>JACCDQ010307841.1_pt1 | contig 38059 bp, 45 predicted proteins | sample 7446031 | NCBI WGS metagenome assembly JACCDQ01 (sample SAMN15323442, study PRJNA562643) | freshwater metagenome | isolation source: river surface water | place: USA:Blue River Watershed | collected 2017-08-17 | reverse complement strand
GGGTAGATTGCGCAGTCGATGAACAAATACTCCGCCACTGCCCGAACCAGATCTCGGGTATCCGGAAATTCTCGTTTGAGATTTTCGATGTGGTTCGGGTCGATGGATTGGGCGGGTTTGCTCATGGCGTAGGACGTGCTTATTGGTCTTCGGCTGCTTGCCTCATTTGTGAGCTGGCAGACAGCAGAGCATACCGCGCCTTGGACAGCTTGGTGCGCAGATCTGCGTTTTCCTTGACCAAGGAGGTCATGTCGCTAAAGCCCAGAGCGCGACGCGAGTCGGCGTCTCCGGGAACGCAGAATTCACGGTGGATTTGCTGGTAGGCCTCGCGCCAGATGGCGACCTGAACGGCCAGCTCCATGCTGGGGTTGTCCTTGTCCTGTGCTTCGCTGACGATGATTTCAGCCAGAGCGCAGGTCTCTTTGGTGATGGTGACGGGGGTGCCTCGGGCCAGTTGGTCAAGGCGCTGCCAATCGATGCTGTGCGACATGTGATTTCTCCGTGAAAAGTTGTGTTAAGTGGGTATTGGACACGATGATTGTAGCAAAACAATCGTCGAATATTGGGTTCAGGTTAATGACTTGTTGAGGTTATCGGTGATTTTGACGAGTTCTTGAGCAATTGGCTCCATGTTGTTCTTCAGTAGGAATTCCACAATGTCTCCGACTTTTTCGTTGATTTGCTGAAGGTTGAGGTTTTCGTTGCGGCGAATTCTGGCTACTTCCAGCTTCAGCGTCTTTTGCTTGGCGTCGATGTCGACCAGTGCATTCAGCAGTGTTTTTGCGGCTGAACTGATGGTTTCGTCGGTGTGGTTGAGCAGTGGGGAAATCTGGGCTTCAATGTCCTTGAGGTCTTGGCTCATGGCGCCTCCTTGTCGAGAAGGAGGTTGTGCAAGAGTGCTTCGCTGCTGGGGTCATACATGGCTGCGCGTCGGCGACCTTTGCGGATGCTTTCCCGCTCTTTGCGGTCGAGTTCTGCGCAGTGCATGTTGTGGCGAATTTCCCTGTAGCGCTCCAAGAACATGATTTTGGCTTGAGCTGGGGAGACGGGCTGAATGATTTGGGCCAAGGGCTCGATACCGTGGGCATTCATGAGGTCTATGTCGGGTCCGCTCATGAGGTCACGTTGCTCGGTGACCAGTGCGATGAGGTCGGCGCGCTTGATGTCTGCCGGCATGTTGTGGGGGTCAATGCCAAATCGGCCCAGAACAAATTCTTCGATGCGTGCTTCAACTTGCTTGTAGTCCGGCAGGAGCTCTTTGAGTGGCTTGGCCACATCGCCGACAAAAGCTTCGCTGGCGTCGTGCAGTAGGCCGATGAGGGCGTTTTGGGGCTCCACAAGGTAGGAGACCATGACGCTGTGCTGTGCTACGGAGTAGAACTCTTTGACATGTCCGCAAAAGCGACAGATGTTGGACAGGGCATGCGCGACATCTTCGAGTTCGAAGTCGTTGTGCGTGGTGTCTATCAGGTCGAAGTCTTTACCTGAGTGGGTCTTGATGTAGGTTTTGTACGACATGAATCGAGCTAGATTGCCTTGTTACGCGATAAATATTGTTCAATCGACGATGTAGTCGGTGTCGATGGACGGGTTTTCGCGTTGGTGTTGTTGCAGGTCCATTCGAGCTGCCCATTTCGCGGCTTGGCTTTCGGCTTCACCCGTAGCAGTGGTGCTTAGGGTGAGGCTGGCGATGCCTTGAACTTCGACGGGCAGCAGGAAAATCATTGGCGCGGAACCTCGTGCGCCGCCGGCGGCATGTTCAGTAGAATGCGCATGGTGCGTCCTTGCAGCTCGGCAAGTTTTGAGCTCTGAGCGGCGCGCGCGGTTGCCTCTTGGATGGCTGCGATGCTGCTCTCGATGGTGCCCTTTTGTTCCTCAATCGTCATCTCGTGTGCGCTGATGGTCAGGGCTGCTGCCTGCAGTTGTCCTTGCAGTTTGGTGACTTCGTTTTTGGCGCTGGCTGCTTCGTCTTGTGCGTCTTGCAGGCGGTTTTCAAGCTCGTGGATGCGTGCCTCGAAAGCCTGCGCGGCCTGCATGTCCTGTTCATCGCGTGCGCGCAAGGAGGCGTCCAGTTCGTTGATGCACAGCTTTAGGCGTTCAACGGGCGATGCGTGGGATTCCACGGGGGCAAGCGTGTTAGCCCTCAGGCCGACAACGGAGGTGGCGCGGGGTGCAGGCGTCATTGCGCTGCTCATGCTGGTGGGCGCGCGCACGCCGGTGCTGTTACTGAAGACGACTTGTTCTTGATGCATAAGTGGAACCTCGTTTAAATGGTGTGGATGAATTATCTAACACGATTAATAGATTTCGCAATGTGTCATGCAAAAAAAATGACTTTTCAGTCCCGTGTGGAATTTTCATTGAGTGGCATGCGCGCAAAGGTGAAATTCACCCCAGTGCTTTCATTGACTACTTTAGAAATAAACTTGCGGCTCAGGTCGATGCACTTGATCAGTTCTTTGGCGTCGGCAAGACGCGTGTCTACGCCTGAGAGGCTCATGTGGTTCTTGGCGATGTCCAAAGCCTTCTTGAGCTCGTTGTTCTCTGTGTGAGCAGCCATCAGCATTTGCTTGAGAGACATCACTTCAAACTGAAGTCCTTTAATCAGAAGCTGATCTGGGGTCGCGGTAGTCTTCATTCGACGTTGCTGTGTTGATGAGTTTTTTGTCAGTACTTTGTTGGGTAGGTGGTGTCCCTGCATCCTGTCGTTTTCTTAATGAAACTTGACTAGGGGTAAGTACTGATATTTAAATTATAAGGTCAAGATCTGACCTTTGCCAAATTTATCTTTTCAAGATTTATTCATCATCCCTATTTGTCTTTGAAATTTGATCCTGCGATGAGCTCGTCTGTCGCTTCGAGAACGTCTTTGAGCTTGCGTAGCATGAGGTCGAAATCTGACACGACTCTTAAACAGGCGCGGCCTTGGTCGGATTCTTTCAAATCCAGCGCTTCTCCGGTCTGATAAACGAGTAGGGCCGCCTCTTGCATGGTTCGAAGTTCAGGCAGCAGGTTCTGTATGTCTTGGTGCAGTTGTGCTTGTTGAGCTTGGATGCTGGCGGTCATGGCAGAGGTTGGCGCAAAAGGATTGTTATGAGTGCATGTTACACGACAAAAAAAGCTTGCAGCTCAAAGATCGGGCTGCTTATACTGGTTAAGTAGCCATGAATCTGTATCTGGCAAGTGGTTCAAAAGAAAAGGAAAACCCATGACGACCAACATTCAAAGCGCCCTTGACAAGTCCAAGCCCGCCGAGGCCTCCGAAGCCATTTTGCTGGAGCTGTTTTGCACATCTCACCGTGGTGACGGTTCGGAGTGGGACAAGCGTGTTGAGCAGGCTTGGGAGAAGTACTACGGTTATCCGTTTGAGAGCGACGGTGGCGAGTCTGGCGGCTCGCGTCCTTCGTTTGCCTTGTATGGCCCTCCGGGGCATGGCAAGACGGCCTCTTTCACCCAAGCTGGCAAGACCTTTGCTCAGTTGATGGGTTTGAATTTCGTGCAGTCGCCGCCCATTGGTTTTGTGCCCACCAAAGACGATTTTGTTTTCGTCTCTATCGAGATGGCGGGCGAAGTCTCCAACCAGAGCGTTGGCGGTATCCCCACCAAGGCTGCCTTTGCCACCAGCGATGGTGCTGAGCACGCCGTGATGGATAAGCTCATCTCTCGCCAATTCCTGCAGTTGCAGGAGGCTGGTGCGGGCATCTTGTTGTTTGACGATTTCAACAACGCTGTCCACTCTGTGCAAAACCAGCTGCTTTCCATTGCTCAGTTCAGGCGTTTTCAGTCTGCCCACTTTGGCCAGTGCTTGGTTGGCTTGACCGGTAACTTGGGCGCCGCCGACAACACCGAGGTTTACAGCCCGAAACTGGCTCTGAAAACCCGCTGTCAGCAGATGTACATCGAAGACGATGTGAAGGACTTCATTGCCCGTGCTGATGCCAAGTATGCGGGTTCAACCACTGGCTTTATTCGTGCAAAAGACATCGTGAACGCGTTTTTGTCGAACAGGACGGACGCCTTCGCTGGTGACCCATCCTCTGTTCGTGTGGAGCAGGGCGATGTCTACGCTTGCCCGCGTTCGTGGGAGAACCTCATCAAACTGCTGGGGCCGCAGATGCTCCGTGTTGAGCGTCTGGGTCAGATGGGCGCTCTGGAGTCGCAGCGCCTTGCTCACCGCATCGTTGGTGGCGATGTGGCGCCTAAGTTCGCAGAGTACTTCTACCAGATGACTTCCATGGCGCTGCCGCTGGCCAAGGAGATGCTGGACAACGGCAAGTTCTCGGCTGAGTCCGAGACCAAATTCAAGGAGAAGTTCGGTCATGGCGTCTCTGCGGATGAGCAGGACTTCAGCCAGCAGTTTGCGATGGCCATGGCCAACTCCGTGGCCGAGCGTCTGGTGGAGGCTGACAAGCTCAAAGGTGAAAAGCGCACCGAAGCCATTCGCAAGGTGGGCGAGGCCTACTATGGCGGTATTTCCTATCTCGAGGATTCGCACCGCGCTCTGAGCATGACCCGCCTGCGAACCCGTGTGGAAAGCGCTGTGGGCAATGTCTGGGCCAGCGGTAAGGAAGGCGCCAAGGTCACGGCTTTGTGGGCGGACCTCTCCAAAGGCATGGCCGAGCGCATGTCCAAGATGGGTGAGCCTCAGGAAGAAAGAATGCGCTTTGCCAAGCAGGTCTCCGGCATCTTCAGCAAGATGACTGACATCTCTGGCGTCAAGATGAATCCTTGAGTAGCCTGTCTCTTATTGCTGGTGTTCGGTTTTCGGTTTGTTACGGGTGATGTATGGCGACCTACAAGGATGATGATTACGCCTCGAAAGAAGGCTTGGTGGAGGCAAACAGGCTCAAGCAGCACCGGCTGGTCAATACGCCGCGCGGTGCGCAGTTGCTTGCTTACCTTCAGCAGGTTAAAGAGTCCATTACCCACCCGGTCTCGTTCGCGAGTTCGTCGGGTGGTGGCTACTCGCAAGGAGTGCCGAAGTATGGCGCGTTGTCCTTGTTCGCGAGCACGGTCAACTTCTTTGTTTATGACAATGAAGCTCTGCAAGAGCGGTTTCCAACCGCCTTTGCTTGTGGAAAGTACGTCTTCTTCTCGGCGAACTTCCTTGAGGAGCTAAAGAGTGATGGGCACGATAGTGTGGTGTTTGTTGCGCTGCACGAGTTGATGCACATCTCGCTTTTGCACTCGTATCGACTCAAGGACATCAATCCGCGCCTCGCCAACCGAGCCATGGACTATGTCATCAACACCCGCCTTCGCATTGGCCATGAGCCCGGAGGTGAGGCTGAGGAATACCGCAAGGAAGTATCCGGCGGGCAAAGCAATGAGCGCCAGATTGCGCACTTCAGTGTGGGTAAGTCTGTCCGGCAGGGTCTGGGTTTTGAGCCCGGAGACCTCAAGAAGTTTGGCCGCCTCTCGGAGGAAGATGTGGCAAGACTTCTCATGAACGAGCCTCAGCAAGAGCAGCCAAATTCCGGCTGTGGAAAAGGCAGTTCTGGTTCCGGTAAGCCGCAGCCGGGCTCGCCCTCGGCCGGCTCGGGTAAGGGGCAGTCGGACCCTTCTGCGTCGGGTGGTGGCAAAGGCAAGCCTTCGGACCCCTCTGGTGGAGGGGGCTGGGGTGATGGTGACGATGGGCAGAGTGACAAAATTCTGACGGAGGACGAGCTGCGTGAAATCTTCGATGAGCTGGACCTGCACATCGTTGATGAAAACGGGAAGAAGAAGGCGTTGGCTGATCTGTTGGACTTAGCGCAGACCCAAGAGCAGGCGGATCAGAAGTCCAAGCAGACGGCTTTGGAGGTGGGTGCCAAGCTCTCGGAGTCTCAGCGTGCTTACCGCGATGCCGGTATCAAGCAGCACGGCGGTCACATTGATGGCTTTGTTTCTGAAGTGCTCTCCGATATTGGTCGTCCTCAGATGTCGTTCAAGGTGGGGCTTCGCCACATCATGGGTGCTGCAGGAAAGCGTGCTGGCTTCGTCGACGACGTGCCGTCTCCGCTTTACTATGTGGACCCCTCGGACATGAATATGGCGCAAAGCATCTACCTTGGCTCCAGCATTCCTCAAAAGCGTACAGGCGATGTGCTGGTGCTTGTAGATACTTCGGGGTCGATGTCCGAGGATGAAATCAAAGAGGCCATCGCCGAGTTGTTTGCGGTGGCGAACGCTGAGATGGATGATGTTCGAATCATCTTGAAGTGGGCGGACACCACAATTCGTGGCACCGAAATTCTCAAAGGGCACCAAATTGCTGGTCGCTCGAGCTGGAATCCCGGAGGTCAGGGCGGAACGGACTTTGTTCGTTGCATCAACGATGCGATGCGTGACCCCATCGTCATGGAGAGTCAAAAGCGTGGCAAGCTCGCGGGCTTGCTGTACTTCTCGGATCTAGGGGCGCATGCGCCTTCTCGAGAGGAGCTGCCCAGCAAGATGCCTCCAATGGCGTATGTGGCCACCTCCAATGCGACTGGCTTTAGCGCATTTCGAAGAGATGTGGCAGATTATGCTCAGGTGCTGTGGATTGAAGAGGGTGCCAAGCTTGACTTGAGTAAGCCTTCTGGTTCTTCTGGGCCCAAGTTTTAAGGGCATTCGATGACCGAGAAAGACCGCATCAAAGAAGACTCTCAGGAGATGGTTCCTCTGTCTCCTGTGGTTGATGCTTTGGAGAGTGTGGGGGTGGAGTCTTCTCGACTTCTGGCGGGTGCCGTGATTTCTGGTCAGATCAATTTGCTGGAGAAGATGGTCAAGGTGATGCCTTCTTTGCTTGAGGCGGAGAAGTTTGATCCCAAGTATGGAAGTCCTTTGTCGGTGGCTTGCCGCAGGAGGCAAAGCGCCTCTGTAGAGCATCTTCTTGGGCTTGGTATGGTGGTTCGCCGGGCAGATGTCTTGGAGGCTGTGGGCTCGGGTGACCCAGAAATCTTTCGCAAGGTCTGGCCTGAGTTTTTGAGGGCTCAGGGCGGCGTTCGGGAGGCTGCGTTTGCGTTGGGTGACTCCTCCTACGCGGGGATGCAGGCCTTGGTTAAAGCTGTTGAGTCTGGCTCTCCGCATATGCTGGAGGAGGTGGTGCCTGCGATGGGTGTCAATCCTCAGGCCTTCTTGTACAAGTCCATGGCCACCGAGACCTTGAATACCTGTCCTGCCGAGTTGGCCATCACCAATGACAAGGCGGCGGTGCTCTTGTCCATGATTCAGTTGGGTCTGGACGCGAACTCGGAGTTTCAGGGTGTTGTGACTGCTGGCAAGCCGGTGGGCTTGTTGTCTCGTGCAGCCAGTGAGCTGTCGCCTCGTTGCGTGAAGGTATTGCTGGAATCCGGGGCTGATGTCAATGCCATGAGCCAAGGTGCAACGGCGTTGCATTGGGTGCTGGCAGTTCGATCTGAATTTGCAGATGCGGCCGACACCAAGCTGGAGGTTGTTCGTGCCTTGCTGCAAGCCGGTGCAGATGTTGGTTTAAAGAATGCTCAGGGCCGTTCATGGGTTCAGTTGGCGGGCAAGGACGAAACCGTTAAAGAGGTGATTCGTTCATTCATTGCGTCGGGGGCTTTGCAGCAGGCTTTTGGTCCTGATGCGCCAAGCTCTTCGAGTCGACGTTCATTTCCCGGTTCTGGATTGTGAGGGGTGAAATGAAGGATGTTCATCAGCAAGTCAAAACCATCTCTGTTCTGACCTCAAGCGATGAGGCTTTGATTCGAGACTTTTTCCTTGGAAGTCGACATCTTCTTGATGAGCCGATCGCGGTATTGTCTGGTTGGACGCCAGTTGTTTACTGCATTCAAAATTCCAAGCCCGATCTCTTGAGGGTGTTGCTCGAAGTGGGTGCAGATGTAAATAGGTCTTGTGTTTTGTCGGGCGTGCCTGATGGGCAGCTTGGCTTTCGTCCTTTGCACTTTGCGATTGCCAATGAGAGCCAAGCGTGCTGGGACATTTTGTTGGAGTATGGCGCCGATGTGAACCTCACCAGTGGTCGGGGTGTTTCTCCTTTGATGGCGGTGGCCAGCATCGCCTACAGCAGTGATTTTTCAATCAATGCATTCAATGATCTTCTGAGCCGAGGCGCTGACATCCATCACAGAGACGATGCGGGTAACAGTGTCTCTCACTATGTTGCTGTTTCTGCTTCTCAGTTGGCTTTTGAAAGATTGCAGGAGAGGGGTGCGGACGTCTTGGACCAGCTTTCATTGGGTCGGGATTGCTATGAGGCTATTCAGACTGCTGTCAGGGCTACCTCCGAGGCCGAGCGCAGACAGCTGCAGGTCAGGGCTATTCTTTCCGGGCTCCAGCAAAAGAAGATTGAGCTGAGCATGTCTGCTTTGGATGGGTGTGATGGCTGCTATGCGCCTGCGCCATCACGCTCCATGAAGCTTGGCTTGTGAGGGGCTTGAAATGACACCCAAGGGGACATTGCTGCGCGACATTCCTGCCCTGTCTCTTGTGCATTCGCATCGACCCGGCTATAAATTTTTGCTGTGGATGGAGGATGCCATCGCCAAGGACTCTCCGGCTGAGTTGCTCAAGCTTTTTCATTCTCCGGCGAGGTTCAACGATCTGCCTGTTTGCAATATTTTCCACTTGCTCACAGCCAGTATCAGCATGGATGCTGGTCGCTGCGTGCTGGCTATATTGCGCAAGGAGCCCTTTTTGGAGTACTGCGTCGACGCGGCAACTTTCGCGACTTCAGGGGGCTCTCCTGACCCTGTGATGGGTGAGTATCAGATGCTTTCTGGTCTTCGCGCTGCACTGGTTGATTTGTCGTTCCAAGATGACAAGGAATTTCGGAAAATTTTTGCCGCCTTGGTGGTGGGGGAGTTCTCCGATAGAGATGTCGGCCGCAGTGTTTTGCTCGATGTAATGGATGGTGTTGGAGAGAGTTTTTACGGAGAAATCTTTGACCAGCTGGACGATAGATTCTCCCGCGATGAGGTGGTCTTCAATAAATTGTTGAGCGCTTTGGATGCTGGGATTGTTTGGGATTATTCAAGCTACGAGCAACGGTTGGACAGGACGCTGGATGCTTTGAATTTCTTTGAGGCCAGAGGTGTTCGTGTTGTCTCTCAGGTTGATACGGTTTCTGTCTTGCGCAAGATTTCTTGCCCTTCATGGTTTGACACGAGAGACGAGTTGGCTGAAAAGCGAATTGATGTCCTCAATCGCTTGGAGAGAGTGGGACTTGATTATGGGGTTGTTGACAAGAATGGCCATGGGTTGGTTAGCGCAGCTATCGAGGCGTGCGATGGTGACGTGCTTATTTTTTGCGCGCAAAGGGCAATGCCTTGGCTTTGCAATTACACGCCTGCGCAACTGGCCAAGCGTGCTGTCTTGAATAAGAGCAGAACAGCGGCAGCAGCATCGTATCTTCACCTTCTGAGGCTCAATGGACATCGGGATGTGTATGAGGCGGAGATGTCCGCTTTGGTTTCTGCTGGCTCCTCCAAGGGAGGTCTTTTGCGCGGAAGGGAGCGCTACGAAAGCGACGGTCCATTGCTTTCGGCGAAACAGGTTGTTGAGCAATCGTACCCAGCGTTGGCCAGTGCCTCTTATTCGCTCAATGCTGCGGTCATGAGAGAGATGGTGGGCCTTGGCGTCGCTATCGATGAAAAGGCCAAGCTCGATGGCGAAAGGGGTGAGCAGTCCGTGATGGAGTGCGCTGTCTTGAGTAAGCGTCTTGAGAATATCAAATACGCGATTAGTTTGGGGTTTGATATCAACGAGATTGGCTCTACTGGGCGACCTGTGATTGCGAGGACCAACAATGCCGATCTTCTTCAGCGCCTTCGTTCGGAGGAGGCTGACCGGTCATTGATGGAAATTTTTGGTGGTGTATCTGAGTCTGTGACCTCTGTGAGGAAGTCCGGACTTTCAATGCTTTAAGGGGTGGTCAAGTGGCAGCGGTTCATGTGCCTACGGCAGGCAAAGTCATCGAGGGTCTGGAGAAAGCGCTCAAGGGTGCGGACTTGGCGCAATTCAAAAAACTGATGCCAGTTTTGTCCTTGTTGGCCTCCAAGGAGAAGGACATCGGGACAGATGGCTTTGTTGCGTACGCTAATTTTTTGGCGGGCCGTCTGGACGATCTGTCTGATGACTTTGCTCGCGCTGCATTGACGCCAAGAGAACGCATGGCGGGGTGGATGACGGGGTCTGTTGCGCCTGTGAGGTTGCTCAACACTTGGAGGGCCAAGGAGGGTGTGGTGTTTGACTGCCTGCTTGATGTCGCTCTTGTGTTGGCTTCGCGTGGTGGTGTTGGCTCTCTGGATTATCAGGTGTGGCTTGCGCGCTCTTGCTTTGCGCAAGACAGAGTTGATCTGCTGCGGGCAATGTCTGCGGCGGGTGTTGACTTCAAGTCCAAAGATTTTCTGATGCATGGTGCTGAGCTCATGTCGGTGGCGGCCAATGCGGGAGCTATTGCCTGCTTGCGTGAGCTCCATGGTTTTGGAATGAGTTTGCCGGCTGATTTCCGGGCCATCCACAACAGTCTGGCGCCGTGCGTGGCTGAGCTTGAGTCGATGGGCTTGGGGCTGGGGTCCTGCGCGCAGGAGTTGATGATTTTTGGAGCCAAGGCGCCGGATTTTGCGGTGTCTGTGCTGCGCCTTTCTCATGAGAGGGGTGGTGTCGATGACGCTTATGAAAGAGAGCAGGTGGCGCGCTATCTTGGCTCTTTGCTCAATGAGCGGTTTGCTCGTTTGAGTTTGGGGAGCTTGAAGTCTTTGGATTTCGTTGATTTTTCAGATCCCTTGCTCAAGGCTGCGGCATCCCTTGGTGTCTATCCCTCTTTCGAGAATTTCTCGAGCTTATCTACCCTTGATATCTGCTCCTCATTTGGGTCGGATGTTGATGCGGATGAGGCGGTTCGTCGTTGGGTCCAGCTTCAGTTGTTGCCGATGTCTTCTTGGTCGTTTGATGTGCCTGCTGAGGTGGAGGTGCCAAGCGCGCTGGGCTTGCGAGATGTTGTCTCTGACTCGAATGGGAAATTGCGCTTGAGCGCGCTTGGTGCGGCATGTTTGTTGTCGCCTCTTGATGTTGTGGAGTCTTTGATTGCTTCGGGTGCTGATGTTGATGGTGTCGCTGCCGCTTCTGGGGTTTCTCCTTTGGCAGTGGCTGCGATGCGTGGCCGTTTGGACGTGGTCAAGGTCTTGCTCTCGCATGGCGCTAAGGCTGATATCTCGGTGCCGTTGCTTGCCCGCAAGGCATCAGGAAGCGTCGGGGTGAAAGTGCCCTTGGTGGTGGCTGTTCAGGAGAAGGCGGCGTGGCGACCTCTCAAGCCGGGTGATGACAATCCCATCTTGCAGGCGTTGGAGTCAGGGGCGGCGCGCGCATCTTTGGAGGATGTGTTCTTGCAAGCTACGGGTGTTTCGTCGGTTGCGCCTTCGTCTCGTCGTGGTGGAGGGCTCTCGCTATGAGTGAGCAAGTCAGGCGTACGCCCCTTATTGATGCTGTCTGCGCCAATGACCTGCGGCGTGTGCGCGCGCTGCTGGATGCGGGTGTGGATGTCGATGGTGTTGACGATCAAAATGACACAGCGCTGGCTTGGGCGATCAGTCGCTCTAGTGATGAGGTCATTGGTGCGTTGCTGGATGCAGGGGCCACCATGGACGGTAATCGTGGTTTCGTGGCTTTGCAGGCGCTCAAGCGGGAGACGCCGCAGGTGGCGCGCATGTTCGCGCGTCATGGCTTTGACTGGGGTATGGATGGCGAGCGGCATGACCCTCCCAAGTTTGGAGAGTACCGTCACGCGCTCTTTTATGCCTTGGCGCACCGTGGTGGGTGGTCTGGAAGTTCCACTCCTTGGGCGCTGGACTTTTTGGCTTTGGAGGTGGGTGTTTCTCTGGATGTTTTGGGTGCGGGCGATGAGATGACTGCTTTGCAGTATGCGGCCACCTCAATACTGGACCCTGCTCAGGACTGTCAGCACAGTGTCTGCCGTCTCATAGAGTTGGGCGCCGACCCGGTTCAGCTATTGGGCGTACCTCTGGATGAGTTGCTTCCCCGGCAGGTGGTGGAGTTTGCAATGGCAGCAATAACCAGTGGCGAAATTGCAAAAAGTATGAATTCGGGATTGAAAAATGTTTACAAGGATTGTGTCGATGTGCATAATTCCGATGAAGATGCCCATTTGACAGGCATTTCCGAATCATCAATTTCCCATCGTGTGGGTGGGTTAATGATTTGATGAATGTGAGGTAATTGTGAGCAATGAACCGTCGATTTCGCTGAGACCTTTTGATTTGGAAGCCGCCGTGATGCGCGGAGAGGTCGAGACTGTTCGCTTTTGCCTTGAATCGGGCTTGGACCCTAATGCGTGCAATGATATGGGTTACACCATGTCTGCTTGGGCGGTTGTCTCCCGCGCGCCGCTGGATGTCTTTAAGGTGTTGCACAAATATGGTGCAGATTTTCCCAAAGTTGGTGCAAGCGGTACCAGTGCTGTTGATTTGAGTGTCGCTTTTTGCCGTCCCGACCTGTTGGCTTATTTCGCTGAAGTTGGCGCGACTAATTTTGAAAGCAAGAATCAAAAGGGCATATCGTTGGAGGAGATGCCTGTAATTGCATCCAGCTCTTCTGAGTTGAGTAAGCTTCGTAACACAATGCAGAGTCTGATGGCTGCACAGGTGTTGTCAAGTTCGTTTGGTCCGCTAGAATCAGCGTTTTCCCCGGCGCAGGCGGCCATGCCGGGGAAACCCAAGCACTTGTCCCTCTGAAAAAGACAACTCTGGCCAGAAATGGCCTTGCGGGACTGACGACTTTGTCAGTTTCTATGATCAATTAAAGAATTAATACGATGGATAAATTCTCGTTGGGCTCGTCCAAGGAGCGGCTGGCCTCGCTTTTTCGCGATTCGGCCACAGACTTGTTCGCTCCCATTGCCAATGATGACGAGCAGGCCTTGCGTAAGGCTTTGGAGGCGGGTGCTCGGGTTGATTCGGCCAACGAAGACGGCGTGACGCCTTTGCTCTTGAGTGTCCGTTCATCTCGGCCTCGTCTGGCTATGGTGCTGCTTGAAGCTGGGGCAAATCCCAATTTGGCCGACCGCTCGGGCTACACGCCGCTAATGGCTGCTTCCGCCAATCTTGATGTGGATATGGTGACGGCATTGATTGCCAAGGGGGCCAATGAGTCGCTCAAGACCACTTCTGGGGTGGATGCTTTTGAGATGGTCAATCGCATTTCTTTGAGTTCGCGCCGCGACAAGCGTGGGCGAATCAAGCTGCAGGTGTGTGCCAAGTTGGCAGTGGCGCGGGCTGTGCGTGAAGATGACCCTGAGATTGAGATTCATGCGACCACCGCCTTGCAGTGGGCGGCTTTGGCCGACAGTCCAGAGCTGATGGAGGAGATGCTGCAGCTGGGCGCGGAGCCTTTTTCGGTGAATTCGGCTGGCAAGGGCTTGATGGAGTATGCGTTCCCCAACAAGGCCGCGCGCGAAATCATGTTCAGAGAGTTGGCCTTGCGCTACCGTGTGGAGTTTGAGAAGCTTCGTGCCAAGGGGCGTTTGACCACTGCCGGTTTGATTGACTTTTTTGAGTCCAAGGGTGTGCGCAGTCCTGAGGGTTGGACTCATTGGTCTCTTTCCGATGTGGTGCCGGTGCTCGAGTACCTCAATGCCAAGTCCAAGGATGATGGTCCTGCGTTGAAAATTGGTGTGCGCGGCCTTAACCGGATTGAAAAAGCCATTGAGGTTCCGGCGATGTCTGTCTCTCAGATGGGAGTTTTTCAGGAGCGTGCGGAACGCGACTGGATGCGAACACTTGCCGGTGATGTGGTGCTGATGCGATTGAGTCAGCTTGCTGACGAGGAGATTTTCGCAGCCCTGCAAAAGCGCAATGATTATTCGTTGCCTGACTATTTCAAGGCTGAGACTCCGGCTGCAATGCTGCAAGAGATCCTCAAACGCGTTGGTTTGGTGGCTTCCAAGATGCAGGAGCCTTCGGACTATGACCAAGCTTATGAGGTACTTTTGCCTGTCATGGATGGCCTCAAGGACAATGGCATGGGAGTGCCCGAAATTGCGGTGCAGCTCGTCTCGCTTAGGGTTATCCCGTCGGCTGCTGTGGCGTATTTCGTTGAGCGCCTTATGAAACGATACGCCGATTAGGCAAATTAAATAACGATGTACAAATTGAGCCGATTTGTATATCGTTATTGGGTAGAACAAAAAGAAAATTTCGATGGACAAGCGTTCTTATCTTTCTTCATATGCTTTTCGCGATCGAGAGCCATTGTCGCTGCGTGGCGTATATGGCACTTGCGCTGTTTCTCGTCAGGCAATGCAAGATTGCATTGAGCTCAATGACCCTGATGCTTTGATTGCTTTGAGTGATTCGGGTGGTCGTGGGCATTTTGATTCTAATAACTATAAGAATTCAACGAGTTTGTTGATGCATGCGGTGCTTTGCGGTGCGTGGCGAAATGTGCCGGTGATCATCTCTTGTGGCGCTGACCCTTATGCGGTGGAGATCAATGGCGCAAGCCCTCTGATGATGGCTTCAATGCGTGATGATTTATTGTGTATGACATCTATCCTAAGCAACGCAGGCAATGTTGATGAGGCCAATGAGGACGGTGAGACTGCTTTAATGCTGGCGGCTTCCACGGGCAGCTCCCATGCGGTTGAATTGCTGGTTCGTCAGGGGGCGGATGTGGGGGCTTCCAGTGTGTGGGGGCATCCGGTCCACTACGCCTGCGCCAATGGTCACTACAAGGTCTTTCGCCAGCTGCTGGAGTACGGTGCGGATGTGGATGCGCGTGATTACAAGCTTTGCACGCCTTTGATGACGGCGGCCATTTCTGGAAAGGCTCCCTGTGTGCAAACGGCGCTGAGTGGCAATTGTGACGTGCTCGCTCGCAACTGTGAGGATTTTGACGCCTTGGCCATCGCGGTGATGGCTGGCGATGTGCCCTTGGTCAAGTTGCTGGCCTCGGCTGGTGCTGATTTCTCTGTCAGGTATGGCCGAAAACAGGTTTCTGACCTTGTGCAGCCATCTTCGACTCAGATGAGGCAGGTGGTCGCTAAGGCCATGGGCTGGGCGCTTCATGAGGTGGGGGCGCCTGAGCGTGTGAAGGCGGTTGAGATTTTGCAGCACAGGCCGTCCGAAATCTTTCCTGCAACGCGGCGTTCATCTTTAAAGATGGCTGGGGGAATGTGATGGCTAAATCGCAGGATATCTACAAGCTCATGTGGGAGGCGGGTCGTTTGTACGAGCTGTTTGCATTGTCTTTGGAGCGGCAGTACAAGCAAGACGCCTTTGATGTTTTGGCTTGGGCTTCGGAGCACGGTGTTGTGGCTGATTTGGCACCTCCCCATGCGCGATTTGCGCCGCTCAGTTATTCGTTCGAGGGTGTAGTCGGATTCCACTCGGCTGTGGAGTTTGCTTTGCACACGGGCGATGCAAAGTTGATTGAAGAGTTGGCGGATGCGGCGGTTCCTGCGATTAATTTCGGCGGAAGAAATTTGAGTCAGCAAATATCTCCACAGGTGACGGAGGCGTTTTTCTCTGTTCCGGTGGAGATGCTTCCTTCGGATGCTGCATTTAGCTCTTTTTTGAAGCGTTATGTCTTTGATGCTCCTGAAAGCATTGATGTTGGCAATATGAGGGCTGCTTTTGGTAAGTGGATGCAGATACCTAGCTCGTCGAGTGCTGTTTGGTTGATGTATCCCGGATCAAATGGCCCAATGTTGACCCGTTCATACGGGTACAACCTGACGCGTGGGCGTTTGGATTTGGCGCACAAGAATGCCTCGATTTCGACCACCTACAGTGAGTTTTCGTCTCTTCCAAAGGATGCTTCGGGGCGAACGGAGCCTGCGCAAGATGGGGTTAATATTGTTGGCTTCAAAGACTTGTCGTCCTTTGATTTGCTTTTGGCGCAGGGGATGATGGAGTCGGCGAAGTGTATTGTGCTTCAAGGCGGTATTTCTCCTTCTCCAAAAAACTTGGCGGTCATGCTGGCATTTGGTCGTCATGAGGAGGTATTTGAGCTGCTGGAAGCTTATTTGCAGCGTCGTCCAGATTGCGTTGTTGATGCGCACTCTTCTTTGCTTGAGGCAATTTGCTCGCCGCTGGTGGAGGAGTTGACCTCGTCGAAGATGAACGAGGAGCGTCTGCATGCCTTGCGGGTGCGTCTGCTGGACATGGCGCTGGCTTGGGGTGTGGATATCAATGCTCGGGTCCATGTTCGCCGCCATGGGCTCGATTGGGTAAGTCCATTGCACATGGTTCGGGATTCTCGGATGGTGCAGGCGCTTCTTGAGCGTGGTGCGAATGTGGATGCGCTCAACTCCAAGGGGGATACGCCATTGCTCAGGTTGCTGCGTGATTGGCGCGAGGAGCGTCAGCGCAGTGAGCTCGATTGCTTGAGTCTGCTTTTGCAGGCGGGCGCGAGCGTTTCGGTGCGTGATGAGCGATCTCGCACCGTTTATCAGGTGGCGGCGCCTCGGGGTGATGAGGTCAAAACGCTTTTGAGGTCGGCCAAGCTGCAGCAGTCCGTGGTTGAGTCTGCCTTTGGGGTGGGGTCGACTGAGCAAGATGTTGTGCCTGAGGTGGCTCCGCGCCGCAGGGGCTTTAGTTTGTAAAGAGGTGAGCGGATGGGGTTGGATAAAGGTACGGTGGTTTTCTTTTGGGACAAGCTCAATGAATCGGCAAAGACTGATTTTTTGGTGTCAATCCTTGATGCCGACCAGCCTGAGGAGTTTTCTCAGGTGGTTGATGCCGTCGGAGGCGCGTCCGCTCTGGGCAAGGCGATTTCCTCCAAGCTTTATGCGCATGTGGTCAAGGAAGGGGCCAAGCCCGCTTCTGCGCTCGTTCAGCGGGGCTTTGAGTTTTTGATGGGGGTGGGGCTGCCCATGGAGGTGGAGCTCTCGCAGAGCGGGCATGGTCACACCACGAGCTTTGCGCCGATCACCGGCTTCCTTCGCAACTTTGCCTACAACAGCTATTCCAGCTTCAACAGCTCCCCAAGACCTGCGAAGTGGGATGGCATGCTGAAGATTCTTGGTGCGGCCACCAATGTCTATCCGGGCGTGCGTGTTCATATGGACTACAGGCCGGCTTCTGGCAAGGAGTACGGTCAGTGGGATTATGGGCAATTCAATCTCAAGCGCTCCAAAAGTTCTTACGGAGCTGTTGCGGCGCAGCCTGCAGATGTGGTGGATTCGCCGTCGATTTTGTTGGTTGCTTTGCAGCACGGTTTGCCGCAGATGAAGGCTTGGCTGATGGAGCGCGCGCAGGAGGTGGGTCAGCTCAATGCGCTGGAGGCCATTGCTGTGAGCGAGTGTGGTGACTTTGACTTGGTCATGGAATATTTGCCGCAGGCTCCTGAGGTGCCTTTTGTCTGTTTGCCGCGCTTGCATAAAACTCTTGCGCCTGAGCAATTTGACCGTGTCCTTGAATTGTTGCGTGACTACCCGTTGTCACTGGGTGGGTTTGGCGTCAGTGCCAACGGGGACCCGTCATCTTTCGCCTCGAGGTTGTCGGAGCTCGATGTCAAATCATTTGCTTTTTGCGTAGATGCGGGTCTGGTCAAGGTGGCGCCTGATGGGGATTTGGCATGCAAAATTTTGGACCGTGCGGTCTCTTCGGGGAACACTGCATTGGTGGCTCACTTGCTCGATGAGGGGATGTCTGTTCATCAGGTCAGCGGCCGCGAGGGGTTGAGTCTTTTGCATCGCGCCAGAACCCCGGAGGTGGCTCGCCTGCTCTTGGAGCGTGGTGCGTCGATTCAGGCGGTTATTGCCGTTAATTCTCGTTCGTACAGCTATCGTGAAGATCTGCCGAAAAATAACGGCATGCCTGTGGCGTTTTACTGGGCCAATACCGTGGGCGATGAGGTGGGGCCTCAGATGCTTGCCCTTGCGCAAGAGTATGGCGCCGACCTCAGTGAGCGATTTTCTGGTCGAACGATGCTGCAGCACATTGGACTCAAGAATCTTCAAACCAAGGCGGCACTCAAGTCTTTGCAGGCCTCAGGCGGCATTGTGAGCGCCATGGGCAAGGAGCAAGAGGAGGGCGCAGCGGGAGATTCTTCGCCTCGCCGCCGGGGTGGTTTTGCGCTTTGAGTGCGGCTTCAGGCGGTCTTGAGTAGGGGTTCGCTGCTGTTGGCGGTCCCTGATTTCCTGTTCTTTCGCTCTTGCTGAGCCGCTTCGCGAGCTTCTTTGCAGTGAATGCAGCGCAGCATTTTGCGCTTGCCGCTGGTGCTCATGACGGTTTCAACAAGCTCTGCGGCTTTGTAGCGAAAGCATGAGGAACAGAATTTGACATCGCTGGATGACATATTTGGGTCGGTTGATTGAAAGCCGTAATTGTATTGAAGTTGGCCTAATTGTGCATATGGATTCGCTGTTGATTATCGCGCTATGACGAATTGTGCAAGCCTACCTATAATGATGCGAGGAAGGCAATTGACAGATAAGATGGAATCACTAATTCAAAAACAGCCGCCTGTGTTTAAGCTCAGGAAGGTTTCTCAGGTCGTCAAGCCCAAGAAGCGATTTTCGGTCAAGCCCAGTGCTTTGACCTCGACTGAGGCCATCGAGTCATTGATGAGTTCTTGTGCGGGGAAATTTGGTGCTCTTGTTTTGGTTGGTTCCGATAAGCCGAAGATTGTTGATTCCCTGAGTTCTTGTGCGAACCTTTTGAAGGTGGAGTTCGAGGGCTATTACGGCTATAAGTCCTTGTTTGTTTATTTGGTGTTTTTCGTCTTGGATCGGGATGTTTCCGAGTCTGAGAGTGAATTTATTGCTGCGCTTGGCCCTGTTTTGACAAAAGACAGGGATGATGTGTATTATGTAGATGCGATTGATCCTGCCATTCGGGCCAATCACTTTTTTTGGTCACCTGCATTCAATGTGGAGACCATCAAAAGAATGGCGGTTGCTTCTTTGAAGAGTGTCGAGAATTTCATCATTAAGGATGTTGTGCTCGAAAAACCATAAGGTGGCTTGGCAAACATGATTAAGGTTCTTTTTTCTCTGGTGATGGTTTTGATGGCGACAGGCGTGAGCGCGCAGGGTTCTGGCGACTGCGGTGGCGCTTTTCCTACGCTTTCGGGAGCTTGTCCCTCTGATGCAGCCAAGCCTGAGGCGCCGGTCTTGGTAGTCAAGCGCGCGGGTCGCTCGGTGGATGTGTTTTCACCGGTTGAGATGAGGCAGGGGCAGACTTTGGAGCCTCGGGCCATGTTTGAGAAGGCCAAAGAGTATTGCCGAACGATTGATTCGATTACTGCCAAGAGAAAAACCATGGCTCCTGCATTTGTGGAGACTGCGCAGGGCAATGTGCACGGAATTTTGGCTCAATATGAGTGCATAAAATGATTTTTGCACGGCAGGCGAGGGGACTTTGGTCCCCTTTTTTATTTGTTTAATTTTTTGTTTATTTGTTGTTTTGCGCAGTTTTTATATTTCACCCATAATTAATTGAGAGTTTCAATTTGGCGCTGGGGTGGAGAAATGAAAAAAAGAAAAATTGGCGTTGCGATAGCGGTGTTGCTTTTTGAGTTGTCAGCGGTTGCTGCAACTGTGAGTACACCGACCTATTTCTGGGTGGATTACACCACCAATACGATCAAGTCGGGGAAGATCCCACCTCTGGGCATCCAAACCTATGCTACCAAGCTGGAAGCTGATGGATATTTGCTCAGGTATTGGGTGAATTCGTCGAACTCTGTGGTGACGGGTTATAAAAAGGACGCCCCAATAGGGGATATGGTCTACACGAAGCTTGATGGCGCCAAAGAATTTGCGCAAATGGGTGGCCATTCGATCATTGATTTGTCGCCAGTTCTGGCTAGAGGGTATCGCGGCGCGGGTGTGACGGTGGCTGTGATTGACTCTGGAATTGATGCCTCCAACTCTGAATTGTCTGGCAAGGTCAACACCGGTAAGAGCTGGGATTATGTGACCAACACCAAGCCTGCTGCGGGCTCTGCTGCTGACCCTAATGGCCATGGCACGCATGTGGCCGGCATCATCGCCGGCAAGCTCGATGGGGTTGGGTTTCACGGCGTTGCGCCATCGGCCAAGCTGCTTAGCTACCGTACGCTCAATGCGGCTGGTGGCGGTAGTCTGTCGGACACCGTCTTGATGGACCCTGTGGACAAGGGAATGACTGCTGGGGCGAGGATTTTCAGCAACAGCTGGGGTGTCCAAAACCGAGCTGATGGCTCCAACATTGTGGGGCCTGCAGCAATGGCGCGCTACAAGTCTGCGGTTGCTTCGGATGCGGTCTTTGTTTTTGCCAACGGCAACAGTGGACTGTCTCAGCCGCAGACCATGGCTGGCTTGCCGAGGTTTGATGCTGATTTGCAAAAGGGCTGGGTGGCGGTGGCTTCGCTGGACCCCTCGACGCGAGTGATTGCGGCCTATTCGGATCGCTGCGGCGTGACTGCTGACTGGTGCATTACCGCGCCCGGCTCAAACATTGTCTCAGCCAGAAGTGGTGGTGGCTCCACACTCAAGAGCGGCACTTCCATGGCGACACCTTATGTTTCCGGCTCCATCGCTTTGCTCAAAAGTCAGTTCACGACGCTGAGCTATCAGGACATTGTTCAGAGGATTTTTTATACGGCGGACAAGAGTGGCGCCTATGCGGACAAGTCGGTCTATGGCAATGGGGTGCTCAATGTAGCGGGTGCCTCAAATCCTATTGGCGGTTTGTGGGTTCCTTTGTCGGGCACCATTTATGGAAAGGCGACGAATTTGGGTAGCTTGATTTTGGATGCCAACGCCAGCTCAACGAGTGCTGCTGGATTGCTCATGCAGCTCAATGCGACTAAGCTTCTGGTGGTTGATGGTTACCAAAGGGCTCCTTTCAAAGCCAAGGCCAGTGAACTGGTGCAGGTGGTTCAGGGCTCGGCAGATCCCTTGAATTGGGGTGCTCAGAGTGTGCGTTTTTCCAGTGATGTGGCCTCTGTGCCAAGGTCGGGGTTTGCTATGGGCTTTCACGGCTCCCCGGCGGGTCTGGATAGACCCTCAATGACGATGGGATTTGCGGGTGAGCGCTCGAGCTTGGGTTTTGCGACGCAAATGACGCCAGCGGCCTTGGATTTTTCGGCTTTGCGCGAGCAAGGTGTGTCGATGTCTGAGTTTGTTCGTGGTGGCAATCCCTTGACGCAAGAGTTGATTACTGGGGGCACTTATAGTGCTCAGCTGGGCACGGGGCTTAGGCTCAATACCACGGCGTTTTCTGGCGAGCGCGAGCGAATGAATGTGCGTATGGGGCTTGAGGCGCAAGTGGGTGAGTCCACTACCTTGGGGCTGGAGTCGACTTATGCCAAGGGGGGCTCTCCGTCGTTGGGATTCGATTTTGCTGTGGATAAGCCTGAGGCGCTGTCCACGCAGTACATGGCTTATGCCAAGCAAAAGGTGGGTGATGAGCTCACCCTCATGGGGGGTGTTTCTCTGAAGAAGATGATTGATGACGCAGAGAGGTCTGGTCTTGCTGTTTCTCAGACCGAGCGCGCAAATGCTTTGGTGCTGGGGGCTTCTTGGGCGGCGACGAACAGGAGCAATGTTGGCATTGCTTTGCGCTCAGAGATGGGTGTGCGCTCGAGCTACTCCATGAGACTTCCTGTGGATGTCCGGGATAACGGTGATGTGGTCTTCAAGAGCTTTAACTTTTCTGCCGCCTCCGCGCCCGTCAACAGCGTTGGACTTTTCTGGGATGCCAAGCTGGGAAAGGGGCAGCTTGCGGCTTCCTTGCTAAAGACGGGCTCGCAGTCGCAGGGGTATGTAGGCTACAGACTGTCTTACTGAAAACAAAGAGGGCCGCATTTGCGGCCCTCTTTGTTTGTGATTGTTCCCGAAGTCCACTTGGGGGTCTTAGGGGGTGGTTGATGTGGTGGGCCCCATGCTGGCGGCGCAGTGTCGGATGAAAAGAGACATTTTTTTCATATTGGAGATGCCGCATTCCTCGGCTCTCTTGCACCATTGACTCATCTGCTCGAGCAGCTCTTCCTTGCTCGCTTGCTTGTTGAGCCACATCTGTCTGAGCTCTTCTCGCATGGCAAACATCTTTTGGATGCTGGCGTTTTCGGTGAGCATGCGCTGAAGGCTCTGAGCTTGACTGAGGTTAAGTTTGGCGGGGTCAATTTTGAGCAGCTTGAGCTCTTTGCGTGAGGCTGGTGTGGCCTGTCGTGCTTCTGTTTTGAGCAGTTTGGCAAATTCGGCCATGATTTCGTGCCTCAGGCCTATCATTTGAGAGAGCATGCCGGCGTTGAGTGCCCCGGTGGCTGTGTTGGTCTTGGGCTGCCGTGCGTGAGGTGCTGTCTTTTTTACGTGGGCCAAACCGATGGCGCTGAGGGTTTGGATGTAGAGCCAGCCGATGTCAAACTCCCACCATTTGTTGGAGAGTTTGGCGGATGTAGGGTAGGTGTGGTGGTTGTTGTGCAGCTCTTCGCCGCCGATGAGGATGCCCCAAGGCATCAAGTTGGTGCTGGCGTCCTCGCATTCGAAGTTGCGGTAGCCACGGTAGTGGCCCAGCCCGTTGATGATGCCGGCGGCGGTGATGGGAATCCAGAGCATTTGGATGGCCCATACGGTCAGGCCGAGGCTGCCAAACAGGATGATGTTGATGCCCAGCATGATGAAGACGCCAAGTGCTGAGTGTCGCGTGTAGAGATTTTTCTCAATCCAGTCATTGGGGGTTCCGTGCCCAAAGCGTTCGAGCGTTTCGGTGTTTCGGGCTTCCTGTCTGTAGAGCTCGGCGCCTTCTAGCAAAACCTTCTTGATGCCGAATACGACTGGGCTATGCGGGTCGCCTTCGCGTTCGCATTTCGCGTGGTGTTTGCGGTGCACGGCGGCCCATTCCTTGGTGACCTGTCCCGTGGTCAACCACAGCCAGAATCTGAAAAAGTGAGAGGCGATGGGGTGTAGATCGAGCGCGCGGTGTGCTTGGCAGCGGTGAAGGTAAATGGTGACGCTGGCGATGGTGATGTGCGTCACAAGGAGGGTGAAGGCGATGATGCTGCCCACCGATGCGTGGGTGATGCCGTTGATGAGAAATTCGATGAGATTGTCCATGGTGCTTACGGGAAAATGATGCCGGTGCGCTCGCTTAGCTCTTGCTTGCTGATGATGTCAACGCGCGAGTTCTCGCTGTTCTCGCTCCAGTAGGCGTGTGATTTGCCGTCTGGGGTTTGGACGAGCTTGAAGATGTGGGTGGGGACTGTGACGCCATCGCCAATGCTGGGGCAGGGGGCTTTGCATTGGTGGGCGGGTCCTGTGATGACGTAAACGGGTTGGGGTGTTCGTAGGGCGTATTTGCGCGTGGCTTTTTCTACGCCTGCCCACAGTTTTCGGTTGTGGTGCGGGTTTTGAGGCACCATGTTGGCGAGGCTAAAAGACTGGGCCATGGCGGTGGCGTCTGGCATGTCTGCGGCCGGCGCCATGTGCCCACGGTCAAATCCGCTGCCTTGGTAGTCACTCAGTTTTGCGCGCCAAGCGGTGGGCAGCCGTGCCTCTTCGTAGAAGTGGTCGGTTCGAATTTCCGCTTGTGCTTGCTGCACGCTGGCGCGCGTCAGTACCTCGGCGACATAGATGGGGGTCTTGGTGGCCCGGTTGTAGACCATGGCGAAAGCATCAAAACAAAGTGGTTTTGTCTCTGCTTTGGTGGTGATGCTGGGGGCCTTTTGGTTCAAGAAGAACTGTGGGCAGGCGGGCGCTGATGGCGAGGCGCTGTAGCAGCTCAGTGATAGCAGTGAGGCGGCCAGCGCAGTCGCTGCCCTCTTAATTGAAGAGTGCATGCTGTTTGGGTTTCTCGTCGATGGGGGTTTTGGATTTCAGAAACCCGATGTGGTACAGGTTGCGGTACCACAGATCGCTCAAAGGCGATTGGTCCCTGTCGACATGGGCCTCCTTGTTGGCAAACATGTCGGTCTGGGTGTGCGCGGTCTCTGTGGGTGGTTCGGCACCCAAGAGTTCGGTCAGTTCCTTGCTTTCAATGCTTCTGGTGGCATTCCAGTCTTTGAGGAACGCAAAGAGGTTGTTGGGGTGAATCTCCAGCCATTTGAAGCTCAGCTCGTCCTCGCTGGAGTTTTCATCTGGTTCCTCGCCGTTGTAGCGCTCCCAGCTGCAGTTTTCGCTTTGGTGGGCTTCTAGCCGGTCGTCTTCGTAGCGGCTGTCCGCTTGCTTGCCGCCGATGTCCCACATGTCGCCGTTGAGGTCTTCGTAGACCATGTGGCCGTAGCTGATGATGTAGGGCTCTTTGCTGCCTGATTCGCTTAGGCAGTTCATGCAGGCAATCAGTTTTCCTTGGCGCTCATTGGCCAGCCACATCGCGTAGGCGAGTGTGTGGCACGAGCCTGTCATGTAGTGCGACTCGTCATTGGAGGCGAGTGCGCGGCGTATGACTTCTTTGGTGTAGCGCTGGCTGTACTTCTGACCCATGATTGAAATTAATCGTGTAACTGGTATTTTATGGCCGAATTATCGCTGCTGCCAGAGGATTTTGTGGGGGCGCAATGATTTCTTGTCACCCTAAGGGGGTGGTCCCTACAATGATTGAATGGGAACAAAACAAAAATGGTGTTTGCGATGACGGTTATTTATGAGCCCACGGGTCAAGAACTGTCGCCTGATGGGTACAAGGCGCTGGCTGAAATTTTTAAGAAGTATCGCTCTGAAAAGAGTGGTAATCGCTATTTTCTGCCGCCTCAAGCGCTGGATGAGATCTCGGCCTTGGGGGTTGATTTTCTTCGTACGCCAATTCCGTATTCCGGAATATATGAGTACGGAACATACAGCGCCACACCCAATGTGGCCATTCAAAAGCAGTCTCTTACGCTCATGCAGCTGATAGCGGATGAGGGATACAAAGGGGGGTACTCTGGTTTCAATTCCACTTGGAGGAGCCTCGAGTGGTTCAAGAGTTTCAATGAGACGGTTCAGGCCTTGAGGGAGCGCTTGGATTACTCAAGTAATCCCGTGGATGAGCATACCTGCTACCACCTGCTCAAGTTTGTGGCCAACGCTGTTGCGGGCAATTCCAACAAGGAGTTGATGCATCACGCTTCAGGTGTTGGTGAAATTGCGAGGGCATTGGCAGATTCTGGGGCGCTTAGCGTTTCTTGGCCAAGGCTTTTTATGACCGACATCTTGCCCAAGGGGGATGTGCGAGAGTTGGCCAGCAAGAAGCTTCTTGAGGTGCTTCAAACGCGCTACGCTGCAGAAGATTTTGATGACCTTGAGCGTGTGGATATTTTGATGCAGGCGGCCGTGCAAAGTCCTCGGGCCCTGAGCCTTTTTGTTGACGGGTTTTGTGCTGGATTTGATGCTTCCAAGTTGCCGCCTTCCAAGGCTTCCGATTTGTTGTTGGCCTTGGTGGCGGGCGCGTTGTCCCGCTCTTCGGAGATTGGTCTTGAAAGTGGCAATGGCATGCTCAGGAGGTTGGGTTTTTTCTCGCCTCAGTTAAAGCTTGAGCCTCGCGAATTTTCAGACGCTCAGTGGCCCGTTTATCTCTTGGGCTCCTCTGGGCTTCGCGCGGGGGTGGAGTCGCAGGCGTTGACCGAGCGTATTGAGCTGCTTGCCAAGATGGGGTTTGATGTCAATGCGCCCATGTATCCGCACGGTGTGACGCTACTGATGCAGGCCTGCAACGATGCTGCTTACCCGGTGTGTTCGGCCTTGATTGCAGCAGGGGCTGATGTCAGTGTTGCTGATGAGAAGGGCTGGACTGCTTTGCATTTTGTGTGCCACAGCAAGACCACAGGTGGGAGTGCTTCCTATCCTTTGCAGATTGTCAGTGAGCTTTTGATGCATGGCGCAGACCCCAATGCTCGCACCAAGATTGGTGAGATGGCGTGGGGTTTTTACACCACGCCATCCGATTACCTCTGCGGTCGAATCGGCAAGGGTTTCAGGCACGCGGGTTCTGAGCTGATGATTGTCCTCAACGCCAAGTGGCTGGAAGAGGGGGTTCGGCTCATCAAGGCTGGCGAACCGTTGGATTTGGTGGACCCCTCGGGACGTTCTATGGCTGATGTCATTGCGCGCACTGGCATGTATCAAAGTCTTTACGAGGCTTTGAAAGAGGCTGGCTTTGATTTCAACTCACGCTGCCGATATAAGCCTTGGAGTCGTGATGAGGATGACTTCAAGCCGCAAGACAGGTCGACTTTCACGACGGTTTTGGTGCCGCTGTCGCATCGCTTGATTCTTTGTCGTGATGAGGATTTGCCACTCAATACGCAGGGGCTTCGTCGTATGCTGGAGGATAAGGTGTTCGACTTGGAGGACTGCGACGAGGATGGGAAAACCGCCTTGTATGTGGCGGTGGCGCGAGGTCGAACGGAGATGGTCAAGATGCTGCTGGAGGCTGGTGCTGATCCTGAGGTGAGGGCTGGAAAGAGGACGTTGATTCAGGCGGCCAAGAGCGATGAGCTCAAGACGCTTATCAAGTCCGCTCGCGTTGATTGGAAGGTGAGCCGTAGTATGGCCGCCTCGCAGTCGGATGCCGCGCCTACCCCTTCTCGAAGGAAGGGGCTTTCGCTGTGATTGCTCATTTGAAAATATCTCATTGGCTATCGCTTGTCTCGGCTTGTGAGGTGGGAAACATTGAGCGTGCCAAGGCGATTTTGGCGGAGCATCCGCAGCTGCTTGCTCGATTAAACGACCCTTTGGATTCTGACCCTACCGAAAAGTCAGATAGGCTTTTGCATAAAGCGTGCGTTCGTGATGATGGCTATCAGCGCGAAGTGGTTGAACTTCTTGTGAGTAAGGGTGCCGACATCAATGCGCTGGGGAGATATGGGCAAACGCCTCTGATTGAGGCTTGCTATACCGATTGCCTCAATACCGCCAAGATGCTCATTGACTTGGGGGCGGATGTCGCCTGCCGAGATGATGGCGGCATGGATGCTTTTGAGGCAGATGGCTCAGGCGTCATTGAGGCTTACCATGCGTCGTTTTTGGCGAGGCAGGACATTGCGCGCGCCATCAGTGATGGTTTCGGGGGTGATTCAGCCTTTGTAGCAAAGCCTCGAGATCTTTCGCTTTAAGCGGCATCGAAAAACCATCGGTAAACACCAATGAAGTCAATGATGAGGAATACGGCGTTTTGAACCAGCATTGGCCTGTCATGCTCTTTGATGAAGAGGTATGTCAGGGCGAGGTGACCGATGATGAAGGCAATGTAGCCGTACTGACTGATGCTCAGGCGCAGCGCAATCATGGAGGCGGCAAGCAAGAACATGACTGTCGAGAGCCACTTGAGAAAAGATATTTGTTTTGCACTCATGGGTTACAGCCGTTTGGGGGCGGCGTTGACTGTGGCTTGTTGAATCAGGCTGTCGATTTTTTTCCGTTCAGACTGGGGTAGTGCACGCACGCGGCATGCTTCGTAGTCGATGCTGTTGATGGCGTTTGTTTCGTCTTGGCTGGAAATGTTGCCCGCCTGCAGCAGTGCTGACTTCTCAGTTTGGTCACTGATTTGCCGAGCACTGCTGATGACCTCGTCGAGGTGCTCGATGTGGCTGGGAGTGGCTTCGCAGCACACCACGCTGTCGCAGGCATGCTCTGCCTCTTTGGCTTCAATGATGTAGGTTCTCTTGACCAGACTGATGGTCTCAACAAGGTATGTGTTCATGGAGCGATTGTATTTGATCGTGTTTGTGATATTTGAAACACCATAAATTTGGCTCTATGGCATGAGTTCGTTGGCCGGGTCTGAGCGAAGCCGGGTGCGGATGTCATCTTGCGGCTGGCACATCTGCCATGCCACACCGCGCCAGACATGGCTTGCAACCACGCAGTGCATGACGCTGTCGTCAAAGATGGCGTAGTCGCCGGCTTTGAGGTTGACGCATTCGGTGCCTACTTGGAGCTTGATGGGGCGTTGGCTTGGGTTGTCGAGAACCCAGAAAAGCGATTGCTGAACCGCTGGCCGGTTGCCGTTGCCCACATACTCATCCTCGTGGGGGTCGATGGTCGGCCCTCCTCGGACCAAGATGCCCGGCTCGCTGGTGGGGAAGTTTTCCTTGTCCAGCGGGAGCAGGTCCGGGTGCAGAAATAACTCCTCATCGTGAATGACGCAAAAGCTGATGTCTGCATTTTTTTTGGCTTGCGCGAGGAGCTCCTTGGGTACAGGGTGCTTGCCCACCTTGGCGATGTGCTGGAAGGGCTTGTTGCCGCTGACGCTGCGCACGCGCTCCCATTTTTCCTTGTGGCTGTGGCCGTCCCATGGGTGCTCTGCTGTGTGCAGGTGCTCAAACAGGGGGAGCTGGTTCTTGGTGATGTGCCAAGACACCTGCCCTGTGGGCAGTTGAATGTAGACAACATCTTCGAGGCTGTAGGTGCCGCTGGTGTCTACGGCGAGATGTGAGGGGTACATCTTGGAGAGCAGCGCCACGAGCTGGTTACGCTCGTCGAAGGCTTGGTTTTTGAGCGCGCGCAGCTCTTGAACCTGCTGTTCAAGGTGTGTGGTGTAGTCGCTGAGGATTGTTTCGTTACAGCCCATGGAGGTCTCCGCTGTGCCTTTGAAGATATGCGCTCACTTGTTGGTGGCCTTCTTTGGATTCGGCCGCTTTTTTTGCTGGGGTTGTGTTGCCAAATGCGCTGTTCTTTGAGTTCCACCAGAGTTCAGCTATCAGGGAGTTTCCTGTCAGCTGGATGACCATTTGGTTGAGTTCATCGAAATGCGCTATGGCGCCTTGGCTTGGCTGGTTGGTTGAGTTCATGATTTATAAATTGCCCTCCAATTATCTGTCAATTGACTTAAAATTCAAGTTAATTAGGCTTGTCTTAGAGAATTTTCATGAAAAATCGTTTTGCGTCACTGGCGGTTGTTGTTTTTATGTCATTGGCAGGAAGTTCTTTTGCCCAAAAGCCGGCGCCGGGCATGCCTGTTGATCTGGATGGCAGGACCATTGAGCAGGCTAAGGCTGTGAGCAAGGAATTCGCGGCCAAGGTCAATGATCGGCTCAATGAGTCGTTGCATTGTTTGGGCGATTCGGCTCCGCAAAGGAAGTTCTTGCAAAACAGGGTCGAAGTGGTGGCTAAGCTGTCTGCGTGTTCTGGTGGGGCGATTTCGGTCAAGCAGGTTCGTGTGTGCTTTGACGATGCGGACCGTGCAATGAAGGATATTCTCCATCGGGAGATGTCGGCGCGAATCGCTGATGCTCAGCAGCAAAAGAAATTGTCTTCGCTGCCAGATGTGAGCCCTCAGGCTGCAAATGCTCCGGTGATGCGTGCTCGCTGATTAATTGTTGCCATTGGTAGCTGGACCGATTATGCTATTTCGTATAAGCAATAATCGTGCCAGCTACCAATGGAATCCTTATCGTCAGCGGAAAAAGAAGACTTGGCTGCCTTCGCGCACCGGCTGATGTCGTTGGCGCAGGAGAAATCTTCGGCCTCATGCTTGCACGATGACATTCAGCTCTTTGCCTGCTCGGGCGGGGACGTTGCGGCGCTTTTTGCGCAATTTGCTCGCGCCGGGCGAGACGCCAATCTTGTGGGCTCTATTTTGGCGGCCTGCGGCGAATGGGGGGTTCTTGATGAGCAAGTCAGGTTTTTGGGTGCCAACGCACTTCATTGGTCGGTAATTGAAGGTGATGTCAACAGAGTTAGGACATTGATTCGATATGGATTTGATGTCAATGCGAAGCTTGCTTCGGGAGATGAGTGGGATGCTGCGAATAGACCCATCCATTACAACCAAGCGCCTGTGCTCGATTATTTGAAGAAAATCAATCGCATCGATTCTCCTGCTTTGGTCATGGCGTTGGAGAGTGGTTATGAGGAAATGGCCAGTTACCTGATTTATGTTGGCGCTGACATATTGGCGGTCAATGACGGTATTTCTATTGCCAAATTGTGCGAGTCAAGCGATATTGCTAAGAAGCAGTACGAATCCGCCTTGCTTTCAAGGCAGATTCAGGATTCTATGGGTGTAGTTTCAGAAGGTTCCGGGGGTTTGGCGCGCAAAAGCGGCAGGGCGTCTAAATTCTCGATTTGAGGGTTCTTAGATGTTTGGTGCCAATCCTGACTTGGTTGATGCGTATCGGTTTTCTATGGCTGGTCCTGCCTCTGGGTTGGGTGCGGTTATGGCCAAGATTGCCCAGTCTGCTCCTCATGAGGTGGCGGCCATGCACCTTAAAGCATTGATTGCGTCAAGGCTGCAGCAGCCCAATCAGCAGGTGGCGCTGACCGAGGTGATGATGGGGCTGAAGATGTGGCTGAAAAACCCGTCTGGGCAGACGCTGGGGTTGCCTGTGATCAAGGCTTTGGCTCAGGTGCTCGAGCAAACGCCTGCGGTGCTCAGGCCCGGCACGCTGGCTCGTGAGCCATTTTCTGGTGCTTCCAATGCGTTTCGTGCTTCTGTGTTTGAGGCGGCCTTGCTGCTGGCGTCTCATCACCCGCAGGTGCTTGAGCCCATTGCTAGGGCTTGGTCTGTGCAGTGGACTCCTGAAATGGCTGCTCAACTGGCAGGTGAGGTGCTGCGCTGTATCGGGCGCGGCATTGCGCCGCTCGATGATGGGCGCGGTGCGATGTTGAGCATCGGCGCGCTGGAGGCCATGAGACTGTCAGGTTGGGATGTGGGTTTGAGCTTCTTTCCCGCCGGTGCGGGCGCTCGCAAGTACATCTTTGACTATGTTCCCTCTGGCGACGGGGTAAATGCTCGCCAGCTGCAGCTCAATGGTTTTTTCAACGTCCATCTGCTTGGCGCCGTTGAGCGTGATGTCCCATTTGGTAATTTCCCGGCGGTGCATGCGGCCGTCTCAGAGGGCAGGGTGGATGTGCTTGATGCCCTTTTGACGGAAGGCTATGACCCCAATGGAGTGATTGTGGCCAAGGACAGCCCGCACAAGGGGTGCACCCCGCTTTTGTTGGCTATTCGTTTGGGGCAGGTGGAGTGCGCCGCCCGATTGCTGGAGATGGGCGCTGACCCGCATTGGCCCATGCCGGATGGTCGCCAGCCCGTTCAAATGGCGGCTGATAACCCGCAGTTGTGTGCTCTTATCAAAAGTCGAATTGCTCAAATCGAACTTTTGAAGAATTTCGACGAAAGTGCCGAAGGTATTGGGCGAACGATGGACTTGTTTGGTCAGAAGAAGCGAGGATTTGGCATCTAAAACATTAATTTATGCATGCCATACAATGGTTTTATTGTTTGAATATTCAGGGGAATTATGTCCAAGCCCACAAACTTGTTTCTGAGCAATAGTTTGCTCAAGAGGATCTCGGAATCGCAGAAAATTCTCTCCTCCCAAGAGTCTTTGACGGAATCTCAGAGGATTCAGCTGCTCGGTGTTCTTGCTGATATGTCCTCCGCCGTTTCGGCGTATGATCGCTCCTTCATTGAGCACAGTGACAATGTGCAGGTGGCAATTGCCCAAGCTTTTGATTCTTGTGCTTATCTGGCTAGAAATTGGCCTGCAAGGCAGGTTTTAAACGAGGGCGAGTTGAGGATTGCCAAGTTGGTGGCGGAGTCAATTGCCGATGAATTAAAATCACATGCCTTTGAATGAGGCTTTGAAGGAAATGTCATTGAAAAAGATTTATCAACTGATTGCATTGGTGGTTGTGTTGGGCTCTTTCTCCGTAGGGGTGCAAGCGCAGCAGCAGAAATTTAAAACCACTTCACCTCCGCCGAAGGAGTATGTGACGCCACCACCGCAACAAGACACGCGCTCGACGCCTGCCACTTCGGTGTCGGATTTGGTTGGTTCCATGAACGATACCCAAAAAATCGAGGCCTACAACGCAGCGTTTGCCTACATTCATGGCGTCATCGAGTCCACGCTTTTGTTTGAAATGACAGGCAAGACAGCTGGTCAGAAGTCGCCCGAGCGTCTTTGCGGGGTGATTGGCCGCGATTGGAAGATCAGCAAGGACCTTAATGAAATTGCCAAGATCATTGTCAAGAAGTTTGATAAATCAAACATCCCCAGCAACGAGGTTTTGATGATGGGGGCGGCTCAGTTTATTGTGAGCAACATGGACAAGGAGTTCGGTTGCTCTAAGTGATGGGGAAGCGCCCTTGTGGCGCATCGTTCGTTCAGCGGCATGAAAGATTGGCGAGTAGCGTCCCTGAACAAAGAAAATCGGCTTCCTTTGGAAGCCGATTTTCTTTGGGGCGTCTTCATCCCATGGATGGTGCGGCTTTTCGGTTGACGTCTGCCATCATTTCGATGCGCGCTTGCATCTTTTTGAGGTTTTCTTCTTGCGTCTCTTGGATGAACGTGGCCGGAGTGAAGCCTTGCGCCGCTGTTTTCTCGAACAGGTAGTTTGCGTCTGAGAGGAAGTTGTCCGAGATCCCGTTTGTGGCGGTGGGTGTGCGGTGTTTGTCGACTTCGATGCCGACATAGACGATGTTGCGTGGGTCATGGTCAAGGTGATCAATGATTTCACCGTTGATGAGCATGCACCACGCCCCCTTTTTGGGAGAAAGGGTGGTGTTGCTTGTGTCTGCCCAAAAGCCTTCAAAGTAAGTGGCGTTCTTGATTCGTCTTGCCAAATCCTGAGTCATGGAGATGGGGCATTGCTCTGCGCCGGCTTTGTCCTTGTGTATGGTCAGAGGTTTGCCGGCCATAGCGCAGCCTATGGTTGCGCTGGCGAACTCAAGCGCTCCATGGAAATGCCTTGGGATGTTTTTCCCTAGGATTTCAGCTTCCACCCTTTTTTTGATCGTAGCTTTGAGCTTCTCAGCATCCGAATGAAGTGCCATTGCGATTTTCCCGAAATTGTCATTATTTTGCCTGCTCAAATTGATTGCTGCAACTATTGATTGCAAATTTGTCCTGAATTTGGGATTATTGGGATTGGAGGTTGCAATGAGTGATGTAAAAGAGCCGCAGGGGTTGCAGAAGTTGATTGCCGAAGAGGTGCTCTCAGTTTGGGAGAAAAATATCAACGATTTTGTTGGTTCTAAGCAGGGCAGTGTTTTTGCTGACGGTGACCTTTTTGCTCGCTCGGCTCAGATTGAGTGTATTGAGGTCACTCAAGGGCTGGATGACCCCGAGGAGGCGTGGAGCGAGGCGTGTACGGCCATTGAGAATGCCTCAGAGGACCTTGCCTCGTTGGCGGCTGCAATGAAGCGCGCCAAGCCTGAATCGATCAGGCAGTTGAAGGCGGCGCTGGAGGCTAAAAAGCAAATCGCGCTGGGGATGCTGGCAGAGGCCTTGCCTGAGTCGGAAGATATTCTCTCTGGCCGGCGTAAAAAATCTTCTGGCCCCGCCCTCTGAGGATGGGGTGCATCAGCGCTAGGATTTTTTGCTCGATCAGAGCTCGGATTTGAGGCGCATGTTCACGCGCATTTTTCCCATGTCGCCGTCGATAAACCCGGTGTAGCCTTTGTCTGCGGTGTGGTTGATGACATAGGGCAGATAGCCCTTGCCGCGCTCTTGGCAGTCCATGTACACCATGCCGTAGACCGAGTCGGGCTTCATCATGTGTGTGATGCTCGTTTGGCTGTAGCGGGTGTCTGTGATTTCGATGCTGCACTGACGGCCATCGGCGAAGGTGGCGTCAATTTTTTGCCCGTTGACCGGTTGCGCGGGGAATTGGCCGGAAATGACAAAGCGCGCGCCGCCGTCCTTGTTTTCCTTGGCTTCTCCCGTCACGCTAAGTTTTCCGAAGTACTGTTGTGAGGCGCCACCGACAACGGCTCCAGACAGGCTGGTACAGGCTTGCAGGCTCGCGGTGGCGACAGCGATAGCGATGATTTTTGCGGTCTTTTTCATTTTTGACGGACTTGAATTAATTTTGGAAATCAGATGATATTGCACATTGGAATTTGGTGCATTTGCCTATTTGGTTTGGAGTTCATTATTTGCTTTTGCCGATGGTTGCGTTTTGGACTTTCGCCCATTGGGCTTGATCGATGAGCCTTTTGGCAATCTCTTTGGCTTGTGCGGGGCTGAGCTTGATGGTGGTGACGCTCCCGTCTTGTCTTATCTGCAGTAGAACGCTGCCGTCGGGTTGCGCGTCGGCCATCCAGTGCTGAAGGTTTCCTAGTGGTTGGGGGAGCATGCTGTCTCCTTGTGATTTTTGATTTGCTGCGTAAGCAGGCGCACGAGCTGGTGGCGCTTTTTCTTTCGGGCCAAGTCCAGTGCGGTTGTGCCTTCTTTGGTTCTGCGCGCGGGGTTGGCGCCGGCGGCGAGAAGCGCGCGGGCTGTTTGGATGGGGCCCATAGCGCAAGCGACATGAAGTGCTGTCACGCCATCGGGTTGCAGGGCGTGCTCAGTGTCCTCGGGGTTGGTGGCGAGGTGTTTTTGCACAAACAGCTGGTCTTGCTTGCGCGCGGAGCCGCTTCTGAGGATGAGCATGTCTTTGTCGCTCAGAATGTCGATGTGCATCTCGAGGCGGTGTTCCATGTTCAATCCCAAAGGGCTCTGAAGTAGGTGCCAAAAAGCCGCAGGCCGTTGTCGATGCGCGCGCTGTGGGCAAGGTAGCCTTCTTTGTCGAAGTGCGAGGTATCGTTGGGCCCCTTTTCCAGACGACGAGTGGTGCGCATCTCACCTGTTTGGGGGTGGGGTGTTGTCTCAACGACCCATACCGTGTCCTTTACTCCGCTGTGAAACTGTGCCTCCCAGTCGCAATCGGGTTGCATTTGCTCGAAGGCCCAGATCATTTCATCCAATACCCAATCCCAGCGTTTGAAATGGTTGTCGTCGAGGTCGTACTCGTTTTCCTTTGAGGGGGTGGCCGTTGAGCGCAGGTGCTCGGGCACATCGCGGTCTTCAACCAGTGGCGCGCCATGTTTGTCTCTTTTGAGCTGCTTGAGCATGGGGAGCACGATGAGGGCGAGGGTGCTGTCCATGTTCCAAGTGTCGTAACGGTCGATGCGAATCTTTTGTTTGCGCTTGCGCTTGCTGTGCACCCATTCGCAGGCCTTGGTGAGCCAAGTGTCGGCCAGCCACTCTCCGATGGCGTAGCATCTGTCCTCGCTCAGGCCGAGCTTTTGCAGCTTATCTGCGATTTGGTAGGGGCCAATCCAATTGATGTAGGGGCCGAGATGGATTTTCATTGCCGGCAATTTTTAAATATCGTGTAATGGATATTGTAAACGCTATCTTTGGTTGTATGTAGAGGTTGGGTGAATGGACTCGGTTGCGCAAAACGATTTGTTGACTTGGATTGCTCAGGGTGAGCAGGGCAAGGTCGTGGATGTCTTGAGTGCTGCTTTGCCCAGATTTGAGGGGGGTCGGGACTGGCCTGCGGCCATGTCAAATTCGGTTTGGACATGGCCGCAGTGGCTTGTGCCGGTGGTTGGTAAGTCCTTGCGGCTGGGGTGTTTGGATGTGCTCGAGCATGTCCACGGCAAGGGCTACGACATGAGGAACTATTACAACTCGCGCATGGAGCAGTTCGCCTTGCACAGTGCGGCTGCTGCTGGGCAGGATGCTGTGGTCAATTGGCTCTTGGATCTTGGCGCCGATGCTCGAGTGACTGGTGGTGCCGGCAATAACCCCCTTCATTTGGCGTGTGCTTCCAATTTGGAGGCGACGGAAAACCCTTTGGGTATGCCGAATGTTGTGCGTTTGCTGCTTTCGGCGGGTGTGGATGTCAATGAGCGCCGCCCTGATGGAATGACGCCGCTGCTGCTGGCTTGCTCTGGGCCGAGATGCGCAGGGGTGGTTCGCGCGCTACTGGATGGTGGTGCAGACCCCAATTTGGGCATGCAGTCCTACCCGTACAAGAGTCCTTTGATTTTCGTTGTCGACAGGGCGCGAGAGACGGCTGTTGATGTGCCTTCCATGAGGCGCCGGTTGGAGGTTGCCCAAGACGATTTTGATGCGATGCTACAGTCGGGTGCAGACCCTTGTGAGATGCACGATGAATGCCCGATGGATGTCTTGTCGCAGCTGATTTTGTCTGGTGATCATGTACTGGATTTGGTCAAGAGGGTGCTCGACTGCGGCTGGCGTGGCAAGCCGGGGCGCACCTCTCCCTTGTTGGTGGCTGCTCAGTGGAATGCTCAGGAGATTGCGGTAGAGCTTGTGCAGCGAGGTTTTTACCGTGAGGGTGAACGCGTGGCCTTGTCGGGTAATGCGCTTGATGGAGCGGACATTTTTGAAGTGGCGCTGATGATGGATCGGCCACGCATTTTGGAGGCGCTGATGCTTCATGGGGTCGACCTTGAGGCTGGGATGCTCTCTGGGTTAAGTCGCCGCGAGGCTGTTGAAGCCAAGGGTGGGCGATGCCTTGATTTCATGAAGAGCTTGGACTTTTCTCGTCGGCTGACCGAGTCCTTGTCTGATGGTGCCTCTGGTGCGCCGGCTGCACCACGCAGAAGTCGAGGGTTTAGCCTTTGATCTGATAGACGAAGAAAGGTGGTCGGCCCTCGTTGTGAACGACGAGGTCGGCTGGCTGCTCGGGAATGGGGAAGTTCAGGCTTACGAACCAGCTTCCAGCGTTCATTTCATCTTTGGCTTTTTGCCACGCTTTGGCCATCGTGTCTGGTCTGTGAAACGCGTAGACAAGGTCGTATGCGCTCCACTCGTGTGCCCACATATCTGCCTGCACGATTGTGCAGTTGTCTTCTTTTCTTGCTCTGGCAAGGCTGGTGAGAAGGCTGCTGGCTTCCACGCCTGTGATTTGTGCATCTGGGAATTGCTTGCGCAATTCGTGCAGGCCGTGTCCGCTGCCGCACCCGGCGTCGAGTATGCTGTTGACTTTGGTGGGGAGTTTTTGGGAGAGACCTGCCAGAGCCCCGCTGGGGGTAGGAAACATGGGGGCGTCTGACCACAGCTTGGGTGGATACATGAGCAGCAGGGTTGCAAAGCATCCTGCAGAGATGGCGCCAATCGCACTGAGGTTGAGTGCCGAGGTGTTGGTGGCTGCCCATATCATCGTAAATCCGATGACGCCAGATGCTTTGCGCCATTTTTGCTCAAAGGGCAGTGACAGGGCGATGGCAATTGCAATGCCGACCAGTATTCCTGTGAGGTTGTCTGATACGGAGGCGACGCTTTGGCATGCGACCCATGAGACCAGCCAGATAACGGCCGCCGACGCCGGCCAAGTCTTTGAGTAGATTTTCCGAATCATCAGGAAACCTGCTTGTCCCTGATGATTTCTTCTCTTTTGATGTGGTCCAGCAGTGTTTCGAGAATGAACTCTTGGGTGGTCATGCCTCGTGCATCTGCTTTGGCTTGGATCTGGGCCATCGTTTCATCGCTGGCGTTGATGTTGATGATGTTTTCCTCGTATTCGCAGTCCTCGAAGGCGAGGGTGATGAGGTCCAGAATTTCCTTTTCTGAGCTGATTTCGTCGAACTCGGGTCCGCACTCGTAGGTCGAGTCCTCGATGGCGCGGCGCTTTACCTCTTCGGTGTGGGCGTCTTTGAACTGAGGGTCAATCCAGCGCCAAGCGCCGCTTCCATCGGGTTTGTCGCAGCAGACTTCGAAGACCCGATTGGTCAGGCGGTTGAACACGATGTTGCACGGCGTACCGTTGTCGCTTTCGAACTCGATGTGGTGGGTGTAGTCGCCGTAGCAGCTCCACAGGAATTGTGAACCGCCTGTGATGAGTCCAAGGGTGCGGTGCATGATGTCTTTGAGTTGCATATTTTTCTCCTATCGGTTGGATGGAATGAGTTTTTCCACGATTCGGTACATCAGCCCTTCGGTCATGCGTGTGCGGTTGATTTCTTCGTCAACCATGGCCAGAGCTACGCTGCGATTGAGCCCGGTCAGCAGTGTTGTGAAGCACAGCCAGTCCGTTCTCTTGGTTAGGCGTTTTTCCAAGAAGTCTTTGGGGTGGATGGCTGGCGGCCTGCACATGAGAGTTGGCCGGTGCTTGACCATTTGCAGCAAGTCAGGCTCCCAGTCGGTGATGACAGGGTCTTTGCCGACGATCCATACGGTCTCTAGGCACAGGCTGCCGTGCACTAGGCCGACCGAGTGGGCGAAGTTGAGCATGTCGGCCAGAATAAAAGCGCATCGCCTTTTGGGGTAGAAAAAGGGCTGCTTGTCTGCTGGGAGTCTTTGCGCGATGCGTCGCAGGAAGACATTTTTCCATTCAAATTCGGTCACGCACCCGGTTTTGTGTGAGACCTTCTCGATGAGTTCGGTGCGCAGTTTGACGTCGTCGGACAGGAGTGTCTCGTACGGGTAAATCTTGCTGGTGATGGGG
>JACCDQ010310185.1_pt1 | contig 38079 bp, 58 predicted proteins | sample 7446031 | NCBI WGS metagenome assembly JACCDQ01 (sample SAMN15323442, study PRJNA562643) | freshwater metagenome | isolation source: river surface water | place: USA:Blue River Watershed | collected 2017-08-17 | reverse complement strand
TTCCACAGGTAATCTATGGCAAGCGTTGACTATATCCATACGCTTGCTATTATGTAGAGGTAGAAGATAAAAAAATCAAACATCATGAAATACAACACATTCGAGGAGGCAAAGAAGGCGGCGGACTACGGCACGGCGATCATGAAAGATTGTCTAACTAACATGAGAAAACACGACATCGACGGCATGAGGTTCTACTCCCACTTCCCCGACATGATTCACGGCCCAGTAGACACGGACGCGTGGGAGCGAAGGACGACTGGCAAGCAGAAGGTGGGAATGGCGGTGATAATCCTGTTGGTCATCGGCCTCCTCGCCCTCTCGTCGCACTACGATTACTGGTGGATGGCTAACTTCAACTAGGATGAACATTAAAGAGTTAAATAATTTTAGAGCGCCCCAGAAGTGCAAATGCGAGCAATGCGGTAAAGAAACTATTTGCTATCTACAGGGATCAATAACGCCAATTACAAGACAACTCGCATACGAGGAATGGGTGTGCGGAGAGTGTGCGGGATAAAAACAAAAAATCATGGCCAGAGAAATAAAGTTCAGGGCTTGGGACGGGGAAATGCATTACGGCATTGTTCCCCTTCCAGATGGAAACGTTGCAGAGTTCATAGATAGCGAAAGTGTAGCGCCTTGGCAGTCAGGAAGTCCTGAAGTTGTAATGCAGTTTACCGGCATTACGAACAATGGTCAGGAGTGGTACGAGGACGACATCCTTGAAAACGACGGAGATTGGTATCGAGTGTCTTGGAGCGATGAAGACGCACGTTGGGAGGCCGTAGGCATCGGTTGGACTGGCGAAATCATGAGCCTTGGAGAGTTAGTCAGTCAGGAGACGTGGGTACAGGGAAACGCATACCAGAACCCAGAGCTTATCAGCCCTCGACCTTCAGGTGATCCTGAATAATGCATAATTACATGACAGAAGAAGAACTAAAAAAAGGATTGGACGACGTGTATCTCATGGGTTTCACGAACGGGCAGATAGAGATGAGAAACAAGATACTCAAGTCGATAAACAGGGATTGGAAACTGGTAAAACACTTCGACCTGATGGTTAAGTTGATGAGGAAGATAAACAGAATTAAACTCTCAAAGAGCTTTACTAAGGATATATATAAATAGTGGCCCAGTTGAGCCATAATAGCTTGTGGATAAACACCCTTGCACGGTTGCCATACGCTTGCTATATTTAAGGGGTACAAGACTAACAAAAAAATCAACATGAGCGAGGAACAGATTGACTTGGACAGGGCGGTCGGATACGAGGAGCCGGAGGTCGGGGCCAGGCCGATCGACCCGAACGACGAGCAGGAGAGGGCGCTAGCAGAATAATCACATGGCAACATTCAACGAGAAGACGATGGAGATAGAGCTCACGGCGGAGGACAGGGAGATCATGCAGAAGGGGGTTAAGCTGAACGTCCCAGCGGTGATGAATAATATAATCTGGGGCAACAGGGAGGGAATTATGAGCGTAAAAAAATCAGATGACAACAAAAAATCAAATAGCTAAGGTGGAAAAATACGAGATGCCGACGCTCGAACAGCTGTACTCGGACAAGCAGGGCATGGTCAAGCAGTCCCAGCTCAACGTGATACTGAACTCGGAGCCAAAGAAGGAGTGGGTGAAGATTCATCCCATAAGCAAAGTGCCTTATATCGGAATCGACCGAATCGAGTACCTCCTCACCATGATATACGGCGGGTTCAACGTCGAGATAAAGGACACGAAGCTCATAGCGAACAGCGTGGTGGTGACGGTCAGGGTTCACGTCAAGAATCCCATCACGGGACTCCCAGAGTTCCAGGACGGCGTGGGGGCGGTGGCGATACAGATCAAGAAGGACTCGGGCGGGGCGATAGACTTCGCCAACATGAACTCGAACGCCATTCAGATTGGCGCGCCGGCGGCGGAAAGCTACGCCTTCAAGGACGCGGCGGAGAAGTTCGGCAAGATATTCGGCAAGGACATCGGCCGAAAGGACAACATCCAGTACGTCGATAGGATTCATGCCATGATAGCCTCCCTCTCCAAGATGGACCTGGCCAAGGAGGTTGTCGAGAAGGTCGAGGCTTGCACCACGACGGCACAGCTCAAGGCCGTCTATGAGGAGCACAAGGGCCTCGGAAAGGCGTTCGACAAGCTAGTGGCGGATCAGGGCGACTTTATCCGAGAGGCTAACCAGGACGACAATGGTAACGCATAGCGTCCTTCAAGGAAGCGAGGAATGGTTCGCCCTGAGGCTAAAGTACCCGCTCAGTGCAAGTCATGCGCAGGCCATAGGCAATCAGGGAAAGGGTCTAGAGACATTGTGCTGGGAGAAGGTCGCAGAGCGATACTCCTCGTCGCAGAAGGAAAGGATGTCGAACGAGCACACGGACAGGGGAAACGAACTTGAGGCCCAGGCACGGAAGATATACGAGCTACAGACGGGAAACGAAGTCACGGAGGTGGGATTCGTCACCGATGACTCGATCTCGAAGGTCGGAGGCGCATCGCCCGACGGGCTGGTGAGCGACGACGGGCTCCTTGAGATAAAGTGCTTCGACGACGCAAAGCACTTCAGGGCCACGATAGAGCGCGAGGTCGAGAGCAAGTACAGGTGGCAGGGACAGCAACAACTTCTCTTCACGGGGAGGAAGTGGGTGGACTTCGGGTTCTACAACCCGAACTTCAAGGAAAGCCTCGTCATCATCCGCATGGAGGCCGACGAGGAGATGCAGAGGGCGATCCGCGAGGGGCTTGCCAAGGGAGAGGAGATTATCAAGGGCATTGAGGCCAAGATTAAATAAAAATATGAGCAACAATCGCGTTTTTCAAGAAATAATAGACCACCTATATGACAAAGACCTCGCAGGCATTGATTCGACAGTGGATACGAGACACCATCACATCAACGGAGTCACATACTACTCCTCGAGATACGACAGGCTGAACGATTACCAGACGATAAGGATTGGCGACGTTGAGCTTAACAGAAACGGAAAGTTGGAGATATCCGATTATGGGACAGAGTCGAGGTACCTCGATGTGGCAAGATTCCTCTCGGACGCGAGGAGGGCGGTGGTCGACGGAATCGAACCAGCGGACGTGAGCTATCTAGTGGACATTGACCAAAAGCCGGAACGAGTCATCGAAAAGGTCGAGACGGAGAAGGTGGTCGAAAGACGGTCCGAGAGCGACATAAGGAACGAAGGGAAGGTAGACGTGCTCAATCAGATTATAGAACGGTTAATTAAGTAAAAACATGAACAGCGGAAAGATATTGATCACGATTGACGTATTGAAGGTGAACAAGGACAAGATCAAGGAGCGACGGTTCACGACGAAGGACGGGAAGGAGGTCATCGCCAAGGATTTGAACCTTGAGATTGTCCCCCTCAAGGAGCCGAAGCTCATCAAGGAGGGCGACGCGTGGGCGCTCTACAAGACGCACTTCGTGGCGCTTGAGCAGACGCAGGAGGAGAGGCAGAACAAGGTGAAGAGCCTCATCGTCGGGGACGGCAGGCAGTTCCTCGACAAGGGCTCAAAGGTCGAGGAGAAGGCCGACGACGTTCCGATGGACGATATAAATCCTTCAGACATCCCTTTTAACTAGAGTTAGGGTATGCTACACTTCTAGAATGGAAATCACAAAAAAATGCTTCAAGTGTAAAACAACCAAACCTCTCAAAGACTTCTATCGGCATAAGGAAATGTTTGACGGTCACCTCGGTAAATGTAAGACATGTGCAAAGAAAGATGTAAAAGACAGATATAACGATCCAAAGTTTAAGAAGAAAATAGTTAAGTATGAAAGACTTAGGTTTAAGAATCCAGATAGAAAGAAAAAGATACTTGAATACGCAAGAAAAAGAAGAATAAGGTTTCCAGGTAAGGCTAAGGCAAGATGGACTTTGGCAAACGAAGTTCGAAAAGGAAGAATGGTGAGGATGCCCTGTGAGGTATGTGGAGAAATTAAGTCTCAGGCACACCACGTCGATTACAGAAAACCGCTTGATGTCAAATGGCTGTGCTTCAAGCACCACAGGGAAGCCCACGGTCAAAAAGTAAACAAATGAAAATACCAATGAAAATACCAATAGTCTTACACGACGGTAAAATCAAGATGTCCGAGTTCCACAAGGGGAAGGTCAGGACCGCGCTCAGGGACGCCGGCGGGCCGATAAGGGCGGAGATTCACACGCTTCTCCCAGAGAGCAGGAAGATGAGGGCATATGTGATGGGCGGGTTAATCCCCCTCGCGATATACCTCGACGGACACGACCATACCGATACCGAGATATGCGAATGGTACTTCGAGCACTTCAAGAGGGAGTTCACGCCACACGCGATAAAGATCGACGGGAAGATACAGGTGTTCGGAAAGTCATCGAAGGGTTCGAACGCCCTAAAGCTGTTTGCGGAAAAGCTACAGGAACACCTAGCGGAGCAACACGGGATTGAGTATTCGTCGAAGGCCGTGTCTCCCGACGAGTATCGCAGATTTAAGGACGAGATTTACCCGTACCAGCTGGAATACGCGGACTTCATATCGTATGCGGAGGCAATGAAGTGGATAAGGAAACCATAATGAAAATAAAGAAAGCAAAAGTGCCAGAGGCTTCTACCGTGAGGAACAGATGCGATAAGTTGCTAACGCCGATAGTAAAAAAAATGTACGAGTCGTGCCTTCTGTACGGACATGCGGATAACGACAGGTGCACTAGGGAGATACAGGTCGCCCACCACCATGTGCATAAGGGCGCAAGCACGAGGCTCAGGTACGAGATATCCAATCTGATCCCGTTATGCAATCACTGCCATCTCATGCTCCATTCCAACGAGAGCTTCTGGTCGTCGAACATAGTGGAAATGCTCGGTGTTGACTGGTACAGGGACTTGCAGGTTAAGAAGCGAGAGATAGTGAAGGCGGATTGGAGGTGGTATCAGGAACAGCACGACAGGCTAATAGGAATACTCAATGAAAAATAAACCACGTAAGGGCCAGTTCACCAAAGAGAACGCCTCGAAGATAGGCGCCAGCGGGGGAATCGCGACCAAGCTGTCGGGGAAGGTTGACTACGCCGAGATAGGCAGGAGGGGGGCGGAGAGGAGGTGGAGGAAGATATCCACAGGCGAGGGGAAAAGGGCGTGGACGGGCGAATGACGGTTGCTATAATGGGCAGGTAATAACTAACGAAAAAATCATGGAAAAGATAAACGGAAAGGTTCTGGCGATAGTCGGATTCATCATAGTGGTTGCGATAGGGGCCACGATGTTCTACTCGAACCAGAGCAGGATGGAGAGGGAGCAGTCGATAAGGTTCGGCATCAAGGCCCTCGCCGAGTCCAAGTACGGGGAGTGCAAGGACAAGGCATACTCTGACTACGACGGCAGGTGGGAGACATCATGCAGGGCGCTCGGCAAGGGAGAGGGCTGCAATCTGTCCTTTGAAATCTCATCAAAGCACGACAAGGACTTCCTCGCGGCCAAGGCGGTCTGCCTCGACGAGTACACCGTTGGTCTGAAGTACTAGATCGGGCGCCGGACATAGGCAGGATAAAGATATGGTCGGCAGACTGGTGTGGTGGCTACAAATAAGGGTTTAGAGTTAGAGGCGTTTAGAGGGGATGGTTGGCAGATGGGGGCAATCGTTATCAATCACTGGAATAGGAAGGCGTTCCGAAACAAATATGCTCTCACGATTTCCCCACCTGCCCGCCATCGGGCATTACAAGACAGCTTAATAGAATAGAAACAAAAATCATGATGACCAGCTGCCCCTACGACAAATCAGACCTCGACCCGCTCATAGAGGCGGCGCGGAAGGTGCTTAACAAAAACAACGTGAACAATACCGAGATAAAGAGGATGGGAATCAAGAGGCTGCTGGAAGTCATGAAAGGATGGCAGAAGGAGCTTGACGAGGCATATGCCAAGACAGACTTCCTGGAGCTGAACATAAGGGAGATAAGGAAGCTTATAAGGGGCAAGAGGAAATAAAGCGAGTTAACCAAATAACCCCATGAATACAAAAGAACAATTCGAGATAAAGGACGGCCCAGGCAGGCTCACGAGCGAGATACTGGCCGAGTGCAGGTCGCTCTTCCCCGTGTGGTGCTGGCACGGCGGCAAGCTCCGCGTCGATTGGACGCGTCCGGACGACCGGTACTCGCGCCTCCGTTCCCGTGTAGCAGTCGGCTCGGGTACCCTTTCCCTTTCGTCTTCTTCTGCCCTTCCGACCGAGCTTGTTATCAACGGCATCACTTACATAAGGAAATAACATGACAACCCCCAAGGAGACGCCGATCGAGAGGATGTACGAGAGGGTGGCCCCGATGGTGGACGAGATGAGGGCGGGGTACCCGAGGGACGCGGGCATCGACGGGTTCGAGCCTGCCCTCACGCAGGACATAGCGGAGATATGCCTGAAGGTGCTCGACGGATGCAAACGGGGCGAGTTTGCATACATCGAGGGCAAGGATGCAAGCAAACTGCTCGACCTCGAATGGGACAGGTGCGGCATGGACGACGAGAGCCCGAGGGGCATACGGCAGTTCGTCAGGGACTTCCTAGCGAGGAACGCCAAATAGCCATGCGAAAAAGGCAAGCCACGGGGGTAGCGAGGGTGATGCCGAGGCCGTACGCCCTCAGGCTCAGGTGCGGGTACGTGGACGGCAAGGCGAGGGAGAGGTATTACCAGAGGCTTATCAGGAACAAGAAGAAGGGGAAATTGCGGTAGCTGTGTAGTAGCTTTGATGTAGCTTCGTAGTAGTTTGAATAAAAAAAGGGACACCATTACGGTGTCCCTTGCGCTTGCGGGTCACGGTTTACCCCGCGGCCGAGATGGATCAATCCTCCTTTCTAGTGGTTGAGAATGCCAACCTTCTTGGGTTGCGTCTGGCTTGGCAATACCGCCTGCGACAGTCTCCCGTCGGATGCGGCGAAGCTCCTGTGGAACTCCGGGTCGTGGTGCTCCTTGCAGCACCTCACCGAGCAGAAGTGCAGCCCCGTGGTCTGCGGCCTCTGGTCGATGGGGAACTGCTGGTGGCAGTTGAAGCATGTGAACGTGCTCATGGGTCTAGCCGACGAGCCCCAGTGCGATTTCCGCCTGTTTGTCGTCGTGGGTTTGCGGTTTGGCGAGCTCCCAGATCATGTGGCATCTGAAGTCGCGTATCTGCCTCTTGTCGTCGAACAATGGCTCAAGGGACAGCTCGTAGGCCCTCCCGTCCGGCATGACTACTGTTGAGTTGACTATCATGGTAAGAACTTTGGTTCCCCCTAATTATACGCCTGTCGGGGGCAATAGTCCCGAGGGTTGTCCACAATAGGAAAGCCGCGCCCATGATAAGCGCGGCCTCCACGTAAGAAATGCCGGGAAAATCAAAACCCGACCCCATAAGCATACACCAAAAGCCCTCCTTTCGGAAGGCCCTTGGGTCAACTCAGCTCATGCGGTGTCGAGGTCGCCTGACCGAGCCTGATAATGGAGCCCGTCACGGTGAGGCGACGAGCCTCTTCCAAGCCCTACAGGTTGTCCAGCGGGAGCAATAGCCCTTTGATAGCCCGTCTGCCAGGAAGTTAAGCGAGAAGTCCACGTCGAACGCCTGCTCGGGGGTTACGTGATTATTATAAAATTCGTTAATTTGAACGATTCCTCGGGAAATATGCGGGTTTCCGTTCGGATCGGTGAGATGCGTGTCGCCTATCCCGCACGGCAATAAGTCGCCTTTGGGCGTTTTGGCGGACTCGTTGAATACCACATATGTCATCATGCCCTCGGACACGCCGTAGAGGGCCGAATAACGCTCAATCTTCCCGTACACGGCCTCCTTTGCCACGGGTGCGCATGTTCCCACGCTTGGAGGCCCCGCGGGGCTCGTGGGGGATTCTGGGGCTATCGGGGATGTGGTGGCCTGGGCTAACAGGAATAGGCCGAATAGTGTTTTCATATAGTTTCCCCTGCGGGAGCGCCATATTTGCTTGTAGCAGTCTCGGGAGTCGAACCCGATGCCACGCCTTATGAGGGCGTTGAAATAGCCGTTTTTCCAGACTGCGTTGATTATCCCCCTAGCCCGCGGTACTCCGTGGCGTTTCGCGCGTATTTCATCCCATGGGGAACCCGGGGTCGCACCGGGCGTCGCGCGATGTGGTAGGAGCTCCCATATCCCGCCTAGCCTCTCGTCGGCCCGCCACGGCCTCCGACGGCTCATGGGTCAATTATACACCGAAACGGGGTCGTTTTCCATAGACAAAAAGGAGGGAGCGTGTCGTTGTGCTCTCCCTCCTTTGTTGCTTTAGCCGTCCGATTCCCTCAGACTGAATCGCCATCAAGTCATCCGCGCGTGGCGAGATGACGAGAAAGGCCTTTACTTCGATATGGCCGCGCGAACGGTCATGAACCCGAGCCCCTGGAGGACGAGCGAGTTGTCGCCCTGGATGAGGCCGAGGATGATCGTCAGAGCGCCCACGACGTATGTCTTCTTGCCCGAGAAAAATGAGATGATGTTTTTCATCACTTAATTATATTAAACTTCCTCAATAATGCCAAGAGGCCCCTCCACGTCGCCTCGGAGACGGTAGGCTCACCGGGCTTCGGAGGCGCCATCAACGGCATGACGGAATCCAAAGTCACGGCCCACGCCTCGGTTATCGGATAGTCCTCGTGATAGGCGAGGAAGTTCCCTCGGTCGGCCCACTGGTCTGACCACGTGTTCCTCCCCTTGATGCCCGCCCTCTCGGACGAGAGGTCATAGCCGCTGAGGATTATCGCGTGTCCCGACAGCACGGACTTCGGGCTTCGGAGCGGGAGGACGTCCTCCTTCCTCCACGATACCCTTCCGTCCTTGGCCGTATACCATTCCTGCCCGACCTCGTATCGCGCGTAGAGGAGGCCGTACTTGTCGAGGGCCGCCGCGAGGAGCGACCTCTCGACGGGTATGGAGAGATACCCGCCTATTCGGTAGTTGAGCGCCTCGGTCCACGCCCTCGCGGGTATGGCCTGCGCGAGGAACTGCGCGTGGGTGAGGGTGAAGTCGGACGGGAACGCCTCCTCCGTGCAGACCCCGTACCTCTGGGCCGCCTTCAGGGCGGATCGGAGGGAAGACCCCTCGTTCCCGTTCTGGTCTATGTAGAGCTTGGTTACTATGTAGAGGAAGGCCATCGAGAGGCGCACGTACCTGCCCGTCTTCACGTAATAGAGGTACTCGACGTATGACTTGAGCGAGGCCGTGCATGCCCCGACCTTCCGCTGGTACTCGACGTGGAGCATGTCGATGTGCGTGTCGGACGACAGCGGGTACGGGTAGGCGAGGGTCACCTCGGCGTCCGTCGCGTCCCTCCTGTCGATCTTCGACGGCTCTGCCCCGAATCCGACCTCCAGTTCGTCATTCATATTCGTTTTCGTTAAACCCTTCTAATTCCTCGAAGTCGAGCAGTATCACCCCGTTCACGGACTCGGCCGTGATTCTCCATCTCCCGTCGGGGGTTATCCACTCGGTCTCCATGCTATCTCTTCGCCACGGCCGCCTGAACCCTCTCTATGTCGCTCACCTTGCCCTCGAATATGTACGCCACGAGCGGGATGACGGCGAAGGTGGTCATGGCCCACGCCCCGACCAGGAAGAGCTTGTAGCCCTCCAGCTTCGTCACCCTGCCGTTCGTCTTGGTCGTCTGGGCCTTTATCTCGCCGAGCGTCAGCGTTATCGGGGCCAGCGTGTCGTCGATGTGCCTCTTGAGCCCGTCGAGTATCAAATCCGTCTCTCGCTTGCTGTATTGCGACTGGTCCATGCGTTCCTATGGCGTTACCTCCTGCGCGGGCTCGCCCTCCAGCCTCTCGGCGAACCTGTCCCTCTCGGCGACGAGCGCCTTCCTGACGCCCGCGAGTCGGGCGATCTCCGCCTCGTACACGGCCGACTGCGCGTCTATCTCCGCGATGTCCGCGTCTATCTGCGACAGGCTGAACGTGCGCGTGACCTCGACGGTCTCCGACACGGTTATGACTCGCTCCTCGGGCGCCTTCTCGTAGTTCTCCTCGATGCTCACCGTCTCCTGCTGGGCCAATAGGCTCCCTCCCGTCGCGAGCGTCGCCCCGACCGCCATTCCCGCCAGTATGTTCTTCGTGTCCATGTTGTTTTGGTTATGTGATTATTGCGTTACCCATGCCGTCCCGTTGTGGAACACCGGCGCCACCACCGCGCCACCGCCCGTCACCGCGGTGAGGTACGTCGGGGCGAGCGCGTCGGTCACGAACGCCGTGTCGCCCTGGACTCCCGCCGGGAGCGTGGCCACGGTGTATCCCTTGAGGCGCGCCACGCTGCCGAAGACCGCTATGCCCGTGGTCGTCGCGTTCCTCGTGACGAGGAGGTCCTGCGAGAATATGCCGTCGACGTCGGTCGTCGAGTTGAACGAGAGGCCCCCCGAGTTGCCGTTCTTGGATATCGAGCCGGTGCTGAGCTCGATGTTCTTGCCCGTCTGCATGCGAATCTTGCTGTCGTTTATTATGAACGGGACGCCGCCTGTCGGCCCCGCGAAGTACAGCGACGAGTTGTCGGCGTATACCGAGCCTCCCATCCCGTCCGCGTTCGCCACGCTCAGCCCCACGGCGATGGCGCTCGAATAATCCGATATGGTCAGCCTCGCCGTCGGCGTGGTCGTGCCTATCGAGACGCTTCCCTCGTTTATTATCATCACGTCCGTGCTGACGCCGTTCACGAAGTTGCTGAACGTGAGTATGCCCTCCTCGGCCCCGCCCGTGACGTTGTTCGGCTTGGAGGATATGGACGAGAACACCCTGCCGCTGCCTGATGCGTTCTTTCCCTGGAACCTGATGGTGCCCAGCGAGTCGTTCACGGCTGGAGACGTCGAGTCCTTGAACAGGGTGAGGGCGGAGGCCCCGCTGTCGGAGTTGGTGTTCTGGACCGTGAACGTCGGCGACCCGGCCGATGCCGACGTCACCGTCGTGTCGCCGCTGTCGAGCACGGTGAACTTCGGCGCGTTCGCGCTGTTGGCCACGTGGAGCGCCGTGCCCGTGGTGAGTCCCGCGCCCGTGATTGAGAGGCGCCCTATCGGGCTGGTGGTCCCGATCCCGACGCTGCCGTCCGAGGTAACCCTGGCACGCTCGTTCGCGGCGAGGAGGCCTCCCGTGAGGAAGCTGATGAAGCCGCTCGTCGAGGAGGTCGCCGTGCCTATGGATATCGCGTCGTCGGTGTTGTATAGGTAGGTCTGGCTCGGCCTGTTGATGCCGGTGAGCGTCGGGTACGCCGCGCCGTTGTAGTTTCCGCCGTTCATGCCGAAGTCGGTGTAGAACGACGTCTCGGTGGTGCGGTTGTTGTTGAGTATCACGTCAACGGACGCAGACGTTCCCGTCGAAGGGTTTATGAAGGACGTGCCCGCGTACCCGTCTATGGTCTTGATGACGTCGAGGACGTAGTTCGATATGACGGCGAGCGGGTTGGCCACTGGGCCTATCCTCGTGTACCCGGAGAGGGTGGATGTGCCGAGGACGCTGATGCCGACGTTAGTCCCGTTGAGGGCGTTCGGCTGTATCTGCGACTCTGCGGAAGTTGACGCGTTCCAGCCGACGGGGAACGCCGCGCCAGACGACAGGGGGAACAGCGCGAGTGCCGCGATCATTGCGTGCGTGAGTTTCTTTTTCATGTTTGTTTTTATGCTACGGCGTAAATGTTGTCCGTCGGGGCCACGGCGAGGACGGTCGTCGTTGTTCCCGTCCAGTAGGTCGTCGTCCCGTAGGCGTTGTTGGTCACCCTGTTGAGCGACTGGCCGTCCACGACGAGCGCGTTCGGCGCGGCGGCCCAGACGAACGTCTTGTTCGTGCCGTCCACGGCCCCCGATATGGGGACCTGGTAGCCCGATGACGAGCCTCCCTGCTCCAGCGCGGACACCCTTGCGTCGAGGTTGTTTATCCTCCCCATCGGAAGGCCTGCCACCATCTGCTCGTGAGGCCTCAGTGCGAATGTTCCCATGTTATCTCTCGTATATTGCTATCTCCTCTGATAAAGACCTCATCCTGTCGCCGATCTCCCTCGCGGTCGCCCGCGCCAGCGCGACGTCGCCGACGGGCGAGTCCTCTGACGCGATGACCCCCTCGGCCCTCGCCATCTCATCCTCGTAGGACGACTTCTTTGACAGGAGGAGCACGTACTCGCGCATGTGCGAGAGCTTGTCCACGTTCTTCCCCCTCGTCGCCTTGGACACGAGGAACCGCTGGTCGTCCTCCGGGAGCTTCGAGAGGAAGGCTATCACCTCCCTCAGGCACGAGAACCTCCTGGGCGAGCTCAGGTCGTCCATCGTCAAATCGAGCATCTCCATGAGCATGCTGCCCGTTATCGCATTAACTCCGAGGTCGCCGAACGCTGTTTCTGGGTTCATTCCGAAAGCATACCAAAAAAACCAGATGGAGTTAATTGTGGATAACGCGCTTGCAAGATGTGGATAGCGAGCGTATATTCACGGGGTAGGTCTAACCAATGAAAAAAACATGCAAGTCGGGGTATATAAGCGCAAGCCACATAGCCTTGAAACGAGGCTGAAAATAAGCAGGGGTAATATGGGTAGAGTTTCTGCAATGAAAGGCAGAAAACACTCAGAAGAAACAAAGCGAAAGATTGGTGAAAAATCCAAGGGAAACAAGCACTCGCTTGGGACTAAGCAGTCTGAGGAAACAAAGCGAAAAAGAATTGAGTCAAGGAGTTGGTATAGACCTTCGGAGGAAACAAAAAGGAAGATATCGGAGAGAAATAAGGGAAAGAAAAGAAGCCCAGAGTCGATTGCAAAAATGGCTGCTAGTAAAAAGGGCAAGCCTTCTCCTTTAAAGGGAATACTCAGACCTCATAAAATGGGTCCAAACAATGCAACATGGAAGGGTGGTTATGAAAATCATTTATGGCACAACAACAAGAGAAGGATAATGAAATATGGAAATGGGGGCGAACATTCTCTTGAGGATTGGTTAAACCTGAAAAGGATATATGGATTCATGTGCCTATGTTGTAAGAGAACAGAGCCTGAGATAAACCTATGTAGGGATCACATAATTCCAATAACGAAAGGCGGAAGTGATGACATAGAGAATATACAACCGCTATGCAAACAGTGTAATTCAAGAAAGGGAAATAGGATTATCGTTAATTTTAAAGAAAAATAAAATCATGTTAATATCAATCAATAGCCTGATCGCGGTACTTTTTAAGGTCATACTCATAGTCATGGCGAATCCGAACATCCCGCAGGACGTGAAGGATTCCGTGTTCACGGAGATAACCACGGCAATCGGTCAGGAGAACCAGTCCGAGCCCGTTCAGGCGGTTCAGGCACCCGTTTCACATGGAACGCCAGGCGGGACGACGGCTTCACCCGTCGTCGCTCCCGTGGTAAAATCATCGAATATGGAAGCAACAATCGCAATCACCAAGACCGCGCCACTCTCAGTCTCGATCGCAGTAACGGGAGATGGATGGACCAAGGCATACTACTCGATAGTCAAGAAGATCGACGGCGAGGACAACGTGTCGGACAAGGGCTTCGTGTATCCCGACGAGCCCACCCTCGTCCACTCCTTCGAGGAGTCGATGGCGGGGACCTTCGAGACCAGCTGGACGCTGTACTCCGGCACTGGAAAGGACAACCGACGGGACACGGGGAAGGTACTGTCGAGCGGTAGCGGCAGCATCGTGATAGGAGAGTAAGCAAAAGCCCCCATGTCGGGGGCTTTTTGTTACTTGGTTTCCTGTTCCTGGGAGTTGTTGAGATACGATTGGACGTATGGGAGTATCTGGCCCGCCATCCTGAAACCGTTTACGTCATTCGCCATCCTTTTGAGTATCTCGACTATAGGCCCTGCCTTGTTTGCAGTCACACCGTATGCCCTTATGAGCGGCACGGCGACCTCTGGGACGGCCAGTATGGATGCGATGATGAGCGGAATGTTTCCGGTGGCTACTCCCAGTCCTGTTGTGCCTACCCTTGCGTATGTTCCCACCTTTAGTCCCGACGATGCCTCAATGTCTTCCGCGGCCTTGAGCACCTTGATCCTCTGCGTGACGCCTGGCTGTATTGCCTCAAGCCTTGCGAGCACCTGGTCCTTTCCCTTTCCTGAGAGGTTCGCTATCTTGTTTATCGCGCCGTCCTTGAATTCACCGTTTGCCTGTAGGTAATCCTTCTTTATCTGCTTGAGTTCACCAACCTCTGGTGCGTACTTCGCGTCAAGGTCTTTAAGCCCGGTTATCTGGTCTTTTCCAAGCGAGTCGTAATAGTCCCTGAGTTCCCTCGATAGCCTCTGTAGGTTTCCCGTCTTTCCCTCCTCGTATTTTGCCAGCCTGGATAGTTCCTGCCTCGTGTTCAAGAAGGCGTTGTTTGAGAGCGTCTTTTCGTTTCCATAGGTCCCTATGAAATCCTCAAGCGCAGTCCTGTCGGTTGCCGACATCGGCAGGCTTTCGGAGGTCATCTTTACTTTTCCGTCCACGAGCTTTATCCCGTTGTCGGAAAGTATCTGCTCAAGCGAGGTGATTTTCGGCGTTCCGTCCTCAAGTATCACCTGTACGGGCTTAACCTCAACAATCCCCGGAGACTTCCTTATCGTCTCGTAACCGCTTCCTATGTCGCTCAGGTTTTCTAGCCTTGCGTCTATGGTCTCCTTCACGGACGATGCGAGGTTTGCCCTCGTGTTCTCCGCGATAGATGACGCCTTGAAGGCTGACGGGGTTTCCACGACGTTTGCTATTGTCTCGGGTGACAGGCCCGTTGCCTGTGAGACGCCGAACTTCGTGGCCTTAGATGCGGCCGTCCTGGTGGCGTCTATGACTGCCGTGGCTGGCCTTGTGACGGCCTGCGCCAGCCTTGACTCGATGTTCGCGAGCCTCGCGGTCTGTCCAAACGCGCCCGCCCCGAGGTCTATCACTCCGAGCACGTCCGATCCGAAGCCGAATGGGTCGTTCGTCGCGGTCCTCTGGAGGTTTTCGAGCGAGCCGTACCTTTCCTTCAATGCTGATGCGAGCGCGTCGAACGTGGCGTTCCTCTGCTCTCCTGATGCGCCTTTCTCCACCTGATAGCCCGTGACCTTCTCTATGCCCCTGTTTATGCCTCCGAGCACGGTGTTTCCGATTCCAGAAAGGGTGTCTATCGGGTTCATGACCGCGCTGAGCACGTTCTTTCCGAGGTTGAAGGCCGAGCTTGGGATGTTTCCCGTCGCCTTTGCGCCTGCGACGAGCGGATTCTCGCCTGTCACGGACGGGAACGTGGCCCCGTACTGGGAAGCTGACCTCTCGTCGGCGGTTGCGACTGGTGCCTTTGGTGCCTGCGCCTGTTTTGTTGGCAGGTTCGCCATGTACTTGAGCACGTCATTCCTGTTCGCGCCCGCGGTAATCGCTCCTGTCGCGTCATAACCGGTATTTGACGACAGGTACTTGACCACATCGTCTGGGTTCGCCCCCGATGCTATTGCGCCCTGATAGTCGTATGCCATGTTTTTATCTATTAAACTCTGATAGGTCCACGCCGTTGCTCATAACAGGCGCGACGCCCCGGCTCTTCGCGCCGAACGAGCCGAGCTCGCCTATTATGGTGTCTTTCGGATCAATGCCCGAGAGCTTCAGCTCGGAGGTCTTTGAGGCTATGTATGGGTCCGAGTTGAGCGCGTCTATCTGCGAGTCGTACACCGACTGTATGACCGACCTCATCTGGCTCCTGAGCTCGGGCGAGAGCCGCTCTCCCTTCTCCAGCTTCTTCACCTTCGTCTTGAGCGAGTTTAGGAACGACTGCGAGTCCTGTATGAGCTTGACGTCCTGGTCCCTGGTGACGGCCCCCTCGTCGATGACCTTCTGGAACTGGTTGATTGCGGCGATGTCGCCCACTCCCGTCTGCTGGTCGAGCGCGTTGTTCACGTTGTTAGAGTACTTCTGCATGTTCACGGTGTTCGCGTAGGTCGCGTTCTTGGAAATGGCGTCGTTGACCTTGCTGATGGCGGTGATCTGCTTCGGGTTGTATGAGGAAGCCCCGACTCCCGTACCCGTCTGCGCCGTGTCGATTGATTTCGTGTCTATGGTTCCGTTTGAGTTGAGGCCCCAGAACTTCTGCGCCCCGGAAGCGTCCTGGTACGTCCCAGACTGTATGTAGTTCTTCGACACGCCCGCGTTGCCTATGACCTCGGAGACTATCGAACCCGTCATCGGGTCCTGCTTTATCACGGTTATGTCCCCCGTGAGCTGGTTGACGCTCGGAGATCCGATTATGTCCGGTCGAGTCATCTTCTGGAGGTCGTTCAAAAGGGAAAGGCTCTCCCTGTCCGCCTTGAGGAGTCCCTCCGCCGCGGAAACGGCCGAAGTCCTCTTCGCCACCTCCGCCTGGAGGGCGTCCGCTATTCCCGATGCTCCCACGCCCAAGTCACCGATTGTCCTTGCGTACCTTCGGGCCGTGTCGGACGTGAAGTTCTGCGATATCTCCTGCGTGAGGCCGGGCGTCGTCTGGAGCCTCTCCGTCTCCCTCGACAGGGCGAGCTGTGCCTTCCTAGAGAGCTGTTTGACCTGTCCGAGCTGTTCGGTGAGGTCGGTCTCCGCCTGTGACGGCGCGTTCGCGCTTATCGCCGCCTGCTCCAGCTCGGCCCTTCGGTTGAGGAGGTCCTGCGCCGTCCTTCCCCCTGCCAGCGAGGTTGACTTGGCGACGTTTGTAGGCTGAACCTTGAAGTCAACGCCAGCGGGCTGTGCCGTGGCGATGTTCCCGGTCGATGAGATTGTCCCGTCCGCCATGACTGCTCCGCCCATTGTCTGCGGTGCTTGCCGTGCCACTGGCGCTACTGGTGCCGCAACTGGGGTAGTCGCAGGCTGTGCCGTCGGCGCGGTGGCAGTCGCTCCCGCCCTCGCCATGTTCGCAAGTGCCTGCTCCCTCGTAACGCTCCCGCCCGCTAGTGTTATTGCCATATAATCGTAAGTATATCTTTTAAATGGGGCGTAGTTAAGCTACTCGTTCTTCCCGTTGTCCACGGCGATCATCCCCATCTCCCCGTCGCCCGTGAAGAGCATCCACGCCTTGACCTCTATCCACGGGCTGTTCGCGGTGGTAGGAAGGGCGAATCGGGTGTATCTGGTGGTCTGGTCGGACACCGCGCCAATCTTGGACCAGTTCTGGAATCGTGCGATCGAGGTTCCCGTCGCCCCGGTGAACGTCTCGTCCACTGTGACCGTCCACGTTCCCGCGCTGTTCACGGCGTTGGTTATGTGGGCGCACTTTCCCGCGCCGAGGCCCTGGACCACCTCGACCTCCATTCCAGTCCCCGCCGTCCAGTAGTCGCTCACGACCACGGATGAGTTCGGCACCGTGAAGGTGGTCGTCGATGTCCATGTGATGGTTCCCTCTACGGGCGTCGCGTCGTCCAGCCTGTACTTGAGCACCATCTTGTCCGTCGCCGTGAGGAACTTCTCGTAAACGGCCCAGACGTACTGCCACACGTCGCTTATCTTGGACGCGGGGAGCTTTGTCGTCACGATGTACCCGGCCTTCTGCTTCGTCTCGTTCTGGTCGTCGTAGAACGCGCCAGACGAGGTCGACGACGCGTCGGTGTAGTATGTCGCGCCGGCCATGAATGTCCCGTTCCTCGTGGATGAGTTGGAGGGCTGGTTTATCTCCTCTATCGCGCCCGCCCTGTATATCCTGGACTGGCCGAAGTCCGTTATCGTGTCCGACGACTTGGCGAGTCCCAAGGAATACTTGTGGTAGAGGCCGATGCTCGGGTCGTATTCCCAGATTCCCGAGGGGGTCCTCTCCAGCGTCGGATAGCCGTCCGTCGACAGCCTTGAGTCTATCAGCATGTTTATCCTGTTCCTCACTATGGCCATGCCGTTCGGGTGTATCCACCTGTCGTTCCTGTTGCGGAGCGAGTTGTAGAAGATTCTGGGGTCGGTCTTCAGTGTTGCAATCGTCTTGAACGAGCCCCCGTTCCATGCGAGCAGGTTGCCGTCCGTGTCCGTGACGTAGGGTATGTCGTCCTTTATCACGCACGACAGGGCCCCCGACGATTCGAGCGTGTAGGCCCTTGTGACCTGCGATGACGTGCCGTCCCACTCGTATATGTGTCCCCTCCCGCCGCGGGTGTTGACGGTGCCTATCCATATCCTGGAGGCTGACGCCCTGATGAAGGTTATGACGTTCGAGTCCGAGTTCCCGAGCTGGAGGGTGTACTGTCCCGACGTGGTGCCCGTGTGCGCGTCGTCTATGGATATTATCTTGCTAAGCAGGTCGGTCATGTATAGCCTGTCCCCGAACGGGCAGAGCATGTGGGCCTGTGACGAGGATCCGAACGACGTTATCGTGTTCCACACGGTGCCGCCGCTCATGTAGTACAGGGTCGTGGAGCCGGACGAGACGTACAGCTCGCCGTTGAAGACGCACATGTCCGAGTAGTCGGACGACAGGTTGGTCGGCGTGCCTGAAGTCGAATCAGCCGTGAGCGCCGTGTTCGGGAAGGCGGCCCCAGTGCTGCTGCCGCCAGAGTAGACCTTGGTCCCCGCGACGGCGAACACCTTTTCGTCGTTTACCTGCTTCCACCACCTGAATGCCACCGGGCATCCGTCGAGCCCGTTGGTGTTGAGGAGCACCCTCGAACCAAGGCGTATGCTTCCAGCGTTCTCAACGAGGTCGAGGTTGTACGAGGAAAGCACGTTCCCGAGGGCGTCGGACGTGTTCGTCTGTATGAGCTTCTTCTCCTTTGATGGTACCTGTATCATTTTAGTATTAAATTAGGCTGTTCTCTTCCAAAAATTGAGGTAGTCTATCGACCTCTCAAGTATCTTTACGTTGTCCCTTGCGTGTCCGATCATCAGATTGCACCTCTTGCACAGTATTCCCCTCGGCTTCATCGTCTGGTGGCAGTGGTCTGCCGATGCGCTGTTGCTTGATAATCCCTTGGTAAGGGTAATCTCGCATATCCCGCACAGGCCGAGTTGCGAATCAAGCCTTGCCTTGAATATCTCCTTTGTGAAGCCATTTTTCTCTCTGCGAAGGCTTACTGCATATTCAGAACGATTCTCACCTGTAGAGTTTCTACCCTTGTAATTGTAATGCTTGTCTCCACTTTGGCTCAGGCTATGATTCATCTTCCATTCTTCTGTGTGTTTATGCCCCTTGAAGAATCCTGGCTTTCCTTTCATTCTGTTCGAGCATTTTATCCTAAACTCCTCTGACTTAGGCTTGTTCCTCTGAGAATCCCCAATCATCTTCTTTTGTTCATCAGACCACCTGCCTTTCACGCCCTTAAACGGAGACTGTCTTCCAGTGTTTAATGAGGAAACCAAAAGACTCCTGCATTTCCAGCTACAGGTTGATTTTTGATTTCCTACCAATTCTTTTTTACAAATCTTGCAGTTATTCATTGGGTTTATCAGCTTACCCTCTTCCAAAAAAAACAGACTATATACGGGGCTAGGTTGTTGTGCGCCCCGCCGCCTCCCTGCGGTATGATTCCGAGGGTGGTATTCGTCGCCGAGCCTGTTCCCGCCCCGTTCGTATCCGCGCCAGGCCCGTACCACACCCTCGACGAGTACGTGTACGTCCCGTCCTCCGGGTGGTTGTGGCTCGGCATCTCGGCTATCGTGAGGGTGTGCTCCTTCTCCCCCCCCGTCTCCTCCGCGGTGTCGAAGTCGGCGTCGCCGGAGTCCAGCCCGACGAGAACCTTCCCGGCCCCGAACGCAGACCACGTGCCGTAGCCGAGAAGCGACGACGGGTCGGTGGACACCACGGATATGAACACCGCGCCTATCGGGAACGCCTGCACGTTCACGCTCTGGGCGAGAATCCTCTGGGTGTCGTAGTCCAGTGGGTAGCTCAGCTGCTGCCCTATCCCCTGCAATCCAGCCTTTGATGGTGTGTCGTTCATTAGTTTTTCGTCTGGTTAGCCCAAGTCCCCGAGTTCTTCGACTGGTTGGAGAATGTGGCGGCGCTCTTGGACTGATTCGAGAAAGACGCCGAGTTCTTCGACTGGTTGCTCCACCCAGAGAACCTGAAGGCCGCGTCGATCCCCGTGAGAACAAAGCTCCCCGCGGATGCCACTATCCCGAATCCCCTGCTGAGCGCCGCGTCGATCCCAGTCAGGGCGAACGACCCGACGGCCGCGGACATGAACCTGCCGTATAGGAGGTTCGCGGCGACCCCAGTAAGCGAGAACGTGCCGAGCGCGGCGGTCATGGAGTAGTCAATTCCAGAAGGCGCCAGGGACACTGATATCCAGTAGTTGTCCTTGTTGCTTCCGGGATAGTTTCCCTGAATCGAGCTAGATCCAGCGGGGCTCACGACGGCGTTCGTGTCTCCCGCCCAGAAGAAGTTTGTCCCGGTCACGTTCACGTTGTTGCTTCTGGATATTCCGTTGGTTATTCCGTTGTTGAAGCCTTGGTTTAACGCGTTGTAATCTCCCGCCAGTTGCCAGCAGTTGTTTACGGTAGTTGTAACACCCATGTTTGCATCGCTCGCAGTGCTGTCAAGTCCAGTGGCAGAGGCGTCAACGCCTCCAGTCTGCTTGGTTCCAGTGTAGGACGTGCCTATGACTGCGGTGTTGGATGCAATTGACGTTGTGGCAACTATGTTGTTTGTTCCGGTGGATGGGTTCTTGAGGTAATAGGCTGTCATCGAGCCGCTTGTGCCTATCGAGGTCATCGCAACCGAGTTGTATGTGACTCCTGTTATCGTTCCCGTTGTTAATATATATGCAACAAGCGTAAGATTAGAACCAGTGCAAGTATGAGCGACCGTACAGGTCGTGGAGGCTAGACTTTGGCCGAATGAGGATACGTCAAAGGCTATCGCCATGTTATGCGAGCGTTAGGAACCCGGCAGAAGGGTCGAAGTCCACGGTGAAGGTCTCCCCGCTCGCGAGCGAGATCGAGGAGCCGTAGTCGTAGTAGGCCACGAGGTTGTCGGAGGCCGAGGTGTCGTTGTACACGACGACGTACCTGAACGGCCCGACGGCGCCCGAGGCGGTCATCACGAGGTCCGCTAGGACGAGCTTGTAGGTCCCCGAGGTCTGCGAGGAGGACGTGGTGGTGATGTTCCTCGACGAGAGGTTGGTGTATGAAATCTCGGTTATCTGCGAGAGGGTCGAGTCGGCCGAGGTCGGCGCGGCGTTGGTGAGCGCCACGGTGAGCTGATCGGATCCGAGGTTGTGCACCTTCTCCGCGAGGGCTTCCACGAAAGGCTGAAATTTGACGAACGTTGCCATATGTTGCTTTTAGGTTACTTGTAATTGTCCACCGACGCCTGCAACGAGTACTTCCTGTCCAGCTGCTTGCTCGAATACTGCCTCCTGAGCCTGTCCTCGTAGTCCTTGAGCTCCCGCATGAGCCTCTCGGCCTGTGGCAGGGACTTGGCCTCGGCGTATTCGTATGCCGGGCCGTAGGCGAGTATGGCGTGGAAGGTGTCGTCGAAGCCGGGAACCGCCGTCCCTGTGGTGAGGTCGCCCGACGTGAACTCCTTTATCTGCCTGAACCACTCGGCGGCGACGTAGCCTCCCGACGACACGTCCGACGAGCTGGCCGCTGGGTAGAGGAATATCGAGCCGTACTTCCAGTCGTATCGCGGGTTCGTCCTGTCGAACTGGCCGTCTATGAGGGCGTTCTGCGCGGTTGCCGAAGACGGTGCTATCCCGACGTCCATGCTCGCGGTGTCTATCGGGGTCGCCCTGTAGCCCTTCACTCCGTCGTAGAAGACGGTGACATCCTTCATCTTGAGCATCTTCTCGGCCGTGGGGATCGAGTAGTCCCTGTTCGTGGTCAGGGGAACCGTCATTATCGGGTAGTCGCCGTGGTTCGGGTCGTCGAAGTCCGCCTCGTCCTGCGCGTCGAGTATCATTCCCCCCACCTTCTGGTACCAGAGGTTGATGTCTATGAGCCTCTGCGCGTTCGTGTACGCGGCGGTGTCTGCCCCCGTGAGCGACGTTATCTTCGATGTTATGTCTGATAGTGTCATTTTTTATATGAAAAATACCCGCCTTCGACGCGGGAAACGATGGTGCTTCGCCATCGCGCCCCCTATCGAAAGCAGGTAAGGTCTATAAGACCGCCTTAATGCGCCAATGATACTACTTATCCTCCCTAGAGTTAAGGAAGTCTATTTTAAGACCCCTCTCGAACTCCCGCATCCTCTCGTTGTTGAATGACGGGTTGTACCTGTCCCTGAACGGGTGGGGCTGGTGCAGGTCGTGGTCGTATGCGACGGCGGGATTGGTGAACAGGCACTTGAAGTCATATCCGGCCAGCTGCGCCCTCTTCCCGACGTTCACGTTGTCCGCCGACCAGAACCTGTCCAGCTCCTCGTCGAACCCGCCTATCTCGTATAGGGCTGATTTCGGGGCGCACCCCCAGTCTATCTCCCACGTGTTCCAGTGGCAGTCCGTATAGTCCGTCTGCGAAGCGCTCTGCTTGCTCGCCCTCCAGTCCCACTTCGGGGAATCTCCCCAGTTGGCGACCTTTCCCAATGGGGCGGTGAGGAACGTCCTCGGATTGGCCTGATATGCGTCCCAGAACCTCTGGAGGCCGTCGTCGAGTATCTTCGTGTGGTCTTCGAGTATCACGATGAGCGATCCGCGTGCCCTCTTGAGCATCCTATTAAACGCGGCGTTCAGGTCGTGGCCGTTTCCGGGAATCCCGACCTCGACCAGCCACTCGAACGAATCCTTGTCGAACGTCTGTCGGGCGAGGCTTTCCTGAATGACCTTGAGGCCATCGATTCTAATTGTCGGTGTTATGACGCTTATGCGAATCATTGCAGGCTTATCCAATTATTGAGGTATTCGGCGTATTTGACGGAAGACCACTTCGATTCGATGTAGGACCTTCCGATTCCAGGGTCAAGCCTCATGTCCTTTATCCTCTCTACCGCCGTCCTTATGTCGTCTACGTTTGGATCAACGACCAGCCCAAACCCGCTTTCCTCGACGTATTCCCTGTTCTTCGGCGAGTCGCTCATGCAGATGACGGGTATTCCCGCGCTCATCGCCTCAAGGGTGACGCGTTGGCCGCCACCCATTTTTTCCGCCCCGTTCACGACGCAATGAGAGGCGTTCACGAGCGTGTTGAGAGCCTTTGGGTGCAGCTCGTCAAATACCAGGCTTCCGGCGTTCCTGCAGTCTATGAAAGGCTGCGGGTCCGTCTCCTGATTCCTTCCTGCAACCACGAGCCTGTTGCCGATTGCCTTGCCTATCATTCCCTGCCTCTTCCAGCTCGCGCAGGTTCCGAACACGGAAACATCGAATACCTTTGGCTGCTTTTGCGGATAAAACACCTTTTCGTTTATTCCGAACGCGCACGAGTTTGATGTTCCCATTCTCTCGAACTCATCCCCGTCTATCTTGCTCTCCCAGAAGTAATGATCGAAGCCGTTAAGCCACTCCTGTCTTATTGGTCCGCCTGCAAATAGCAGAGCCTTCTTGTTAGGCAGGTTTCTCACCCTTTCGAACATCTCCTTGTCCTTCGATACGCATGTGCACAGGGCCTCCCAGAAAAGCACGATTGAGTCTGGGTCTATGTCGTCGGTCGGCTCGTGATATGTAACATCGTATTCAGACTCAAGTAGCTTCATCGCTCCCCACAAACCGTCTTCCCATATGCCGTAGCGGCCTTTGATTCCGAACCAAATAAAGCTTAACTTAACCATATTTTTGAGATTTTATCCCATGAGAACTTCCTGGTCCATTCCTTCATCTCCGTCCTGTCCTTCATCGGCGTCTTGAGTATCTTCACCACGGCATCGACCCACTCCCTCTGCGCCTCCTCCGTGTCTATGCCGAACGCTATCTGGTACGGCTTGCACCAATCTTCCTTTGTCCTGTCTGACTTCACCTTCACGCCGTACCTGTTGCTCTCGGCGAAAGCCCCGAAGTCGGAGGTCACGGGAATGGCCCCGCATGCCTGCGCCTTCTTCACGCTTATACAATCTATTTCTGCGAATTGCGAGGGGTAGGCGAGCACGTTCGCCTCGAGGTAGAGCTTGGCGCAATCGGCCTGCGACAGCCTTCCCATGTTCTCGATCCCAGCATCCTCCATCTCCGCTATGCACTTGTCTCGCCAATCCATCATTGTCTTGTTGGACCTGTGCGCGTTGTCGAATATCTCGAACCCGTAGCACCAAAGCATCCTTGCCTGCGGAACCTGCTTCTTGACCTCCTTGAAGAGCTTAGGCAATACGTCCATCGAACGCTCTGGGGAAGACGTGTTTACCATCATATATTGGTCCTTCTCGACATCCTGCTCAAAAAGCCCGAAATCCTGTCCATTTGGCACTATAGAAATCTTCTCATCAGGCACGTTCGGGAAGAGCGACCTATGGAACTTGGTCTTTACCATAACCCTGTCGATTTTTGTAAGCCTCTTCTCGGTGAACTCTCCCGCTGGAATCACGTCGTGAACGTCCACGAACAGCCTTGTCGTGTTCAGATCGTAGTCCGCGAGGTTCGGTCGCCTCCAGAGTATCGTGATGTCCGCCTTATCCTTCGGGTTATAGGCCCAGAACGGCTCGTAGCGCACGTTATCGCAGGTCATTGGGGTATTTCCGCATGAGTTGTATACGGTCACGTTGTAGCCCATTTTCGCCCATTCCTTGGAGAGGTTGATGACCGCCTCCTCCGACCCGCCTATCCCCTTGGTCTTCGCCATCTCGGGGTTCCACTCGTGCTGGGTCTGCCCGCAGTAGTAGGTTATGTCCTTTCCGGTGCTCTCGGTCTTCACGAAATGCTTGTTTCGTATTCGGCAGATTGCGGGGTGCGATTGCAGGTCTTGGTCCAGCTTTGACAGCTCGTAGCTTATCTTCTCAAGATTTCCCTCTAACTTGTCTATCCTCTCGCACGCCTCAACGACCTTTCCGAGCCTTTCGGTCTCTTTTTCCATCTCCGCTATCGTCGCCTTGAGCGATTCGTCGAGCGGGTAAATCTTGGCGCACCCCCTGAGCATCGGTAATGCCAAGTCAGGGCGTGACTTGTTGAAGTACACCTTTGCCAAAGCCATCATGGGATTGTAGTCATAGTCCCTCGGGTTGTAGACGATGGACTTGTGGTAGTTCGGCTTCGTCGTCAGTCCCTTGAGCAGGTAACGCTCGGCGGCGTCCATGTTCCCGTAGTCGAAGTGCAGGTAGCCGAGGTTGTTGTAGGCGTCGGGAAGCTCGTACATGAGGCCGATCGAGGTGAGGAGGTGCGATATGGCGGCCTCCTTGTTGCCCAATGACTTCTCCACGGCAGAAAGCCTCTGGTGAATGACGTACTTCTCGTCGTCGGACTGCGAGGTTTCGAGGAACTTTAGGTACTCGACCTTCGCCTTATCGTGCATCCCCGCGCCGAAGTAGGAGTTTCCGAGGTTGAACGCCATCTTCGGGTCGTTCGGGTTCTCCCGCGCCTCTATCTCCGATATCTCGACGTTCCTCTTCCTCGCCGATTCGGCGTGGTCGTCGGTCGTCATGTGCATCCTCTCGATGGTGGATACGAACTTCACGTTGAGCGACCTGTTCTCCTGCAGGTCCTCGTGAAGCCTTCCCACCCACTTCATGCTCCCATCGTTCTTGATGAGCTGGGTCTTCTTGTGAACCACCGTAGGGTTCTTGTACTTGTCGAAGGCGTAGAGGTAGTTGAAGGCGAAGGCGTCCACGTCCTGATTGTCGGCGATCATCTGGCGCATCTGGTCGAGGCCCCTGAACGCGTCGTCGGCGTCGCACCATAGGATGTAGTCGTAGTCCTTTGGGACCTGAGAGAATGCGAAGTTACGGGCCTTTGAGAAGTCGTTTACCCACTGGAACGGAACCCAATAGCCATTATCGTGCTTGAATACCACCTTGCATACGTCAGTTGCCACCAACTCCTTTTCAGTCCTTATTGGTATCTTCACATCTTCCATACTCTGAAAAGTCTCAGTAACGAATATGGCGTCAACGTATGGGCTGACGTTATCGAGGCACTGGTTGAGGAACTCGGCCTCATCCTTTGTGCCTTTCACTATCAGGCACAGGGCTATCTTTGGTTTAGACATTTTTGGTTATTGAAAACTGCTTGAACTCGTCGGCGAACCATCGCGCGGCCTCCTTGTCCCTGAACTCATCGCGTTCCTCGTTGGTGAGCTTCATGCCTATCATCGTGGACAGCTTCTCGGGAACGCTGAACAGGGCGCGTCGTATGCCCTTTGCCTCGTCCAGTTCGGCGAACTGGTTTTTCAGGTTCGACCTCATGCGCTCAATCTCGGGCTTCGTCAGCTCCCAGTCCTCGGGGAACATCTCAAAGTAATCTTTTACAGCCAACCGGATTTTGGTCTTAGTCTTTGGATTCATCCTTCTTGTTCTTAAAGGCCGTCACGACCTCTGTTGTTAATGCCACGGAGGCGAGGGAGCAGGCTGATTCCAATGATGATATGGTCACGGCCACCGCGTCTATCACGTTCTCGCCTATCTCAATCCCGCCCGCGTTCTCCTGTATCTGATTATACGGCGACTTCACGCAGTCCGAAAGCGCGTTATCCACAAGCCTGTCCCCTATCTCCTTGAGGGCCATTCCGCCCCCTTTCACCACGCCCTTCTCAAGCGCCCTCTGCACGGAAGCGACGGCGTTCTCTGCCTTGAGCTTTAGGTATCCCCGCTCGAAGTCGGAAGACCCGCCGATGTACAGGGTCGCTATTCCACCTGAGAGATATGCGAGCCTCTTCTCCAAGGCGTCCTTGTCGAACAGGGAAAGGGTGTCGGCCATCTTCTGCCTGATTATCTTCACGCGCTCGGTCGTGTCTCCGTTGCCGCCTATGATGGTGGTCTTGGCCTGTCCCACGATCACGCTGTCAGAGGTTCCCAATGCCTCTAACTTTATTGCCTTCACGAAGTCCTCCGTCTTGGAGTACACGTTTCGGTCTATGAACTTCGCCCCGGTGAGGGTCGCAACGTCCATGAGTATGTCGTCGTTCCCGAACGTGGGGAGCTTTATGGCTATCGCGGAAAAGCCAGTCTTTAGCTTCGTGGTGTTGAGCCTGCTTATCATGTCCCTTGAGAAGTCGGGGGCTATGAGTATGAGGCCCTTGGATTCGGCCTTCGCCAATTCGGGTATCAATTCGACCACGCAGTTCGTGTCGAGGGCCTGGTTGGTGACGAGGATGTGCGGATTCTCGATCACCGCCTCCTGATTGTCGTTGGTTATGAAGTATTCGGAAGGGTATCCGGCGTTCAGCTCGATTCCCTTGAACGTCTCGTATCGCGTCCTCACGCCTTCCTTTAGGGTGACGTGCCCGTCCTTGCCTATCTTGGAGTACATCTCCGCCACTATCGAGGCAATCCATTCCAGTTCCCCAGCCGACTTCGCCACGTCGTATATCTGCGCCTCGGTGACTGGCTTGGCATCCCTCTCAAGCTCGGCCACTATCTCGTCCTTTGCCTTGTTCACCTGCCTCATCAGCTCGGTCACGTTCGGTTTCGAGGATACCAATGAGCCGTCGTCCTTGAGCATGTCGAAGCACTTGCCTATGATTGCCTGAAGGAGCACGGCGGTCGTGGTCGTTCCGTCTCCCGCCTTTCCCGAAGCAACGGAGCACGCCTCCTTCGCTATCCATACCCCCTGGTTCTCTATCTCGTCCTCCGCCTCCACGTTTCGTATGACGGATACGCCGTCGTTGGTTATGGTCGGCGGCAAATCAATCCTTCCCAGTACGCAATTTCTGCCTCCTGGTCCTAGGGTCGCTTTCGCGCAATCGCAGGCCAGGTCTATTCCCCTTTTTAAGGCATCACGGGCCTCTTGCCCTCGTTTAACTATTTTCATTTAGTTCCTGAATTGGGCAGAAATCTCTCTTTCAGGATTGAGTTCCTGCCCAACTAAATTATGTCCGTCTAACTTATAAGCTCAAACTTACGCCGCGAGCAAAAATCCTGAGGCGAAGAAGTTGCTGTTCTGGTTTCGGAACTCCACAGTCGCAGAGCCGTAGACCGCCTTCTTGCTGTAGGCTCCGTTCTCCGCGAGGTCCTTGATGAACGGCATGTCGAGGTATGCCACCTTGATCTTCTCAGGGCGGATCGCCAGGACACGGCCGGTCGCGTCAGCGGCCTGTTGGACGTATCGGTGCTTGTTGATGGTCACGGTTCCCATGGAGGTCTCGAAGGTCGTCACGGTTCGGACGATGTTCGCGATGTTTCCCGGGGTGTTCACGACCACGTTAGACTTCTGCACGAAGTTGTCGGTCGCTCGCTTGAGGACTCCGCCGACGAATACCTCCGTCGCGACGTCGCCGTTCGAGGTGTTCCAGCAGTTGTACATGAGCGCATCGAGAACTGACGCGCTGAATACGGTGCCGGAGGTCTGTGCGGTGGTGTTGTTGGCGAGGGAGGTTCCGTTGATGATGCCGTTGAAGGTAGCGACGGTTCCTGAGACGCCGGATGCGAGGGTCGCTCGCACGAGGTCGAACTCGAGCGCGTTTCCCCAGTCCTTGAGGGACTTGGTGAGCTGTCGGTCGAGCTCGTTCATGCCTGAATACGACTGCGCGACCTCCTCCACGCGGGTTACCGCGAATGGGATCGCGATCTCCTCGACGATGTTGGTGAGTCGGGTAGGCGTGGTTCGGGCCACGAGCGTGAAGTCCTGACCCTGCTCGACGGCGGCTGATGCCGCGGTCGCGAGGGTGTCGATGAGATATGAGTGGACGGTGTTGATTGCCTTCGTCTTCCCGAGCTTCGACTGGATTGCGTTCTCAGTCGCGGTGAGGATTTCGATGGAGTTCAACACGACGTCCTCTCGCTTGCTTACGTCTCCGTAAGTCTGCAATACGCCTGCTAGTGCCATAAAATGTTTGTATGATTAACCTGCTAAATGCCGGGCTATCTCATGCCGTAGGCGTCCTTGACCGCGTTCGCCACCAGCGAGCTGACCTCGTCCGAGGTCCCCTCCTGCCGGGTCGCGCTGATCTCCCTCGCCTTCGCCAGTGAGTCCCTGCTTGCCGCAATCCGTGGATTGCTTCCCAGCACGGTCTTCAACTTCTGTGACTCGTCGTAGCTCGAAACCTTGTCGAACACGGCCTTGAACTCGTCGGAGTTCACCACCTGGTCCGGCTGCCCGCCAAGTCGCTCGATGAGCTTCCTGACCGACGGCTCGGCATATTTGGGATTCCTGTCGAAGAATCGCTCCTTGCGCATCTCCTCCAGTTCCTTGGCTAGCTTGTCCGTCGCCTGGCTCGCGCCAAGCTCCGCCTTCACCTCGTTGGCCACGTCCTCCCTCTTCTTCCCGACGTAGCTGAATGTGTCGGTTATCGACTTGAGCGCCGATTCCTTTGTGGGGAACTGCTTGCCCGTGAGTCGATTTAGCTCTGCCAGGGATAGGCTGTCTGCCTGGTCCTTCGCAACGCTTGAAACAGCTCCCTCGGGGGCTGATGGGCTCAATTGAGGCTCACCAGCGTTTCCGTCCTGAGTAATGTTGTCTTCGTCCATAAAATTGTCTTTGTGCTAGCTTTTAACGGGCATCCTTTCGAGTGCCCGCTTGAAGCATTGCGGGAACTCGACGCCACGTCACCCTAGCCCCTGACGATGTACGACTCTGACGGCTTCTCCTCCTTGACCGCCACCGTTCCCTCTATGTCCCTGAGCCAGTCGAACATGAGGGTCGTGGCGAGCTTGCGGGCCTTGAGGTCTATGACCATCGCCTGCGGGTCGGTGTCCAATATATTAAAGGCGTTTTGCAGGTCGAGAATCCTCTCGGTGAGCTTTCCCCTCACGACGGACCAGTTCTCGTGTCCGGTTATCGAGGTTATCTTCGTCGCCTCAAGCGCTATGCTGCGGTCTTCGTCCATAATTATGCGACGGAATTAGCGGGGAGTGAAGCCATCTGCTGGTCCATCATGGAGCCTGCGGGTGCCATAGGCGCTCCCTGGGATGGCTGGGCCTGCTTTGGGGCCTTCGGCTGGGGGAGTCCCATGAGGTCATAGAGCTGTCGCACGACGGACTCCCTGTACTCGGGGGCTATCTGCATTATCTGGATGAGGTTCGCCACCGTTACCGAGGTGTCGAGGTCCTCGTTCGTTACCTTGAACTTCGCCTCAACGTCGGATGCGACGATGTCCTGCACGCTCTCGATCATCAGGGTGTCGGACTTCCTGAGCCTCTCGGTCTCGTTCTCTATGGCCATCATCAGCTCCTCCTCGGAAGGGATTACGTTGCCGTTCTCAAGCGCGTCCTCGACGTTATCCAATGCTATCGAATCGACGAACTTCTTGAAGTTCTCGTCGTCCGACATGAGGCGCACGATGTCGCCGGTGTTGATGGTCTTTGCGATTATCGGGAGGGCGTGTCGGTTCATCCATCGCTGGAGGAACATGCCGATTCCCTCCTTGAACTTGGTGTAGCCGGTCTTGGTGTTGGCGTTGGAAATGGCTGCGGCGGTGGCGGTTGCGGAAGATGGGAGCGTCTCGCCAGATGACACGGGCTGCGCGGAAGACATCTGCTGCGCCCAGTACTTCACCACGTCCTCGTCGTTATACGATGACTGGCCTATGTCCGACACCGCCATCTGCTGCACGTCGTCCATGCTCTGAACCTGCACCGCGCCGTTGGAAGGTAGCTTGTTGAGCATCTGCGCCGTGATTCCGGCGCCCTTCTTAATCTTGAAGAGGCCGAGCTGGGAGATGTAGCTTCGGTTGATTCGGATGTTGACGATGGTGTTGAGGTATTCCTGCAATGCCAAGAGGCGCTCGGCGATTCCGAGGCCGTACCATCGGCCCGATATCTTCGACACCCTGAGCTCCTCGTATGGCTTGAGGGTCTGGCCGAGGTCGTCCTTTCGCTTGTTCTCCTCTGCCAGATGGAACGCCACGTTGCCCGCCTGGAGTCCCGAGACGATGATGTGGCCGTCTATCTCGGCCATCGCGTCCTCGGCCTTCTGCTCGCCCGTGACGAGCCACTTCGGCATCTTGCCCCAGCACTCGTACACGTCGCGGAAGTTGCCCGTGGTCTTGGTGTCGAACGAGGAGGCTCGGCTGCCGTCTATCTTGTTGAGTATCTGGCTTCCGGTGAGGTCCTCGGTGTTCTTCCAGCCCGTCATTCCCCGAATCTCGTCGGGGGTCATTATCGAGCGCTCGGTGAACCTGTAGGCGGTCTGTATGCTCTGCTCGGAAGGGTCGATGTAGCAGTTGAGGAGGTCAACGGTGGTTCGCTTCATTATCGGTCCCTCGTCGCCGTTCTCCTCCCAGGTCTTCCACACGAGCGTCCCGTCGATGAGGACCTGCGGGATGTCCGCGTCGAGAATCTCGCCGAAAAACATCTTGTCGAGGTATTCCTTCACCACGAGGCGGGTGAGGTCGGTTATCTGGTATCCGTCGGGGGTCTTGGCTATGAACCCGAGGTCCTTCGATGAGAGGTCGGAGTTCTTTATCCACGTGTCCACGGTGGACATGACGAGGCCGATCCATATCTTCTCCCTGCCCGTCGCCTTGTCTATCGGCGAGTCGAACACGCCCCAATAGTTCTTGCGCATGATTCTGACGAGCTCCCTCATGCGGAAGCCGACCTTCTCGGTCACGTACACGACGGCGTCCTCCCAGTTGGTGCGCTCGCGGTCGACTATAGCTATCGCCTCCTGCGCTATCGCCTCCTCGATAGCGGTCTGTCGCTTGGTTTTCTTTGCCATATGCGAGAATGATATACGAAAATCAATGTGGAGTTAAACGAATCGCTCGCTGTACATTCCGAACTCCTGCTCCGGCTCGTCCGAGACCGGCCCCATCGACGAGAGGGCGTACCTCACCGCGTCGAGCGCGTGGTCGTTGCCCCCCTCGGGGACGTTGGTTATCGTCCCGTCCGATGACTCGGACCACAGATAGGACCCGTACTCCCTGATCAGGTTCGCGGAACGGCGCGTGATGCTTATCCTCTGCGCCTTGACGTACTGGATTCCCTGCGATATCGAGCCTTGGCCCTTCGTGGCTGGTTGCACGTTCATGCCGTAGAGCTTCAATTCGTCTATGCTCTTCGGCTCTGCGCTGTCGGCAATCGAAAGGCACTCTTGCAATACCGATACCGTGTCGAATATGGCCTTGTTGCTCATCCCCTTTCGATAGCAGACCTCGTCGAGCATGTACCCGCCATCCTGGTAGTAGACGTCAACGATGGCGCACGGGTCGTTGGTGTAGCCGAAGTCTATTCCCCTTCGCTCCAATCTTGCGTTGTGGGGTATTCCGTCGATGATGGCCCAGTCCGAGTATATCTTCCTCTCCATCGAGTTCGGCTCGCCGAGCCACTTGTGGGCGTAGAGCTTGGGCCTTCGGGCCTTGTCGTCCTCCATCTCCAGTCGTATGACCTCGGGCATCATCTTGTACTTGAGCGCGATGTCGTAGTTCACGTTGAGTATGAGCGTGTTGGGCCTTCCCTCAAGGACGAGCCTCTGGTGAACGGGGTCGTTCTCCAATAGGCGGTTGTACGTGTAAATCAATTGCGACCCGTCCTTTCGCACCGTTGGCGTGAGGACTTCCAATGATTCCTTGGATACGGTCTGCGCCTCCTCGATCCACGCTATGTCTATTCCCTCGATGGACTTTATGGATTGCTCGTTGTGGTAGAGGCCCTTGAATATGAAGTCAGAGCCGTTCAGCTTGTTGACGATAGAGTTGTTCGTCACCTCGAAGTCGTTGAGGGCGTAGAGCTTTATCAAATCCGCCAGGAGCTGGTGCGAGCTTTCCGTTATCGAGTTCTGGAACTCTCGGAAGCAGGCGATTCGGGTCTTGGCCATCCTCGCCCTGATGAGCAGGTATCGCGCGACGGTGTGGGACTTCATGGAGAATCGACCGCCGTATATCGCGGCCTCTCTCCAGCCCTTGTCGAACAACGGCTTGTATTCCCGCGGGATCTCTATCACCTTGATGTTATCCTGATTGCTCATCCATGAACTTCACTAGGACGTGCTTCGTGATCTCTCCCGATATGCCTATGTCGCCCTCGACCTTGGTGCTGTAGCCCTTGTTCTTTCCCAATGTGCTCGTAAGATGCTTGCTCGCGTCAACCTGGATCCTGAGCAAATCAGACTTAACCTTCTCGTTTCCGTTATCGTCAGTCTCATGGGTCTTGTATTTCAGCGTCTTCATGAGCACCTTCTCGGCAAGTGACAGCATTTCCTTCCTGTCGAGATCGGCAAGTCGCTCTATGAACCATCTACGAACGGTTATCTGCTTTGCCGTGGCCTCCTCATACCCCGCCTTTATGGCTGATTCGTATGCGTTTACACGCCCGTTGGCTATTGACTCAACGTAGAAGTCCCAGCAAGCCTGTTCTCGCGGGTCCGATGTCGTCTGATTTGCCCCGTTTGGGTTTGTCTCTGCCATGTTCGTATCAAAATCCTATCCTGTCCTTGTCCCCTATGCACCAATCGCACATCTGTCCCTTCGTCGTCACGCTCTCGCATCGCGGGCATCTGGGGCACTCCAGGTGCGGGCCGTGCCTCCTGTACTTCCCCCTGAGCTTGCCGTCCACCATGTCGGGATCGAGCCACATGCTCACGGTAGATGACGAAACGCCGTAAACGTCCGCGAGCGTGGCTATCGTCACGCCCCCGCCCGAGAATGACATCCTCATCTGTGCCAGCTCGTCGTCCGAAAGTTTGCGTTTCTTCCCTCTCATTGTTTGCTATGGGCTAATTATACGCCATCCCGCTCCCTGTGTAAATCCGCGTGGCACTGCCGGCAGAGCCATCTCACCTTGAGGGGCCTCGAGTAATCGGCGTGATGGGCCTGCACCACGCATCGCCTGTCGCACCTGGAGCACCTGTCCGGCCTGACGATCGCCCCCTTCCTCACCGCCGCGTTCAGGAGGAGCCTCGCCGCCTGCCTCTCCGGGTTCCTGTCCCAGGAGCGGTACACGGCCTCCCGCGCCCTCTTGGCCCCGTCGGGGGTCGCCCTGTACTCCCTGCACCTGTCGGCGTTGCACCTCCGGCAGTGGAAGTACTCCCTTCCCGACACGGACTTCGAGACCCTGACGAACCTCCCCTCCGTCGCCTTGCACCTTGAGCATTTCCTATCCATGCTTGATTTTCTTATGCCCGTCCAGCTCGTCCCGAATCTCCATGCCCCTCGTGGCCTCGGCGTACAGCCTCTCCATGGGCCACCTCTCGGCGCACAGCTCCCTGAACTCGTCGGAGCGCACGTCGAGCCTCATCTCCAGCGCGGAGTTGCCCGCTGTGTCCGTGATTACGATGTATAAATCCTTTAGCATTATTTTACTTTGGGCGACAGCCTTACCCCCTTGCACTCGGGGCACTGGTACAGGAACATCTCGCATATTCCGATTTCGTCGATCATCCCGTGAGTGTCAACGGACTTGTAGTTGCTGACCGTCTTCCCTATCCCACCAACCTCGAACATGTATTGGTTACAGTCCCTGCATTTTGGCGTCAAATCCTGGTTGCTCATGGTTTGCTACGTTTTATCGCTTCTTATTCGTCCTAGGGGCCTTTTTGCCCGTTTCCGAGCCTCTCACGGGGCTTATCACCACCTCGACTTCCATCTCCGTCGACGAAAGCCCGAAAAGCTCGTCCCCCTTCCTGTAGATGTCATTCACGTCCAGCCTCGGGTTCTTCCTGCTAACCACGGCCATCGCCTTGATTGGCCTGATCATCTACTTGAGATAGATATACCTTGCGCGGAATCCTCCCGAGTAGTCCTTTCCGTGCTTGACGAGGTTCTTGGCCGACTGCCTGAGCCACTCCGCTATCGCCTTCCTTCCCGCGTCGTTCATCTTGTCCGCGTCCTTTATCGTGAGGATCGCCGCGGTCTCTTCAGTCTTTGCCGACAATATTCCCTTAACCTGATTTGTTTTCTTTTTCATATACCCATTTTACCACCCGTGCGGTAGGTTGCCCAAACGAGTTATCCCCAAACGCCATTGATTTTCGCCCAAATATATTGCCTGATTTAGTACTTAAACGCATCTCTCCCTTTCCTCTTCGATTGATTGCGATTGAGGCCGATGCCTGTATGTGGGAGTGGCTGTCCGATCGCTTCCATAGCCTCTTCGGGGTTCCCTTGTAGTCCTGAGTATGCGCGTTCCGAGGGAGAACCTTGCCTGCCTATGGACCGACTGGTGAGTAGATACCGACTCGTATCAGATAGCTGGGCGGGGAAAGGGAGCAAATCCGTTTGTCCCAGCGTTCGCATACGAGCCCGATCTAGCCTTATATTCGCGCGACGTTGCATGCCGTCGCCTTATTGTGAGGTCCCGTTTATGCTCGGGGGACCTAGATGAGCGTTCGCCATCCTTTTTGATGGCTCTTTATAGAAATAGATTGAAGTAGCGAAAACCTGTTTACAGCACCACACGGGGTTTCTGACGCCATGTAGTTGTGTAAACACAGAAACCTAAACTCTTAAGAGCCTGCCATAAGTTTATCACGGCACGGAAAAACGTCAATAGCAAACTTGGGGATAACGCGATTGCACGCTCACACACGCTTGGTATACTGGGAGGGTAGAAGCATAAAAAAATCAAACATATGAAATACGGAGACAAGTTTATGTTCATTGACGAAAAGACAGGAGAGCTTCCATCGGAGTGCCTCTCATTTAAGTATTCAATCGAAGCGGGAGTACCATTGATATTCATAAAGGATAACGGCGAGACGTTTATGTACGCTTCGATGGCAGGACAGCACGAGCGCAAATCATCGGCACTTGAGTTCTGCGAGAAGCTTATTTAAAAGTAAAAAATCAAAGTGGAAAAATACTTAAACAAAGTGACGTGCGGTGATTCTTTGAAGATACTGAGGGAATTGCCAGACAAGTGCATCGACCTGATTCTCACAGACCCTCCCTACGGTATAGGAATGTCGAGCAATCCAGTTAGAGGAAAGCACGAGAAGGACAATTGGGACGACGCGATTCCGACCAAGGAATACTTCGACGAGATATTCAGGGTCAGCAAAAACCAAATCATATGGGGGGGGAATTACTTTATCGAGCACCTTAGAAACTCAAAGAACTTCCTGATATGGAACAAGCTACAGCCCGAGGACTTCTCGCTTGCCATGTGCGAGATGGCATGGACCTCTTTCGACTCTCCAGCAAAGATATTCACGCAGTCGGTTCACAAGGAGGGAAACAAGCATCACCCGACCCAGAAGCCAGAGGCGCTGATGGACTGGGTTGTGGGCAAATACTCGAAGGAGGGAGACGTTATACTCGATCCGTTTTTAGGCTCTGGGACCACCGTTGTCTCGTGCAAGAAGGCAAATCGAAATTTCATCGGGATAGAGCTTTCAGAGAAGTACTGCGAGGTTGCCAGGAAGAGATTAGACGCCGTTACCCAATCGCTCTTCTAGCATGAAACCCCTATCAGAGCTGATGTCCATGCCTAAGGCAACGAAGCTACGGTCGCAGAGGGACGCGGTGATCGCGGACATATATCAGGTGTATACGTCGGAGAACAGCAAAAAGCATCGCAAGAGGAAGAACTGGAAGCTTTATATCGCCTTCCTCAAGGAGAACAGAATCAAGAACACGGCGCAGGCGCAGGTGAGGTTCAAGAAGACCAAGGCTTTTATCAAAGAGCACGACATAAGGACGATAGCGATATGGCTGGCGAGGCACAAGGTAGACGGCCTGTACAACATACTTTCGGAGGCTCGGGACTTGGAGGGAAGGGACGGCGACGCGGGGGGTTTAATAGTCGGGCAGAGATTCATCTAAATGAAAATAAAAAATCATAGACACGATAGGACATCGTGGATAATTAACGGAGGCGCGATTGAGTGGTGTTATGTGTGCGGGGCCTTCAGACACATGAAGATAACGAGGTCAGGATGTTGCCCATTCAAGACTGGTGTTTATAAAGGCTGGAGAAAGCCGTCAGGTGACAAGGATGTGAATCCATGGAAGTCGTCATAAAATTATATGAAAATAAGATACTTCGACACTTTCACGGGGATAGGCGGTTTTACCAAGGGAATAGAACAGGCATATGAGAATATACATAATCGACACGAAGCAGAACGGGCCTCCGAGGTTTTACGAGGAATGGTGCCCAACGCTTCAGGCGAGCATGTACAAGGAACCCCCACTTGTATTGGCTATTCCGAGATTAACAAGTACGCGTCACAAATATATGCAAAGCACTACCCAGACCATATCAACTTCGGGGACATCACCAAGATCGACGCAGACGCTCTTCCCGACTTCGACCTCCTCGTCGGCGGATTTCCATGTCAGGCTTTCTCGATCGCTGGAAAGCGAAGAGGGTTCGAGGATACTCGCGGAACATTGTTCTTTGACCTTGCGAGAATACTCAGGGCTAAGCGGCCTAGATATTTCGTGTTTGAAAACGTCAAAGGACTTCTTTCTCATGACTCCGGAAGCACTTACAAAACAATCATCGCCACGCTTTCAGAACTGGGGTATGACGTTGAGTGGAAAGTTCTTAACTCAAAAAACCACGGAGTCCCACAGAACAGGGAGAGGGTGTACATTGTCGGACGTATTGGAGGAGTCGGTGGACGAAAAGTATTTCCTCTCGGAGAAGATGACGGAGAGGCTGTTGAGCTATCGGGACAACATTCAAACACCCTTACGACCCGTTACTACGGGGGACAGGCAAACGGAACGTATGTCGGTGAAGGTAAACTCGATGCACAAGAGATAGTCCAGTTGAATAAACCAAAACACTCGAACGACCGAGTTTACGACTCATCAGGGTTGGAGCCAACCCTGAACACCATGCAAGGGGGAAACCGCCAGCCGTTCGTGAAGATACCCGAGGCCACCAAGCAGGGGTATGCAGAGGCGCAAATCGGTGACTCGATAAACCTGTCAGTTCCCAACTCTTCCACACGTCGTGGAAGAGTTGGGAAGGAGGTGGCGCAGACGCTAGACACGCAGATGCAACAGCATACCCTGTCAAAGGATATGAGGATCAGAAGGCTTACGCCAACGGAGTGCTGTAGACTTCAGGGATTTCCTGATGGGTGGACAAAATATGGAATCAATGAGAAAGGAGAGACGGTGGAAATATCAAATAGCCAGCGTTACAAGGTGCTGGGCAATGCGGTCACTGTGAATGTGGTGGAAGATGTGATGTCAAAACTGCTTTATAACGCTTAACAGGGCCGTGTAAAAAGTTTTCC
>JACCDQ011368580.1_pt1 | contig 38100 bp, 31 predicted proteins | sample 7446031 | NCBI WGS metagenome assembly JACCDQ01 (sample SAMN15323442, study PRJNA562643) | freshwater metagenome | isolation source: river surface water | place: USA:Blue River Watershed | collected 2017-08-17 | reverse complement strand
TTTTGTTAGAATGCGTATTTGAGTTAAATACCGAAGTATCAGCTGTATTGATATCTATCCATGGCAATTGATCAATATATATGGTATGCAAAGTCAAAACACTCTTACGAAATAACTTCTTCTCCCACGTCAAATCACCACCAAATTGTGACATCAAAACCGAATTAGCCTGATCAGAAATATTGTATTGATAATCACTAAAAAATAAGGAAGAACTAAACCTATTCTTCTTCAATGAAATCATAATATTATTACAATCAACCTGCGAACTATCTCCCCACGAAAGGGACGCACCACGGCCATATGGCTGTTCACTGGTTGATCGAAGACTTGATGTTGAATTCAAATGAACCGATAATTGATAATCATTTTCTAGAAGATAATTACCCGCAAAGCCAAAAGACTTTCTACTATTATAACCATTACTTCTACCAAACTCCGTATTGACCCAAGTTCCTCCTGAATCCTGACGATCTTTTAAGATAATATTAATAACACCCAAAGCTGCTGTCCCGCCATATTTCAGAGATCCAGGTCCAAGGGTAATTTCAATTCGATTGATAAAAGTTACTGGTAGCCTACCTCCAAGATTGTATGTTCCATAATCCAAATCATTGACAGGACTTCCATTAATCATAACCATCACTTTACCTTCCTGAGCCCATAAACCTCTGAATCCAACTCCTACTGCATCTTCCACATCTCTTCCCAATGCAATCCCAGATACCATATTCAAAACTTCAATCAAATCGGTTGCACCCATGGCTTGAATTTCCTCCTGGGTAATCACCTCAATATTTCCTGGAATTTCTCGAACATCACGTAAACTGAAACTATTTAAAGTAGATATCTCATTTTTGACAAACTGAGTGGTATCAATATTGAATAATGGAAGTACCTGTTTTCTGAGACTCAACGAATCGTTGTCGATTTGACAGAAAATTTGAATAGAAATAAGAATGAAAATCGAACTAAGGAAGATGCGTGTATTCATAAACAAATTTAACATATTAGCAAAAAAAATCCCCCTATAAAAGGGGGATTTTATTGATTTTAATCTGAAGAAATTAAACACTTGCTTCACTTTCCTTTTTAGCAATTAGATCAACATACTCTTTGTTGGATCCAACAATCATCTTCTGGAATCTTCTAACTCCTGTACCTGCTGGGATATGATGTCCAACGATTACGTTTTCTTTCAATCCAATCAAGTAATCCGTCTTTCCTTGAACCGCAGCTTCATTCAAAACCTTGGTTGTTTCTTGGAAAGATGCAGCTGAAATCCATGACTCCGTTTGCAATGAAGCACGCGTAATACCTTGCAACATTGGACGAGCAGTAGCTGTTACAGCTGGACGAGCTTCGATTTCCTTGTTGTCATTTCTCTTCAAATTTGAATTCTCATCACGCATTTGACGAACGCTGATGATTTGACCTGGCATATAGCGATCACTTTCACCTTGATCCAAAATAACAACTTTATCGAACAACAAATCATTCTCTTCCAAGAATTCAGCTTTATCAACTGAAGTTCCTTCTAGGAATCGAGTATCACCTGCATCTGTGATTTCAACCTTACGCATCATTTGACGTACAATTACTTCAAAATGCTTGTCGTTGATTTTCACACCCTGCAATCGGTAAACCTCTTGAATCTCATTTACCAAGTACTCTTGAACAGCAGTTGGACCTTGAATATCTAAGATGTCTCCTGGAGATATTGCGCCATCAGACAATGGCATACCTGCACGTACAAAGTCTTCTGATTGAACCAAGATATGCTTGGACAATGGAATCAAATACTTGCGCTCTTCTCCAGTTCTCGATTTTACTGCAATCTCACGATTACCACGCTTGATTTTTCCGTATTCAACAATACCGTCGATTTCAGAAACTACAGCTGGGTTAGATGGATTACGAGCTTCGAACAATTCCGTTACACGAGGAAGACCTCCCGTGATGTCACCACCACGACCTGCCATTCTTGGAATCTTAGCCAAAATAGTACCTTTTGTCAACTTCTGTCCATTCTCAACATTCAAATGGGCGCCCACTGGCAATGAGTATACTTTAACTACTTCTTTATTGCGAACAATTTCAATGCTTGGGTTCTTCTTCTTATCCTTGGTCTCAATGATAATTTTCTCAGAGAATCCAGTTTGCTCATCGACTTCAGTTTTGAAAGTAATTCCTTCTTCAACCGCATCAAATGTTACAACTCCATCTTCTTCTGTGACGATAACACTGTTGAATGGATCGAACTCACAAAGCACATCTCCCTTCTTAACTGTATCATTGTGCTGAACCATCAATGTAGAACCGTAAGGTAAATTGATAGTCATTACCGTAGCACCTGTCTTGTCGTCAGTAATCTTCAATTCTGAAGAACGTGATACAACAGTTGTTTTTCCTTTTTCGGTAACAACGGTACGAAGTTCATCAATCTCTACTACTCCACTGTACTTCGCTCTGATATCACTATCAATTGCACTCGCAGATGAAGCACCACCGGTATGGAACGTACGCAATGTCAACTGTGTACCTGGCTCACCAATAGATTGAGCAGCAATAACACCTGCAGCCAAACCTTCTTGAACCATTTTACCAGTAGCCAAATCACGACCATAACACTTCGCACATACACCGCGCTTGCTCTCACAAGTCAATACAGAACGAATTTCAACTTCTTCGATTCCTGAATTATCAATTGCATCAGCGATGTCTTCGTCAATTTCTTGAGCACCTTCAACAATCAATTCTCCCGTTTCTGGATGATAAACATCGTGAACACTTACACGACCCAAAATACGATCACGCAAGCTTTCAACAACTTCATCAGCCTTTTTCAAAGCGGAAGTAACCAATCCTCTCAATGTGCCACAATCCACTTCATGGATAATAACATCTTGAGCAACGTCAACCAAACGACGTGTCAAATAACCAGCATCAGCTGTCTTTAACGCCGTATCGGCCAAACCTTTACGAGCACCGTGAGTAGAGATGAAGTACTCCAAGATCGACAAACCTTCCTTGAAGTTTGCCAAGATGGGGTTCTCAATCATGTCCTGACCACCCGCAGCTGCATTCTTTTGTGGCTTAGCCATCAATCCACGCATACCAGCCAACTGACGAATCTGCTCTTTAGATCCACGAGCTCCAGAATCATACATCATATAGATGCTATTGAATCCTTGCTGGTCGGTCTTTAAACGATCCATCAAAATGTTGGTCAAACGAGAATTGGTATTTGTCCAAATATCAATTACTTGGTTGTAACGCTCGTTGTTGGTAATAAGACCCATGTTATAGTTCTCAAATACCTCAGCAACTTTAGATGTTGCATCGCCAACCAATTTATCTTTTTCTGCAGGAATAACTACGTCAGACAATTTGAAAGACAAACCGCCTTTAAATGCCCAATAGTATCCCAAATCTTTCATTGAATCCAAGAACTTTGCAGCTCTTGCTACTCCAACTATTTTCAAAATATCACCAATGATATCACGCAAAGCCTTCTTCGTCAACAATTGATTGATGAATCCAACTTCTTTTGGAACAACTTCATTGAAAATTACACGTCCACATGTCGTTTCGATAATACTGGCGTTACCCGCATAATCTGTCCAACGTACTTTAATGTTTGCATGCAAATCCAACTTACCTTCATTAAAGGCAATGATGACCTCTTCTGGAGAATAGAATGTCATTCCCTCTCCTTTACAAGGATGCTCTGGAGTGCCAACACGTGATTTGGTAATGTAATACAATCCCAATACCATGTCCTGAGAAGGTACCGTCACCGGTGCTCCATTCGCTGGGTTCAAGATATTATGAGATGCCAACATCAACATTTGGGCTTCTAAGATTGCCGCTGGTCCTAGTGGAACGTGAACAGCCATCTGGTCACCATCAAAGTCAGCGTTGAATGCTGTACATACCAATGGATGCAATTGAATTGCTTTACCCTCGATCAACTTAGGCTGGAAAGATTGAATACCTAGTCTGTGAAGTGTTGGTGCACGGTTCAAAAGAACTGGATGTCCTTTCAAAACGTTCTCCAAAATATCCCAAACTATCGCTTCTTTCTTATCCACAATTTTCTTCGCAGATTTTACGGTCTTAACGATACCGCGCTCAATCATCTTACGAATGATAAATGGCTTGAACAACTCGGCTGCCATGTCCTTAGGCAAACCGCACTCATGCAATTTCAATTCTGGACCTACAACAATAACCGAACGAGCTGAATAGTCTACACGCTTACCCAATAAGTTTTGACGGAAACGTCCTTGCTTACCCTTCAAAGAGTCTGACAAAGATTTCAAAGGACGATTACTTTCTGTTTTTACAGCTGACGATTTACGACTGTTGTCAAACAAAGAATCAACTGCCTCTTGAAGCATACGCTTCTCGTTACGCAAAATCACATCTGGAGCTTTGATTTCAACCAAACGCTTCAAACGATTGTTACGAATAATAACACGACGGTACAAATCATTTAAATCCGATGTTGCAAAACGTCCACCATCCAATGGAACCAATGGACGCAACTCGGGAGGAATAACTGGAACCACACGTGTAATCATCCACTCAGGCTTATTCACGATACGTGTATTGGCATCACGAAACGCCTCTACAACTTGTAATCTCTTTAATGCCTCATTCTTTCTTTGTTGAGATGTCTCAGTGCTAGCCTTGTGACGCAATTCGTAAGACAACTCATCCAAGTTGATACGAGACAACATCTCATGCAAAGCCTCAGCTCCCATTTTAGCTACAAATTTATTTGGATCTTTATCATCCAAATATTGGTTCTCTCTTGGAAGTTTTTCCATGATATCCATGTACTCTTCTTCTGTCAAGAAATCCCCTTCACCCAAAGCATTACCTTCCGCATTGGTTGCTGGACCCACATTGATTACAACATAACGCTCGTAATAAATGATTTGATCCAATTTCTTTGTTGGCATACCCAACAAATAACCAATTTTGTTTGGCAATGAACGGAAATACCAAATGTGTGCTACAGGAACGGTTAAAGAAATGTGGCCCATACGCTCACGACGCACTTTCTTCTCAGTTACTTCTACACCACAACGGTCACAAACGATTCCTTTGTAACGAATACGCTTGTATTTTCCGCAATGACATTCGTAATCCTTCACTGGACCAAAAATCTTTTCGCAAAACAAACCGTCACGCTCGGGCTTGTATGTACGATAGTTGATGGTCTCTGGTTTTAAAACCTCTCCCATCGAGCGACTCAAAATGTCCTCTGGTGAGGCCAAACTGATAGTTATCGATTTGAAATCGCTGGATTGTTTATTTACTTTTTTTGCTTGAAGCATCTTGTTCAATATAATGTTAAACGCTCTCTAATTAGTTGTTTGAATGAGTTGGATTCAAAGTGATATTCAATCCCAAGCCACGAAGTTCGTGAAGCAATACATTGAATGACTCTGGAATTCCTGGTGTAGGCATATTCTCTCCTTTTACGATACACTCATAAGATTTAGCTCTTCCCATTACGTCATCAGACTTAACAGTCAAAATCTCTTGTAGAATGTTAGCCGCACCAAAGGCTTCCAATGCCCAAACCTCCATCTCTCCAAAACGCTGACCTCCAAACTGGGCTTTACCACCCAATGGTTGTTGAGTAATCAACGAGTATGGACCGATTGAACGAGCGTGCATCTTGTCATCTACCATGTGGCTCAACTTGATCATGTAAATTACACCTACAGTAGCAGGTTGCTCAAAACGTTCTCCAGTTCCACCATCATATAAATAAGTCACACCATAACGTGGCACTCCAGCCTCATCAGTATAGGTATTGATGTCATCAAAACTAGCTCCATCAAAAATTGGTGTTGCATATGTTTTACCTAACTTCAATCCTGCCCATCCCAATACGGTCTCATAAATCTGACCCAAGTTCATACGAGATGGTACCCCCAATGGATTCAAAACGATATCCACTGTAGAACCGTCTTCCAAGAACGGCATGTCTTCGTCTCTTACAATACGGGCAACAATACCCTTATTCCCGTGACGACCCGCCATCTTATCTCCCACTCTCAACTTACGCTTTTGAGCAATATAAACTTTAGCTAATTTCACGATTCCAGCTGGTAACTCATCCCCAACTGTCAATTGGAACTTCTTACGCTTGTAAGAACCCAATAACTCGTTGAACTTCAAATTGTAGTTGTGAATCGCACGCTTAATCAAATCATTAGCATGATCGTCTTTGGTCCAACTATCGGCATTTACAACACTGTAATCAATTGTAGTAAGTGCTTTGGCATTGAATTTCGTTCCCTTCTTGATCTGTTCTTCTTTGAAATAGTTGAATACACCTTGGCATGTCATGTCTTTTACAAGAGCCAATAGTTTCTCAACCAAAATTCGCTTCAAATCAGCAACTTCTTTTTCGTGCTCACGATCCAATTGATCAACCTGTGCTTTTTCTGTTGTCTTAAGAGCTTTCTTCTCCTTGATTTGACGTTGGAACAACTTCTTATCAATAACAACTCCTGTAGCAGCTGGTGGGACTTTCAAAGAAGCATCTTTTACATCACCCGCCTTATCACCGAAGATCGCACGTAACAATTTTTCTTCTGGAGTAGGATCTGTTTCCCCCTTAGGAGTAATCTTTCCAATTAAAATGTCACCTTCTTTCACTTCAGCACCAACGCGAATAATTCCATTCTCATCCAAATCACGAGTAGCTTCTTCAGAAACGTTCGGAATGTCTGAGGTCAACTCCTCTACACCACGCTTTGTATCACGCACTTCAGTAGTGTACTCATCTACGTGAATAGAAGTGAAAATATCTTCTCTTACAACACGCTCTGAAATTACGATAGCATCCTCGAAATTATAACCCTTCCAAGGCATGAAAGCTACTTTCAAGTTTCTACCTAAGGCCAATTCACCCTGACGAGTTCCGTAACCTTCTACTAGAATCTGCCCTTCAGTAACTTTATCTCCCTTCATCACAATTGGACGAAGGTTAACACACATACTTTGGTTAGTTTTAGAGAACTTGCGAATGTTGTAAGACTTCACTGCTGAATCAAAACTCACCAACTCATCTTCCTCGTTACGCTTGTAACGAATACGAACTTCATTGGCATCAACAAATTCTACAACACCTTCTCCTTCTGCAGTCAACAATACACGAGAATCTTTGGCAACACGACCTTCCAAACCAGTTCCTACGATTGGCGCTTCTGGGCGCATCAATGGAACTGCCTGACGCATCATGTTTGATCCCATCAATGCACGGTTAGCATCATCATGCTCCAAGAAAGGAATCAATGATGCCGCGATTGACGCAATTTGGTTTGGAGCAACGTCCATCAAACTCAAATCTGTTGGTGGGATGATTGGGAAATCACCTTCCAAACGTGCTTTAACTGTAGATGTTAAGAAATTACCTTTTTCATCTACAATCGCATTTGCCTGTGCAATTACTTTTGAATCCTCATCTTCAGCAGTCAAGTAAATAACTCCATTGTTATCCATTGAAGCTTTACCGTTGTCTACTTTTCTGTAGGGAGTCTCAATAAATCCAAGACGGTTAATTTTTGCGTAAACACACAAAGAAGAAATCAAACCAATGTTCGGTCCTTCTGGTGTTTCAATGGTACACAAACGACCATAGTGGGTATAGTGAACGTCACGAACCTCAAATCCTGCACGTTCTCTCGAAAGACCACCGGGTCCAAGGGCTGACATACGACGCTTGTGCGTAACTTCAGACAATGGATTGGTTTGATCCATAAATTGAGACAACTGATTGGTTCCAAAGAATGAGTTAATTACTGAACTCAATGTCTTTGCATTGATCAAGTCGATTGGTGTAAATACCTCGTTATCACGAACGTTCATACGCTCACGAATAGTACGAGCCATACGAGCCAAACCAACAGCAAATTGATTGTACAACTGCTCACCAACTGTACGAACACGACGGTTCGACAAATGATCAATATCATCTACATCAGCCTTAGAGTTAACCAATTCAATCAAATAAGTAATGATTGACATGATGTCCTCTTTGGTCAATGTGCGTTGATTCGAATCAATATTCAATCCTAATTTACGATTAATACGGAAACGACCTACTTCACCCAAATCATAACGTTGCTCAGAGAAGAACAACTTGTCAATAACACCGCGAGCAGTTTCCAAATCTGGTGGCTCAGCGTTACGCAATTGACGGTAGATGTACTCAACCGCTTCTTTCTCAGAGTTAGTTGTGTCTTTTTGTAAAGTGTTGTGAATGATTGTAAAATCAGCAGCATTGCTTTCTTCTTTGTGAAGAATAACAACCTTAGCACCGCTATCTACAATCAAATCAATGTGATGCTCTTCAAGAATTGTCTCACGATCCAACATCACCTCATTTCTCTCGATAGAAACAACCTCACCTGTATCCTCATCAACAAAATCTTCAATCCAAGTGCGCAAAACACGGGCAGCCAAACGACGACCCAATACTCTACCCAAACCAGCCTTAGAAACTTTTACTTCTTCAGCTAGGTTGAAAATTTCCAAAATTTGACGGTCACTTTCATAACCAATCGCACGTAACAAAGTTGTTACAGGTAACTTTTTCTTACGATCGATGTATGCATACATGACATTATTAATGTCTGTAGCAAATTCAATCCAAGAACCTTTAAAAGGAATAATACGTGCACTATATAACTTCGTTCCATTGGCATGACGGCTTTGACCGAAGAACACACCAGGAGAACGATGCAATTGCGATACGATAACACGCTCCGCACCATTGATCACAAAAGATCCTTGTGGAGTCATGTATGGGATGGTTCCCAAATACACATCCTGAACGATGGTTTCAAAATCCTCATGCTCAGGGTCTGTACAATACAACTTCAACTTAGCCTTCAAGGGAACGCTATAGGTTAATCCACGCTCGATACACTCATCAATGGTGTAGCGGGGTGGATCAATAAAATAATCCAAGAATTCCAATACAAACTGATTACGGGTATCAGTAATTGGGAAATTCTCAGCAAATACTTTGAATAGACCTTCGTTACTGCGGTTTTCCGGATTAGTTTCTAATTGGAAAAACTCACGGAACGATGCCAATTGAATTTCTAGAAAATCAGGGTAATCATAGAAACTTTTCGTAGAAGAGAAATTAACTCTTCCATCTGTTTTTTTAAGCGTTGCCAAGGGTCTTTACTTTTTTGGTTGACTAAAATAATCTGAAATACAAAAGAGCACCTAAGTGCTGAAAATAAGTTTAGGCCACCCTGCACTGCAGGAGGCCTAAACTTAAAATAGGGTCGGTTGATTACTTGATCTCAACTTTCGCTCCTGCTTCTTCTAATTGGGTCTTCAAAGCGTTTGCTTCGTCTTTGGAAACACCGCTCTTCAAATCAGATGGAGCTTTATCTACTACGTCTTTTGCTTCTTTCAAGCCAAGACCAGTAAGATCTTTCACTAGTTTAACAATTGCCAACTTATTGGCACCCGCTTCTGTCAATACAACATCGAAAGATGTTTTCTCTTCAGCAGCAGCACCTGCGCCTGGAGCAGCCATTACAACTGCCGCAGCAGCTGGCTCAATTCCATAATCGTCTTTCAAAATGGTAGCTAATTCGTTAACTTGTTTTACTGTCAAGTTAACGAGGCTTTCAGCCATTGCTTTCAAATCTGCCATTGTATTTGATATTAAAAGTTTCTAATAATTTTTTTAGAACAAATTAAGCGCTTTGTTCTTCTTGCGCTGTTTCGGATTTCTTGTCCGCATTTGCTTGAAGTGCAGAAATAATGTTTCTCGCTGGTGATTGCAACAAGCCGATGATATCGCCAACCAACTCTTCTTTGCTCTTCATAGCAACGAGTGAGTCTAACATTTCATCTCCTACGTAACAATCTTCCAAGATAAACGCACCTTTCAAAAGCGGTTTTCCGTGTTTTTTTCTGAAGTCCTTGATCAAACGAGCAGGAACATTCACCACGTCTGATGTCATTACGGCAGTGTTGCCTTTCAATGCGTCAAATAATGGTGCAATTTCTTTCCCTTCGATACGCTCCAATGCCTTTCTTAACAACGTGTTTTTTACGACACGCATGCTAACATTGTTCTTGAAGCATTCTCTACGGAAGTTGCTGGTCGCTTCGGCATTCAGTGCTGCAGTGTCAGCGAAATAGAAAATGTTGGTGTTGTTCAACATCTCTACTAGCTCTGCAATTTGCTGATTCTTTTGGTCTTTGTTCATTTTAGTTTCCTCCGAATTTGACCTGATTAGTTAGCTGATCGAGTATCTACTTGAACACCGGCACTCATTGTTGAAGACATAAAAATGCTCTTCACGTAAGTACCCTTAGCAGCAGAAGGCTTCAATTTTACAAGGGTTGAAATCAACTCTTGTGCATTCTCAGCAAGCTGTTGAGCATCAAAACTAACACGACCGATACTTGTGTGAACAATACCTGCCTTGTCTACTTTGAAATCAATATTACCAGCTTTCTTCTCTGTAACTGCTTTGCCAACATCCATCGTAACTGTACCAGTTTTGGGGTTAGGCATTAATCCTCTTGGTCCGAGAATTCTACCCAAGGCTCCCACCTGACCCATTACGCTGGGTGTGGTAATAATAACGTCAACATCGGTCCATCCGCCTTTGATCTTTTCAATGTATTCCGCCAAACCAACGTGGTCTGCTCCTGCAGCTTTTGCTTCAGCCTCCTTGTCAGGAGTACACAAAACCAATACACGAACATCTTTACCTGTTCCGTGAGGAAGAGATACAGTGCCACGTACCATTTGGTTAGATTTTTTAGGATCTACACCGAGACGAACAGCGATGTCCACTGACGCATCGAACTTAGTGGTGGTAATTTTCTTTACCACATCGGCTGCTTCTACTAGCGTGTGAGCCTTGGTAGGATCAAACTTTCCAGCGACTGCCTTACGGTTCTTTGTAATCGTTGCCATTTCTTCTCAGTTTTACATTAAAAAGGGCGTTCTCCTGTTACCTGAATACCCATACTTCTCGCAGTACCTGCTACCATACTCATAGCTGATTCAATCGTGAAGCAGTTTAAATCAGGCATCTTGTCTTCTGCAATCGCCTTTACTTGCTCCCAAGATACAGAACCAACCTTTTGACGGTTAGGCTCAGCTGCGCCTTGTTTTGCTTTTGAAGCGTCTAAAAGTTGCACCGCCGCGGGAGCTGTCTTGATAACAAAGTCAAAAGACTTGTCAGCATAAACAGTAATCAACACGGGACAAACCTTTCCTGCCTTATCTTGAGTTCTAGCATTAAACTGCTTACAGAACTCCATGATATTGACACCTTTAGAACCCAATGCAGGTCCTACGGGGGGAGAAGGGTTCGCGGCGCCACCTTTGATCTGCAGTTTTACAAATCCAGTTATTTCTTTCGCCATTTTATTATTTATTTAATCATCGCTCCGGGTTGTAAAGGGAAGCTTCGTAACATTAGGTTACATTACAACCAAGACACGTTTTTAGTTCTACTTAATTAACTCTCTTTTTCTACTTGCATGTAGCTCAACTCCAATGGAGTCTTACGACCAAAAATTTTCACGCTTACTTTCAACTTCTTCTTCTCTTCATTGATCTCTTCAATAACAGCAGAAAAATTATTGAATGGGCCGTCTATAACCTTGACACTTTCGCCAACAACATATGGAATATTGATTTCCTCAGAACTCTCAGCCAATTCATCCACCTTACCCAAAATACGATTCACTTCAGACAATCGCAACGGAATTGGCTCGCCCTTTTTCTCAGAACCCAAAAAACCAATAACATTGGTGATGTTTCTGATGATATGTGGAATCTCACCTATCAAATTCGCTTCGATCAATACGTAACCTGGCAAATAAGAACGCTCCTTGCTAATCTTTTTACCATTGCGAATTTGGAAAACTTTCTCAGTTGGAATCAATACTTGAGCCACGTAATCTTGCATACCACGGGCTTTTATTTCACTCTCAATAAATTCCTTGACCTTCTTTTCCTTTCCACTGATGGCACGCACTACGTACCATTTTTTTTCGATATCACTCATGACCCAGAATTAGCTTAAAAATGAATAAATGAAGCCTACTACACCTTTCCAAGTAGATGTTGAGTCACCGCTTACACCAAAAACAAAATCCATCAAAAAAATGGATACTGTCAATATCAAAGTAGTGATGAAAACCAAAACAGTACTTTCTTGTAACTCAGACCAAGTAGGCCAAGTTACTTTGCTCACTAATTCATTATAAGATTCTGAGATATATGTTTTGATGCTAGCCATTATTTTAAATTTTATCTCGTTTGCACGGGCACCTGGATTCGAACCAAGATCAACGGTTTTGGAGACCGCTATTCTACCATTGAACTATGCCCGTGTTTATTAAACCGTCATTAAACACCAAAGTGAAGGTGGTATCCAAGGACCCACCTTCACTTATAATGTGCAATTCAATTAAGCGATGATATCAGTTACCTGACCAGCACCAACTGTACGACCACCTTCACGGATTGCGAAACGCAAACCTTTGTCCATCGCGATTGGAGCGATCAACTTTACAGTGATAGATACGTTATCTCCTGGCAATACCATCTCACGACCAGCTTCCAAGTTAATTTCACCTGTAACGTCAGTTGTACGGAAATAGAACTGAGGACGGTATTTGTTATGGAATGGAGTGTGACGTCCACCTTCTTCTTTCTTCAATACATAGATCTCAGCTTTGAAATCAGTGTGAGGAGTGATTGAACCTGGAGCAGCGATAACCATACCACGACGGATATCAGACTTATCTACACCACGCAACAACAAACCTACGTTATCACCAGCTTCTCCACGATCCAAGATCTTACGGAACATTTCAACCCCAGTACAAGTTGACTTCAACTTCTCTGAATTGAATCCGATGATATCAACCTCGTTACCTGTGTTGATTACACCACGCTCGATACGACCAGTTGCAACAGTACCACGACCAGTGATAGTGAATACGTCTTCAACTGACATCAAGAAAGGCTTCTCAACTTCACGAGGAGGAATTGGAATCCAGCTATCAACTGCATCCATCAATTCCATCAATTTAGCAACCCAAGATGGCTCACCGTTCAATGCACCCAAAGCAGATCCACGGATGATTGGTGTATTGTCTCCATCATACTCATAGAAAGACAACAATTCACGGATTTCCATTTCAACCAAGTCTAACAACTCAGCATCGTCAACCATATCCACTTTATTCATGAATACAACGATACGAGGAACACCTACCTGACGACCCAACAAGATATGCTCACGAGTTTGTGGCATTGGTCCATCTGTAGCAGCTACAACCAAGATAGCTCCGTCCATTTGAGCAGCACCCGTTACCATGTTTTTAACGTAGTCAGCGTGACCTGGACAGTCAACGTGAGCATAGTGACGATTTGCTGTAGAATACTCTACGTGAGCAGTGTTGATGGTGATACCACGCTCCTTTTCTTCTGGAGCGTTGTCGATTCAAGCGAAATCACGCTTCTCAGACAAACCTGCGTTAGCCAATACAGTTGTAATGGCAGCAGTCAAGGTAGTTTTACCGTGGTCAACGTGACCAATCGTTCCAATGTTCACGTGGGGCTTGGAACGGTCAAAATTTTCTTTAGCCATAGCCGTTTTTTTTAATTTTTAATTATCGCGTTTTTAAATTGCCTTTATCAAATATTCCGTGATTCTGAAAATACGTTCGTTTTATAAATGAGCCGTTGACGGGAATTGAACCCGTGACCTCTTCCTTACCAAGGAAGTGCTCTACCCCTGAGCTACAACGGCTTTTATCAGGGTAACCTGAAAATATAAAAGAGCGGGAGACGAGGCTCGAACTCGCGACATTTAGCTTGGAAGGCTAATGCTCTACCAACTGAGCTACTCCCGCTTTTAAAACATTTTTATACTTTAGTGTTAATGTGGGGAGAACAGGATTCGAACCTGTGAAGGTGTACACCAACAGATTTACAGTCTGTCCTCGTTGGCCGCTTGAGTATCTCCCCAGTGAAAAATGGAGCCGGTGGAGGGATTCGAACCCCCGACCAGCTGATTACAAATCAGCTGCTCTGGCCAGCTGAGCTACACCGGCATTGTTTCACTTATAAAACGTACAATATTTCAAAGAACCGCCCTCGGAATTCGGGGTTGCAAATGTACAAACAATTTCTTTCTATCCAAATCAAAATGAAAAAAAATTTAGTTTTTTTTATTTTTCTTTTGAACGTGGGTGCAATTTATCATGTATACCCTTGAGTTTCCCTATGTTAACATGGGTGTAAACTTGTGTCGCAGTTAAACTACTATGCCCTAAAATTTCTTTTATCACATTTAAATCCGCCCCCGCATTCAACATGTGTGTCGCAAAACTATGTCTCAGCACATGCGGACTTTTCTTCCTCATAGTTGTCCATCTCGATAAAACGCGTTTAACATCATTGTACAACTGAGATTTACTCATTGGATTGCCCAATGGACCTAGGGCCCAATGAAATTTATCGTAACCCAAATTTTCCTGACTCAATACTTCTAGTTGCCTGTTATAAAATTCTAGCATTTGATCTGACAGCTCTTTGGATATGGGTACAATTCTAATTTTATTCCTTTTTCCCAACACCCGAATGCTGCCCTTCACAAAATCAACCTCGCTAATTTGAATACCCAATAACTCTGACCTTCGTATTCCAGTTTCATATAACACCCTAACCAAAGTCAATGCCCTGTAGTCAGACCAATCCAGTGGCTGAGTCATTTCAACATACAATTGAGAAGTTTGGCCTTCATCAACATATGACGGTAGCCTTTTGGGAATCTTAGGCTTTTTAATCATTCTGAATGGATTACCAGTGGCTACTCCCAAATTCATAAGAAATTTGTAGTAAGCTGATGCACTAGCAATCTTTCTATGCACAGAAGATATGGCAAGTGATTCCTCTATTAGATGAGACATCCATTGTCGGGCCATCATCGTCGTTACCTCCTGAACATTAATACCGGGAAACTGGGATTCGATAAATTGATGAAACTGCTCGCAATCCCGAAGGTAAGCCTCCTGTGTATGAATGCTCTGCCTTTTCTCAATGGCCAAAAAATCTTTGAATTGCGCTAGATACATACGAAAAAAGGGCAAACAGAGTTTGCCCTTCAAAAGTATTACAAAAGAACTATTATTGTTCTTGACTTCTCAATTTGTTGATATAAACAGCATGCTTAATCTCCTCACGACGAGTGATACTGAATTTCGTATACTGTTGACGGCTACGTAATTCTTTAACAACACCTGTCTTTTCGAATTTCTTTTTGAACTTCTTTAATGCTCTATCGATGCTTTCGCCTTCTTTTACTGGGATAATTAACATGTCTTTTTCAATTTGGGATGCGAATATACAAACAAAAATTTCATTCGCAAATTTTTTTTCAATTATTCTAAAATAGCATCAATTGCATGAGACATTTTTCTGTCTTTATCTGATACCAAATCTCCTTGATCATGTGTGGACAACTCCACTCTGACGTAGTTGTAGGCATTGAACCAGCTGGGATGATGGTCCATTCGTTCGGCAATCAATGCTACCCTTGTCATGAAAGTAAACGCTTCTTGAAAATCCTTAAATCGGAATTCGCGAACTAATTTATTATCAATTTCTCTCCACATAATTGGTAAGATTTATTCAAATATAGCATTTATTTGATGAACGACTTTAAATTTCTGTTAAACGAAAAATCAATCCTATTTTTGTCTTTATGAAAAAGTCTTGCGCCATCAGCATTATCCCCATGCGAAAAGAACCTTCTGATCGCGCTGAAATCGTTAATCAGCTTCTGTTTGGTGAAGTTTTTACTATTATCGAGCTACAAGATAAGTGGGTTAAAATTCTGTCTGTACAAGACCAGTATGAAGGATGGATAGATCGAAAACAAGCAGAATCAAATTCAAAAATTGGCACTTCCACTACCCCGTTATCCAAACCAATTTTCTTCCATGATCAATTTTTCCCTGCTGGATGCTACGCTGATATTCCGGGTCAAAACTTTCCAACTGAATCAATCATTCAAATCGCCTTGGGATATCTTAATACTCCCTACTTGTGGGGTGGAAAAACACATGCCGGTATAGATTGCTCGGGTTTTACTCAAATGGTTTTTAGAATTGCGGGGCAAAATATTCTGAGAGACGCATACCAACAAGCTGAAATGGGGCAAGCAATCTCTTTCGTAGAAGAATCACAAACAGGCGATCTTGCTTTCTTTGACAACGAAGAGGGTCGAATTATTCATGTTGGAATGATAATAAGAAATGAATCCTACAAGTTCCCATCCATTATTCACGCATCGGGTTGGGTGCGTATAGACACGCTTGACAATGAAGGAATAAAAAACGAAAACGGCAAGCAATCTCACCGTTTACGTATTATTAAAAGAATAAAACTCTAAGTATCAGGCACTAATTTGGTAGAAAGCACAAGCCAATCCACCCATGATTCCCAATGAAAGCATCCAGTACCCTACATGGATAAAAATGTACTTGAATGTCTTATTTTCGAACAAAGCATTTAGGCCGATAATTGGAAAAACAAAGAATATCGCCGTAATAACTCCGTGCAATGCTCCATGTTTGAAGGTACGGAATTTCATTCCATGCTGACTAATAAACTCATTGTAGAATTGCTGAACAGCAGAACCTTCAACCCCAAATCCTTGGGTACCATTCAAAGTTGAAACCATGTGAAATTGATGAATAACCAATGTCGGCATGAAAAACATGATCATCACACCAAACAAATAGGAGAAGCAAAGAATTTTGCCCAATCCCTTGGGTTTCTCACCATTGTCAATAAATCCAATTTCCTTTTTCCAAACAGACCCAAATAACTTGTCGCTGTACCAAATTAATCCTGTTAGCAATGGTACTAATCCTCCACAAAAAGTCAAAATAATATTATTCATCGAATTCTATTTTGCGATAAAACTACAAAATTTAAAATTATAGATTAATACCCAAGGTAGCCGTAACAATTCTTGGAGAGCCTGGAAGTAACCCAGGACCAGGTAAACCACCTGTCCTTCTTGTAGCATATTTGGCATTGGTGATGTTGTTTACATTGATTTGCAGATACACATGGGAAGACAAATTGTATTTAACGGAAGCGTCAATCACTGTATATCCTTCTAACATTCCAACCGTTGCATCTTCACTAGGATCTACAGTATTTACAGCGTCAGTGTATATAGATCCGACACTGTTCCAAATCCCCTGGCAAGAAAACTTTTTGTACGAGAAATTGGCTCCTGCTCTGTGAATGTATCTAGGGGCATTTTCAACGCGCTTATTTTCAATCATTTTCTCCTCGTCTAATATCGTTTTATCGTTCCATTTTGTGTAACGAACATCCATCCATGACATTGACGCCCACAAATTATAAGACCATAATTTACTAGGATGCGTCCAACTATAATCACCCATTACTTCAATTCCTTTACTTACCGCATCGCCTATGTTCGTTTTGTAAAGCACGTTATCCTTTTTGTAACTTCCCAATCTATCACCATAAAAAGTATAATAACCCCCAATGTGATAATTCAAATGTTCAAACACCTTTCCACGCATCATGATATCCATATTGTATCCTTTGGCATCCTTGATGTTTGGATCAATTATATCCGTTGTCGCGGTAGGTGTTAATTCAGAAAACAATGCAGGGCGATAAGATCTATTGTAATTAAAAACTATTTCATTGTTTGAATCAACTTGATAATTGGCAGATGCCCCAAACAACAATACGTTTCTATTTTTTGATTGCTCTAAAATCTCATAAGCATTGGAATATTTTCCATTGACTGTGTTTTCAATCCATTCATATCGAATTCCTGGAATGATATTCAACTTTCTTCCTAAGTGGAAAATTGCCTCTTGATAAATGGCCAAATTCTTCGAATAATAATTCAAATCACGATCAAAAATTTGATTTTCATCCAATTCAAAGTCTGCATCAATTCCGCGGGTTCCTTTACCATTTTGCAAACGATCTGTATCTCCCTTGAACAAACGCATGCCACCAGCTAGTTCTATATTTTGCTGGGTCTTAAATTGATAACGGGACTCAAAACTCAGATTCTGATACAAGTCTTTGTCTAATTTTCGCTGAGCGTATCCCAAACTATCGTCGTAAACATCATCTAAATTTATTTTACCTGTAATTCCTATTGAGTTTCTCTCTCCGCGCATTGCAGACAACTGGTTCTTCCAAAGAAAATTATTTTTCTGATAAATCGTTGTCAACCCTAGCACCTGCCAGTCGAGCTCGAACCAATTGCGAGATCTGTTAGACGAGAATATGGATTGCTCAAAACCCTGATCCGTAAGGCCTCCGGGTTGTTGGGATACAGAATGATGGCGATTGTATTCAGATAGAAATTTGAAATGTGTATTGATTGTTCTATTCCATTTCACTAAATAATTTCTTGTTTTGTATTCACTATTTTCTCTCCAGCCATTGCTTTGTCTTTCTTGAAACCATGCACCAAAAGCATTCTTACCTTGCGTTCCACTTATTCCATGAAAATGGCTTTCCGTGCCATAATCACCTGCACTATATAAGCCCGTGTAGTTGATTTTCTTCACCGATGGATTAACAGTTTGGTAATTTATAGCCCCACCAAATTGGGTTCCAAATGCCAAGGCACCAGCGCCTTTAATTAATTCAATATTCTGAATAAATTCTGTTGGTGGTGTGTAATAAGCCTCTGGATATCCAATAGGATCGCTGGCGATATCCATTCCGTCCATGCGAACATTTAAATCCCATGAACGATTTGGGGACCATCCTCTAGTTGCGACTGAAGTATTTAATCCTGAACCATCACTTTCCCATACTGTAACTCCTGGTACTTTAGAAAACCATTGACGAGCGGCGTTAGAAGTTGCATCAACTTGCATGTTTTTGAGCATTACATTATGTGATGCCTTACCAGCGTATATAATACCCTCCTTCATTTGAGGCATAAACTCTTGGGTATTGGTCTTTGAATAATCAAAGAACTCCAAAGGATTCAAAGTTGTATCCCGTAAAATTCCGTTCTTAGAAATGACAGGCTGAGCTTGTGCGAAAGCAAATCCGATTAAAACAATGGTCGCTGAAAGAAGTATATTTTTCATTATTTAGATTAATTCTTAATAATGCAAATATTGCGATGAACACAAACTTCAAACAATACCTTGATTGCGGTATTTTGCCTTCTTGTAATATTGTTCACGCTGATCAAAAAGAACTTTCAACTCTTCCTTGGATAGCGAGTTTGCGAGAGGACGATCATTGATCTTGGCCAACCTTTCAACTATCACATACCAGGGCGTATCTAACCAAATTGTTTCTGAAGTTTTATTCAGCCAATCCATAATATCAGGTTGACAAACAGATCCCCCACCTGTGGCGCAAACAAAAGATTCTTGCTTACTTAAAAGCCCATATAAGACGTCACGCTCCATCCTTCGGAAATATTTTTCTCCCCATTGATTAAAGAAATCAGAAATCGACATTCCAATTTTCTCTTCTATTAGCGCATCTGTATCAACAAAGGGTAGATTTAATTCTTCAGCCAATCGTTGACCAAAAGTAGTCTTGCCACTGGCCATGAAACCGACGATGAATATTTTTCTATGCATTGAACTGCAAATATGGCTGTATTAATTTCAAATAACTGCCTATATTACACTATTGTTCAACAAAAGATGCCATTGTTACCGAAATCCTATCGTGGAATGATGGTTGGTCGTCAAAAAAAAAAATCAATATGGATTTAAATCAATTCACAATAAAATCACAAGAGGCCATCACCAAAGCACAACAGCTTTGTTTGAGCAATAATCAGCAGCAAGTTGAAAATAGCCATTTACTCTTGTCACTCATAGAGACAGATCAAAATGTTGTCCCACACATATTGCAGAAAAGCAATGCCGACATTGCCATGGTTAAAGCCAATTTGCAAAAAGCAATTCAATCCTATCCACAAGTTACAGGTGGACAGATTCAATGGTCACAATCAGCTTCAAAAACTTTATTGAATGCTTTATCAAAGGCTCAGAAGATGAATGACCAATATGTAACGGTTGAACACATTTTGTTATCACTTTTTGAAAACACGGATTCCACCTCACAAATTTTGAAAGATCAAGGTGTCACTTTGAATGCCTTAATGCAGGTAATCAAAGACATGCGCAAAGGAGAGAAAGTAACATCATCATCACAAGAAGAAAGCTTTCAAAGTTTAAGCAAGTTTGCCAAAAACCTCAATGCACTTGCTCGAGACGGCAAATTGGATCCTGTCATTGGCCGAGATGAGGAAATAAGACGTGTACTACAAATTTTGTCACGAAGAACCAAGAACAACCCATTGCTGATTGGAGAGCCTGGTGTCGGAAAAACTGCAATAGCAGAAGGAATTGCCCATCGCATTATCAATGGCGACGTACCAGAAAACCTTCTAGACAAAACTATCTACAGTCTTGATATGGGGGCTCTAGTTGCGGGAGCCAAATACAAAGGTGAATTTGAAGAACGACTAAAGGCAGTTGTCAAAGAAGTCCAAAGTAGTGATGGCAATATCATTCTATTCATAGATGAGATTCACACTTTGATCGGTGCTGGAGGCGGAGAAGGTGCCATGGATGCCGCAAACATCTTGAAACCTGCACTTGCTCGGGGAGAATTGCGCAGCATAGGAGCTACAACATTGAACGAATACCAAAAATATTTCGAGAAAGACAAGGCTTTAGAGCGCCGCTTTCAAAAAGTATTGGTCGACGAACCTGATCGTGATGATGCAATTGCCATTCTGAGGGGTTTGAAAGAAAAATATGAAAATCACCACAAAGTACAAATCAAAGATGACGCAATCATAGCAGCTGTTGAGTTGTCGCAGCGATATATAACGGATCGTTTCCTGCCAGATAAGGCAATCGATTTAATTGATGAGGCAGCCTCTTTGATTCGCATGGAAATGAATTCAAAACCCGTTGAGCTTGATCAAATCGAAAGAGAAATCATGCAATTGGAAATTGAGCGCGAAGCGATTAAAAGAGAGAATAATACAGTTCGTTTAGGTGAAATTGAAAAGGAGCTTGCCAATTTGCAAGACAACCGTCAAAACCTCCACATCAAATGGAAATCCGAAAAAGATGTTGTAGAAGAGATTCAACATGGTAAGACTCAAATTGAAAGTTTAAAAAACCAAGCTGATCAAGCCGAGCGCGAAGGCAATTACGGATTGGTTGCCGAAATCAGATACGGAAAAATCAAAGAAACGGAAGAGCAGATTGAAGTGGCCAAGAAAAAGTTGGTGGACTTACAAGTCCATGGAAAAATGGTCAAAGAAGAAGTTGATCCTGATGAAATTGCGGCAGTTGTTTCTAAATGGACAGGAATACCTGTCGCTAGAATGATTGAAAGTGAGCGAGAGAAACTACTGCGATTAGAGGATGAATTAAAGAAAAGAGTGGTTGGTCAAGAAGAAGCAATTGAAGCAATCAGCGATGCAGTGAGAAGAAGCAGGGCCGGTTTGAGTGATGAACGAAAACCAATTGGGTCATTCATTTTTCTTGGAACTACTGGAGTTGGTAAAACAGAGGTAGCCAAAGCGCTTTCAGAATTATTGTTTAATGATGAGAATGCAATGACAAGAATAGATATGAGTGAGTACCAAGAAAAACACTCCGTGAGCAGATTGGTTGGAGCACCTCCAGGATATGTAGGATATGACGAAGGCGGTCAATTAACAGAAGCTGTAAGAAGAAAGCCATATTCTGTAGTATTGCTTGATGAAATTGAAAAAGCCCACCCTGATGTTTTCAATATTCTGTTGCAAGTGCTTGATGATGGCCGATTAACAGACAACAAAGGTCGCATGGTGAACTTCAAAAACACCATTATTATAATGACCAGCAACATGGGTGCGAGTATCATACAAGACAACTACGACAAAATGAAACCCGGAACTGAAGATGCTGTATTTCAAAGAACCAAGGATGAGGTTCTACAAGTCCTTAGACAAACTCTTCGTCCTGAATTTTATAATCGTGTTGATGAAATTATCATGTTTACCCCTCTTGATAAAAGACAACTAGAAGGAATTGTAAAAATTCAAATGAAGCAGTTGTTGGATAAATTAAAACTTCAACAAATAGACCTGCATTTGACCCAAGATGCAATTCAGTTCATCATCGATCGTGGATATGATCCTGCGATGGGTGCGAGACCTGTGAAGCGAGTTATTCAAAAAGAAGTTCTAAATGCCCTTTCAAAAGCTATATTAAGCAATGCCGTAAGAAAAGATGCATCCATCGTAATGGACGTATTTGATGGGCAAGTGGTATTTAGAAGTCCAATAGAAAATGAACGATTGGTAACCTTTTAGAAGAATACCAAAGAGAAAAAAGGTCCTGGAATCAGGACCTTTTTTATTATCAGTAAAAACTATAACATATAAATACTATCGATTTAAACAATGGATTTCGATAGCTAGTTTTACGACAAATAATTTAACATGAAAAAAGCACTTTTAGGCATTAGCATGTTGGCGTCGACATTGATTTTTGCGCAGCATGACATGGAAAAAAAAGATGGCGCATCTTGCCCGTTTCATCAGGGTCCTAAGACTGGACAGACAGGTACTGATATTCAAGATTGGTGGCCCAACAGATTGGATCTTGGTATTTTGAGACAAAACTCAAGTATGTCTAATCCCATGAACCCTGATTTCAATTATGTAACTGCATTCAATTCTTTGGATTACTTGGCCATTAAAAAAGACATTCAGACGTTGTTGACCCAGTCTCAAGATTGGTGGCCTGCAGACTTTGGCAATTATGGCCCTTTGTTCATTCGCATGGCATGGCACAGTGCAGGAACATATCGCACGGGAGATGGTCGCGGTGGTACACGCTCTGGTATGGAACGCTTTGCCCCTCAAAACAGCTGGCCTGACAATGCCAATTTGGACAAGGCTAGAAGATTACTTTGGCCAATAAAACAAAAATATGGAAATAAAATTTCTTGGGCCGATTTGATGATTCTAGCTGGAAATGTATCAATGGAATCCATGGGATTTCCTATCTATGGATTTGGAGGCGGTCGTGAAGATGTTTGGGAGCCAGAGCAAAATGTTTATTGGGGTTCAGAAACCAAATGGTTAGATGATAAACGCTACACAGAGGATCGCAAATTAGAAAATCCTTTGGCTGCTGTTCAAATGGGGTTGATTTACGTGAACCCAGAGGGTCCCAATGGGAATCCTGATCCAATAGCTGCTGCCAAGGATATACGAGAAACATTTGGCAGAATGGGAATGAATGATGAGGAGACCGTTGCCTTGATTGCAGGTGGACATAGCTTTGGTAAGACCCATGGTGCAGGTCCTGCAAGTCATGTTGGACCAGAGCCCGAAGCCGCTCCTATAGAAGAGCAAGGATTAGGTTGGAAAAGTGACTACAAATCCGGTAAAGGAAAAGATGCCATTACTTCAGGATTAGAAGTTACATGGACCACTACTCCAACGCAATGGGGCCACAGCTATTTTCAAATCTTATTCAACAATGAATGGGAATTGACTACAAGTCCAGCTGGCGCAAAACAATGGGTGGCAAAAAATCCAAATGTTTTGGTACCTGATGCTTTTGATCCAACCAAGAAAATTGTTCCTTCCATGTTAACGACAGATTTGTCAATGCGCTATGATCCAGCATATGAGAAAATTTCTAAAAGATTCTTGGATCATCCTGAAGAGTTCACTGCTGCATTTGCCAAAGCTTGGTTTAAGTTAACCCATCGCGACATGGGACCTAAGTCGACATACTTGGGACCAGAAGTACCAAAGGATGATTTGATTTGGCAAGATCCTATCCCCACTTGCAACCATCCTGTCATCGGAGACAATGAAATCAAAATACTTAAGCAAGAAATCATGCAATCGGGATTGACCATCAGTGAAATGGTTGAAGTTGCATGGGCTTCCGCTTCAACTTACCGTCACTCTGATAGAAGAGGCGGTGCAAACGGAGCGCGAATTGGTTTGGCTCCTCAGAAAAATTGGGAGGTTAACAATCCTAAGCAATTGGAGAAAGTTTGGAAAGCACTTGAAAAAATTCAAAAGAAATTCAATGCCAACGCTAAAGATGGTAAGAAAGTTAGTATGGCTGATTTGATTGTTCTTGCAGGAAATACTGCTATTGAGACAGCCGCCAAAAACGCAGGTTTTGAAATCAATGTAAATTTCAAGCCAGGCAGAATGGATGCTACTCAAGAGCAAACAGATGTTCAATCTTTTTCAGTTTTGGAACCAATGGCTGATGGTTTTAGAAATTACTCCAAAACACAATACACCATAACATCAGAGCAATTGTTGGTGGACAAAGCTCAGCTATTGAGACTCACTGCCCCGGAGATGACCGTTTTGGTTGGTGGACTTAGAGTATTAGGTACTAATTACAACGATAGCAAATACGGCGTATTTACACAGAGTGAAGGGAAATTGAACAATGACTTCTTTGTGAATTTATTGGACATGAATACAACTTGGAAGCCCAAGGAGGATAACAAAGAATTGTTTGAAGGTCGCGATGCTAAGTCAGGAGAATTAAAATGGACAGCTACACGTGTCGATTTGATTTTTGGTTCACATTCTGAGTTACGTGCCCTTTCTGAAGTTTATGCGAGTGAAGATGCGAAAGAAAAATTCGTTCTTGATTTTGCCCAGGCTTGGACCAAAGTAATGGAATTGGATCGCTTCGACTTACAGTACAAGAAATAGACAGATTAACATGTTTGAATAAAAAAGGGAGGCAATGCCTCCCTTTTTTTATTCTAATAAATCATTACTCTATGATCAACTTCTCAGTGATGTTTAATCCGCCGTGATTCATATGTACGAAGTACATACCTGTTGTCCAATCTTGGGTGTTGATCTCTAATCCGCTTGTAATGTTCGATTGATTAAATACCAATCTTCCATTGTTATCTAGAACTTGAACAGATGCACCTGTTGGTACAAACAATCGAATACTTTCAGATGTTGGATTAGGAAATACCGACAGTTTCAATAGGCTTGCATTATTCTCTGATACCTCAACACCTGTATAGTTCGAAACTTCCACATCATCTATATAATAAAGCCCCTGTCCTTGCGCCATGTCTGTTCCAAAAAAATCAAACCCCGATAATTGGTTTAGGCCTTGTGTACCATCTGCATTATTCAATGACCATTTGGAAGCTGCGATAAGATTATTGTCCATTTTCACCCAAATGCTGTCCATATCAAGATCAATGATAATTTTCATAGCGAACCATTGATCAATTGGATTGCTAATTGGACTGGCAGTTGTCGCTGATCCGATTACAACTGAAGAAGCGCCAGCACCGTCGAAGAACATATCCATTCCCCATTCGTATGCTGTTGAAGAGGCGGACCATGTGTGTAATCCATTGAAATATGCTCCTGTGCTACCTGTTGGAATCAACATGTTGAATGAGGTAACATACTTACCTGTGGTATATGGCCCCATTGGTAAAACCAAATCAACTGCTTGTCCGTTAATTTCAGCACTATTGGCCAATGAAGAAGCATAGAGGTTGCTGACAGTTGCATCTGAAGGAGTTGCGGACCAGAAACTCCACGACGAATTAGACGCCACTACCCCGCTGCCTGCTGTATAGACATCAAAGTTGTCCGAGAAAACTGGGGTTTGTGCATTGAGCGAAAAAGCCAATGCAATTGCCATGGCAAAAGAGTAAATTTTTTTCATAGGTATAAGGTTTAGTTGAACACGAATATAGGAAAACAATATTTGCTGTAGAAATTCAAATGTTGTTGTACCCGATTCTGAATTACTTTCGTTAAAACATAACAACCTTGATCGAAAAAGAAATTTATCTTCCTGATATTGATCCGATAGAATTTTTCGGGTCCAACAATAACAAATTCAAGCTCATTTGCGCCAAATTTCCAAAATGTAAAATTGTTTCTAGAGGCAATATCATTAAAGTTCAAGGTAGTCAAAGCGACGTTTCTCAATTGGATGATCTTTTGACTTTGTTGTTTTTACACATTGAAAAATTTCAAAACTTATCCATGCAACATCTTGAGCTGATGTTGGCTGGTGAAAAAGAGTTTGGTCCAAAGGAAGGACGTGATGAAGTCTTGGTGTATGGACCCGGCGGAACTCGTGTTGTTGCCAAAACTCCAAACCAACATAAAATTGTCCAGGCGTGCGATTTGAATGATATGGTATTTGCCATTGGGCCAGCAGGAACAGGTAAAACCTACACTGCCGTTGCTTTGGCCGTTAGAGCATTAAAGGAAAAACAAATCAAGCGCATTATCCTTACTCGACCCGCTGTAGAGGCCGGAGAAAATCTTGGATTCTTACCAGGAGATTTAAAAGAAAAACTTGATCCGTATTTGCAGCCCCTGTACGATGCCTTAATGGATATGTTGCCCTATGAGAAATTAGCAGAGTACATTGAAAAAAATGTAATTGAAATTGCACCATTGGCTTTTATGAGAGGACGCACTTTGGATAAAGCATTTGTTATTTTAGATGAAGCTCAAAATGCTACAGTAGCTCAAATGAAAATGTTTTTAACCCGAATGGGACAGAACGCAAAATTCATCATTACAGGAGATGCGACACAAATTGATTTGCCTAAATCACAGAAAAGCGGATTAATGCATGCTGTCCATATCCTTCGGAACACCCCTGATATTGCGATTATTGAGCTCGACGAGCAAGACGTCATCCGCCATAAATTGGTAAGAAAAATTATTGCAGCTTATGAAAAATCTGAAAATACCCAAGCTTAGTCTTGGGTGTTTTTTTATCTAATGCGATCGATTGCTCTGATCTTAGCTTCGTCTTTCTGCACGGCACGCAAAGCAAACCAAGTTAAAAGCATCGGAACAATTGGAATGCTTATCCACGCACGATTATCGTAATTCCCACTGGTTCTAGCTATCCATTCAATTGCGACAGCAAAAACACCCATTGATAACATCGCAATTTTGGTCCATTGAATTTGCTTTTTTCGATTATTAAATTGAAAAATAGAAGCAATAATCATTGCAAAAGGAAGTGCTTGTAAAAGAACCACACTCTGATCTTTTACCCAATAACCCCAATATGCTTGGAACACCAATGTAAATGAGGCTCCTAGCCAAAATAATGTTTGAATTCGCTGAATCATATTGCCAAAGATAATACCCGCATAACTTTTAGGAAAAAAAACTTGTTCATCCAATTTTCTTTCGTACAATTGCAGCGCCCACTCGGGTAAATTCCTAAAAACTAATTCCATTTACATGTACGATATAGTTTCGCTAAACGCGATGAAAGTTGGAGAGTTACGTGATATTGCTGAAAAAGCTGGTGTAACAAATACCGACAAATTAAAAAAGCAAGACTTGGTTTTCAAGATTATTGATGTACAAAACGCACATCAAACATCAGCAGCACCCAAGGTTACTGCTGCAACTGAAACCTTTCCTAGTGGGGCTACAGAAGAAAGTAAAGATAATGTGCCTGCTCCTTCAGTTGTTTCAGAAAACAACGAAAAAGATTTCAATGGAAAGAGAGAAAGAACGAGAATTAAAACATCCCCTGCTGAGGCTGGAGTAGATGCTCCTTTGCAATCGCCCGAAGATAAACCTACGGCTGATAATCGTCCACCACGACAGCATCCACCAAGAGAGCATCGCGAAGCGAGAGATACGCGTGATACAAGAGAACCTCGCCCTCACAACGAGAATAGAGAGCCACGAGAAAATCGCGAGCCCCGTGTACAGAACGATCAAAGAGGTCCACGTCCTCAGAACGAGAATAGAGAACCAAGAGAGCAACGTGAAAACAGAGAACCTCGTGAACAAAGAGAGCACAGAGAACCACGTGACAATCGTGAGCATCAAGACAGAAAAAATCGTCCTGAGCACAAACATGAACATAGCAGTCCAGCCAATCAACAAGGTGAAAACGAGCATAAGAATATAGCGCGACCAGATCGTTCTAAGCGTGGTCAACCCGATGAACATGGGTACAATTTTGATGGTGTTGTTATCGCTGAAGGTGTATTAGAAATGATGCCCGATGGATTTGGATTTTTGAGATCCTCTGATTTCAATTACTTGAACTCACCCGATGATATTTATGTGAGTCAGCAGCAAATTAAAACATACGGGTTGTTGACAGGAGATACTGTTCGTGGTGCTATCAGACCGCCTAGAGAAGGAGAAAAATATTTCCCATTGATTCGTGTAGACATGATCAATGGTCGTGAACCAAGCTGGGTTAGAGATCGTGTACCATTCAAGTTCTTAACTCCATTGTTTCCAAATGAGCGATTCAAGTTGGCTGATAAAAACAACAATATATCCATGCGCATTATGGATTTGTTTTCACCAATTGGTAAAGGTCAACGCGGAATGATTGTATCGCAGCCCAAGACAGGTAAAACAACTTTGTTGAAGGATGTAGCAAATGCCATTGCACAGAATCATCCTGAAGTTTATTTGATGGTGCTTTTAATTGATGAGCGTCCCGAAGAAGTAACGGACATGAAGAGAAGTGTGAAAGGTGAAGTTGTTGCTTCAACATTTGATGAGCCTGCAGAGCGTCATGTGAAAATTGCCAACATCGTGCTAGAGAAAGCCAAAAGATTGGTAGAATGCGGACATGATGTTTGCATCCTTTTGGATTCCATCACCCGTCTTGCCAGGGCTTACAATACTGTAGCTCCATCAAGTGGTAAGGTACTGAGCGGTGGAGTCGAGGCCAATGCATTAGAGAAACCCAAGAGATTCTTCGGTGCAGCTCGAAAAATAGAAAATGGCGGATCATTGTCCATCATTGCCACTGCCCTAGTGGACACTGGTTCTAAGATGGATGAAGTTATTTTTGAGGAATTCAAAGGAACGGGTAACATGGAATTGCAATTGGATAGAAAAATTGCAAACCGCAGAATTTATCCAGCCATTGATATTTTATCTTCAGGCACAAGAAGAGAAGATCTTTTGCATGACAAAGATGTATTACAAAGAATGTGGATTTTGCGTCGACACTTGGCTGATATGAATGCTGTTGAAGCCATGGAATTCGTAAAAGATAGAATTGAGAAAACAAGAAACAACGAGGAGTTCCTCATTTCAATGAATGCGTAAGTTTTTAACTTCCCCATACATGGTACTATTGATAGCAGCGCTCTGGTTAGCAGGGCGCTGCTTGATTGGTTATCTTACTCAGTATAATGCCGCCGAGGGCAGTAAATGGGGAGTTCTAACCCATTTGTTTTTCATCCTAATGGCGATTGTTGTAGCAATGATTCGTTCACACCAAGAGAAGAAATATGGGTTTGTTGCTCTTTTTAAAATAGCCGCAAAATATGGTGTTTTGTATGCATTGCTCGGAACCATCATGGTGGTAACTTATTACAATTGGATCAGTGATGAAATGGTGATCAAGCAACAACAAGACATTGCCACAATTATTCAATCGATTGATAGTCCCGAGGAATATAAGGCGATTATCAAAGAAAATCCAACATTATCAAAGTTGAGTGCCGATCAAATTAAGGCCAAAGCCATTGAAAGAACATTGCTATTTACAAAAACAAGTTCAATGGCCAGTTTAGGAGGTGTCGCCATGATTATTGTGGCCATGATTTATTCCCTCATTGCGGGCTGGATGTTCAATATGTTTTTATTCAAAGAAAAAGTATAGATCTACCCCTCGAAAGAAATGGTAAAAATATATGCTCTGGTTCTAAGGGCTTGTATGGGCGAAGTATAACGTGTGCCATCTTGGATAATCAAGTTTGGAAATCCATAAGAAACTTTGAATTCCGTAGCAAACTTAAAGAATGGCATGAAAAAATCCATTCCTCCCCCAACTTCTAAACAATAATCCTTATTGGCCAATTTGATTATGGCCTCTCCAGCCAATGCACTATTGACGTCTTTTTGTGTTTGCATATCAATCGAATACTTTCCACCAACCAAAGAATAAGCGGCGAAATTTCCAATTCGATTGGTTCTCATTTTAAGCAGCAGAGGGAACTCTAACCAAACAGATTCTGTGCGGACCATAATATCCTCTTGCTTTCCATTGGCTTTTAGGAAGCGATATTGAATAGCTCTATCTTGAAATGACAAACCAGGAATGAAACGAAGGCTCAATGGTTTCCATGGATTGTATGATGCGAGCAATGCCAAATTAAAGCCTGCTTGTGGTACATTGATAGCACCTAAAAGAGAATCTCTGAAAGTAAAATCAGGCTTGTATTGAATATCAAAAAAAGAACGATTTCCAGATACTAGAAATCCAAAATGGAAAGGATTGTCATCAAAATCAGACAAATTCTTGGGCAAAACTTGTTGTGCTATAGCACTACCCCATCCCAAAATAATAAATAAGCAAGCAATAGTTTTTTTCATGAGCGCTTTTCAAAAATACAATTAGCTGAACAATAATTGGTCATAAAATAAAAAAACCGCCCGAAGGCGGCTTTATTGCTTTGAACGATGGTTATTTCTTCATCCATTTCATGTGATATGCACCGTTGGTACCTTTCACTTGAATTTGATACATGCCTTGACTCCAATTTTGCGCATCTACAACAATCATGTTTTCTCCTGTTGAAGCAGTCGAAACTATTGCAGCGACCTTTTGACCTGTCATACTGAAAACTTCGATTTGCAATTTTTCATTTTGAGCAGCTACATATTTGATTGTAAAATCAGAAGATCCGGGATTAGGGAACAATGACACATTACTCAAATTGATTTCTTCATCATTTACACCATTGATACCTTGACATTCGCAACTTGCTGTATAAACATCATTTTGTGTTAATGGATCTAAGTCATCACAAGGACTTCCTGGGTACATACATGAATTATCTGTTTCAGTAGCTATGGCATTGTAATTACATGCAGTTGCATCAATACAACCCAAAACAGACCCAACAAAAACTGTTACAGGCTCCAGAGGAGATGAACATGCATAAGATGGTGTACTTACGTGCCAATCAAAGAAGAAGTAATAGTAGTTGTAACTATTTGGAGCTGCAACGGTAGTTCCTGTGATGCTTACCAAATTGCCTACGTTGTATGGGAAATTCTGAACTGAACCATTACCATCTCTCCACAACCCTGGCTGTGAACCCGATACTGGACGCAATCCATAACCAGTTCCGGCAGGAACATCAAAATTCAAAGTGATGTATGATGCTCCAGCAGGAATATTTACTGATGTTTGCGTTAACTGGTTTCCAGCATTGTCCACCAATTCAATCTGACGAACACCTCCAGTTTGCGCATAAACCAAAACGCTATCAATGATTACATCTTGATTTGCATCAAACAACAAATGGAAAGTAGAATTTGAAAATTGACCATTTGCAGCATCTTGTGCGACCTTACCTCCTTGAGCATTGCTTCCAACAACTTCGTTGGTTGCTTGAACATAGTAGGTAGTAGTACTTACAACATTGGTATTGATAGTTGAACCCGTTCCAATCAAGTTGTTGTTGGCATCATACCAAGAGATACTTCCTGATGAAATGGCTGTCAAATCTACGTTTCCAGAAACATCAATCTGCTGGTCATCCGCGCTGATAGTAGGTGAAGCCAATACTTCAACCGAAATTGTTTGCACTGAAGCAACCAAACCGCAACCTGCATCAACTTGCACAGTATAAGCACCAGATTCAGTTGGCTCAATTGTTTGCGTAGTTTCACCATTGCTCCACAAATAAGATAAACCCTCGCTTGCGCTGAGTGTTGTTCCGCTGCCTTGACAAAATACCATATCACCATTTAATACAATTGTAGGAGCGGATTGGTCGTCTACACTAATAGAGATTTGCTCCGAAGAAGTTGCACAACCTAAATTATCGTAAGCAATAGCTGAATAGTTACCTGACTCGGTAACAACGATAGAACTAGAAGTAGCGCCATTTGACCAAACAACATTGCTTGTTCCAACCAAAGCAGCAGTCAATTCAACCGATTGACCTGGGCAAATCATTGTAGGACCATTGGCAGCAACAGTAACTGTTGGTGCATTGGTACAAGGCGTTTCAATATGCTGATGATATTGGTCAATAGCGGGGTTCACAATCACTTGGGTTCCACCTGCTGGCCAATGAATCACCGCATAATCAATGGAGGTATTGGCACCTATTCCAAAAACCAAAAGGTTTGAGTTTGTAATACCGTAAGAAACACCAGAGCGAATTTCTCTGATTTGCGTTCCGAAAGCACCATGGATTTCTACCAAAGCACCCACAGCATTTTTATTAGATATTGTTCCTTCTAAATCAAAACCAACCCAGTGGTTACCGTTTGGTTGACTCAACCAAAGAATATCGGCTTGATTAGATGGGGTAACATAGCCATTGGCATTGCCATAGTTGGCATAAATATCAGTAAATCCATCGTGGTTCAAATCGCCCAAGCCGTAACCGTGCATGGTTTGAGGGTTAGCGATAAGATTATTCATTTGGGTAAAAGTCCCATTTCCATTGTTGTGGTAATAACCAAAATTTCCACCCGCGTGAAGAACATCCAAATAACCATCATTGTCAAAATCAGCCAATTGACCTTGCATGAAAAAGCCTTGCGTTGTCAATCCACAAGCCTGCGAAATATCTGTAAAATAACCCAAACCATTGTTCTCGTACATTTTGATGCCATCAGAGTGGGTAGTCATAAAACAGTCAAAGTCGCCATCATTATCGATGTCACCAAATGTTGCAGTCCATGATTGTTGAAGATTTACCAAACCACGAGCAGCAGCATCATCGGTATAGTTGTTGTTGCCATCATTGACAAATAATAGATTTGTTCTGCGAGGATCTAGAGGGTCATTAGAAGCCTGACGACACTTGGCCACCAACAAATCCATGTCACCGTCGCGATCAAAGTCTGAGAATTCATTTCCATAGTTACCTGACATCAATGGATCAGAGGTACCTGGATAATTACCAGGGTACAAGTTGTAGTTGATCATGGTTTGATCGGGGATCATATTTCCTGTTCCATCGTTGCGAAACATGTATGATGGACCATCATCATGACATGCGAAAGCATCTAACCAACCATCATTGTTGATGTCACCAAACAAACATGCTTGCATGAAAATGCTAGCTCCCATGTTGCTGTAGGTTGCATTTCCTGATTCGTCAATATTGTAAAAATGAACACCATCATAGTTACCACCACACATTACATCTCCAAAACCATCATTGTCAATATCTGCAACAGTCATCCCCCATTGCGATTGGCCAAGAGGAGAAGTTGCAGTATTTACTTGAGTGAATGTTCCATTGGATTGCTGATACAAAACTCTCAACGTAGTGCTCTGGTCCATAACAACGATGTCATTTAAACCGTCATTGTTCATGTCCCACACGCCAGTTACCCCGCCAGAACGATATGTTCCAGGCAAAGTTCCTTGGACGAATGTCTGCGCAGAAGTCATCAAAGAAGAGATGATGACAAAAGCGAATAGATAGATTTTTTTCATGTAATGTTTTGGGTTAATTTTTCTTGCTCGCTAAAAATAGGCATCATCTAAGTCGAACAAAACAATTTTAACTTTTTTCTTTGCTTGGCATAATTCTTATGTTTGCTCTGTTAAATACAACATATGAAAAAACTAATCTACATCGCAGGAATTTTGGCTATCGGCCTAACCTCCTGTAGCACTTCTGCTCCTATGGGACAAAAGGTAAAAGAGCCATTTAGCGGCAATCGATATGAAAGCAATGATCGTTACTTCCGAGGAGTTGGCAAGGGTGAAAGTAAAGATCAAAATATTTCTGAAAACAAAGCAGATTTACAAGCCAAGAAAGAATTGGCGCAACAACTGAGCACGAATATCAAAGCAGTAACAGACCAATATTTATCTGAAACCGCTGTCGATCAACGTTCAGAACTGAATGATAAATTTGAAAGTCTTGTTAGAGAAGTGACCAACACTTCTTTGGCTGATTTGAGAAAGATGGGGCAAGAGCAATTTTTGAATAATGAAGGAGTATATACCACTTTCATTGCTTACGAAATTCACAAAAAAGATATGTTCCGTTTTTTAAAACGACAAGCGAAGTCCAATGCAAAATTAACAGAACTTCAGCGCAAACAGATTGAAGAAATTCTGGATGAGGAAATCAAAAAAGCAGATGCTTTGGGGGAATAAAAAAAGGGGGCCAGTTGGCCCCCTTTCATTTCTATAATAAACCGAATTAATCGTTCTTGTTTACTTTGATCAATTCAACTTCAAAAACCAATGTACTGAAAGCTGGAATTGTTCCCATATCTTGAGCTCCATAACCTAAGTTTTGTGGGATATAAAGCGTTGCCTTACCACCCTCTTTCATCAACTGCAAACCTTCTGTCCATCCTGGAATTACTTGATTCAATCCAAAGGTAGCTGGCTCACCACGCTTGATAGAAGAATCGAAAACAGTTCCATCAATCAAACGACCTTCATAGTGAACTGTTACTTCGTCATCAGCATCTGGTTGTGCTCCTGAACCTTCAACATTGTGCTTGTATTGCAATCCAGAAGCAGTTACTTGAACACCTTCAGCTGATTTGTTCTTATCCAAAAATATTACACCTTCTTTCTTTTGTTCTTCTGCTTTAGCTTCAGCCAATTTAGAAAGCTCTTGTTGAATAATCATGTTGCATTGCTCTTCATTCATTGCGGCTTCTCCACCACTTAATGCGATTTGCATAGCCTCAGCTAATTTTGCTGTGTTTAATTCCTTAACACCAGCTTGCTTTAGGTTATTTCCAATAGAAATACCCAAGGCATACGACAATGAATCTGTGTTGCTCATCATTTCTTGTTTTCCTTTTTTGTTCTTTTTTGGTTTATCATTTTTCTGCGCCATTACTTGGCTGTTTGACAACACGAGCATTGCTGCAAAAAATAAGGTGAAAATCTTTTTCATTTTTCTTTGTATTAATTATTTGGCACCACCGATTGAAAGAAACTCAATCTCAAAAATCAAAGTTGAATATGGAGGAATTCCTTGATTGCCTTGTTCTCCGTAGCCCAATGTGTATGGCACATATACCATTGCTTTATCTCCAACCTCTAAAATTTGCATGGCTTCTGTCCATCCGGGAATCACTCTATTTAAAGCAAAAGTTGCTGGCTCACCTCTTTCAACCGAACTGTCGATTACTTTACCACTTAAATCTTTCAACGTATAGTGAACAGTAACCTCGTCAGTTGGCATGGCCTTCTTACCTGATTTTTTTGAAGACAAAATCTTATACTGCAATCCACTGGCTGTTGTAATAACCCCAGCTTGCTTTTTGTTTTCTTCTAAGAATTTCTCTCCTTCTGCTTTATTGCCTTCAAACTTTTTCATCTCCTCTTCACGCAATCTTGCCTCTTGTTTGTCCATACATGCGGTATAGAAAGCTTGAGCTGTTGCCATATCCATTGCCATTTCACGGGTGCTATCCATTGCATCCAACATCGCGTTTTTAACTATTTCCATGTCCAATGAATCCAAATCATAGCGTTCGTCCATTTGCGCCAAATATTGACCAAATGAAAGACCCATTGCATAAGACAAACTATCTGAGGAAGATTCCAATTCGGCCGAACTTGAACCACCGCATGAAGCCATAACCGCGGCTCCAAACAAAATCACTAAAAATTTATTCATATTAAAAAAATTGTGGTGCGAATCTAAAACATTAAATGTTTGGTTTTACATAAATCCAGTTTTGATCATCGGATAAATTGTTATTAAAACAAAAACCCAATACTTCAAGTTTCTTCAGTTCATCTAGGCTCTTGATTTTATGCTGCATAGCCAACTTGACCATCTCACCTCTCGCTTGCTTAGAAAAGCTAGAAACACTTACAAATTCAGCTCCCTTTTGAACTTTAAAATCAACAAAAATCCATTTCTGAATTGGATTAGGCAAATTGATCATTTGTGCATATTCCTGTGATGCCGTCATCACTCCCACACAATCCGAATAATTGGAAAGTTGATCATTTACTCTTTGCTGCCAAAACTGATAAAGCGATTGTCCATTGGCCAATTTCCAGGGCGCACCAACCATCAAACGATAGGGTTGAATCAAATCTTTTGGTCTCAACCAACCGTACAAGCCGCTTAAAATAACCAAATGATTTTGAGCAAAATCCCAAGTCTCCTTTGACCAATCCCTTGCGGATAATCTGGTGTAAGCATCCCCGTTATACAATGATGCTGCTGGCCATTCTTCTTTTCCCTTGTTCCAGTTTTTATGAACATCTATTACCTCTTCTAACAACTTTCCTTTGGCAGCCATCACTTTTTCCAACTTCTCTTTGGACAAGCTTTGAATTTCCTTCATGATTAATTTTGACTCCTTATCATAAAGGACTTTCGTCGATTCACCATGTAAATCGAAGGAAGATAAATTCATCTTCTTAGCAGGAGATAAAAAAAACAACAACCGGCTCATTAGAAATTGGGCTTCAAAAGATACTTGCTGTAGAATTTATCAATTTCGGTCACCGCCTCTTCGGCACTGTCCACGATAACAAACAAATCCAAATCTTGAGGGTTGATGTTATGCTCAGATTCCAACAAGGTGTTTTTAATCCATTCAACAAGACCTGACCAAAATTTCTGACCTACCAAAATGATAGGGAATCGTCCAATCTTTTCGGTTTGAATCAAAGTCAATGCTTCAAAAAGTTCATCCATTGTTCCAAAGCCTCCGGGCATTACTACGTATCCTTGGCTGTATTTCATGAACATTACCTTTCTGACGAAGAAATAATCAAAATCGATACTCTTATCATGGTCGATGTACGGATTACTGTGTTGCTCAAATGGAAGAACGATATTTAATCCAACACTAATTCCATTTCCTTCCTTGGCTCCTTGGTTTCCTGCTTGCATGATACCGGGGCCGCCTCCTGTTATTACGCCATAACCTTTTTGGGTAAGCTGAAATGCAATCATTCGTGCCATTTCATAGTAAGGATTGTCTGGTTTCGTTCTTGCTGAACCAAATATGGTAACACAGGGACCGATGGCCCCCATTCTTTCATATCCATTGACAAACTCTCCCATGATCTTAAAAATCGACCATGAGTCATTTGATTTGATCTCATTCCAAGATTTTGGTTTGAGCTTGTTTTTTATTCTACTGTCTTGATCCATCTCTTCAATAAAAATTTATTAGGAAGAGCAAGGTAGAACTAAAATTTTTTCTTTTTCTTATCTGGAGATGATTTTTTTTCTTTTTTGAAAGAAGCTGCAAACTTCTTTTCATGAAAAGCCCCTTTGAAAGTTGGGTCTTCTTTTCTTTTTTGCCAATCGATATCTCTATTCTGCTCAATCATTTCTGATTTAGGCGTTGTGTGCACCTTCACTTCCTCTGGCAAATCCACAAGTGGAATAAACTGCTTCATTACCTTCTCAATCTTGTGGACATGGTATTTCTCTGATACATCCATAAAAGTAATGGCCTCTCCTGTTTTGAAAGCTCTTCCAGTTCTTCCTATCCTATGAATATAATCTTCGTGCTGATGCGGTACTTGAAAATTGATCACGTGTGAAACTTCCACGACATCAATACCTCTTGCGCTCACATCTGTCGTTACGAGCACGCGAATATTTCCCTCTTTGAATTCATCTAGCGCATTGATTCGGGCATTTTGTCCTTTGTTGCTGTGGATGATTCTAATTTCACCAAACTTTTGCTTGACCAGCTCCTCTGCCAATTGGGTTACCATTTCTTTGGTACGACAAAACACCATCACGCGAGTCATGTCCTCTCGATTTTTCAAGAGATAGACCAACATGTCCAATTTGGTCGCCTGATTGGGCACTGCGTATACACTTTGAGCAACAGTAGAAGCTGGAGTAGCTGCTGGAGTAACCTCCACTACTTGGGGGAATAACAGAAAGTTATCTGCGATACGCTGAACCTTTTCTGGAAAAGTTGCAGAGAACAACAACTGCTGTTTCTTATGTGGAAT
>JACCDQ010005701.1_pt1 | contig 38117 bp, 29 predicted proteins | sample 7446031 | NCBI WGS metagenome assembly JACCDQ01 (sample SAMN15323442, study PRJNA562643) | freshwater metagenome | isolation source: river surface water | place: USA:Blue River Watershed | collected 2017-08-17 | reverse complement strand
CAAATAAACCAAACAATCAGGGTAATTTGCACAAAGTTCCACATACCAACTTACAAGTGAGTCAACACCAAAATGTTGATTTTGAAGGTCTTTCTGAATAATTCTTGCAGCCACTATCTTTTCAACTTCCAAATTTGATATCGCAGTTTTTATGCGTTCTATCTCTACTGAAAATTGATGTTGAGAGGTTATTTTACTTTGCGAATTGTATTCGGAATTTTGATAATCTTCTAACCAATTTAAATGCTCTTTTAGTAATTCAGTTACATCAGAATTAAGAGGAGCAGAATCTACATCCCCAGAAATCCAAAAAAATTCTTCCGGAGTCAGACCTTTTGTTACTATAAATTTGGGAACTTCCGTTAACTCAAATTCCAAAATACTTGATTTTACTACTGATCCAGAGTAAATAAATATTTCACTTGAATGGGGAAGCTTACAAAATGCAATGGATTTAAACGACATGATCAAAATTTATGCAGGTCGGGTAATGACGGCCATGGTTATGGTACCTTTACAAACCAATTTTTTCTGAGCATTCCGAAGTTCTACTTCCCAAATATGACTCCTTTGACCAATATGGAGCGGGCGGGCTTCGACTCGTATTATTTCGCCCATTTTTGCAGAACGAAAATGACTTCCTTGTATGTTCTGACCTACGGCAACACTTTTTTCTCTGGGGATAACCAAATTTGCTGCCATACTGCCAGCTATTTCAATTGCGGCCATTGAAGCACCACCGTTTAATAATCCCATAGGTTGACAGTTCTTTTCGCTTACTTGCAATTGCCCAACCAACACATCATCGTGTATCTCAATAAATTCAAAACCAATTGCTGTATTCATTGTATTTAAACAACGCTCATTCAAGGCCTCTAGCCGTATATTTGCAGTATCAAAAACAGGACGTGATTCCATGGGGGAACAAAGTTCAACTTATATGACTAAAAAAACAATTTACCTCATTCGTCATGGGCAAACTCAATTCAACAAAATGGGTATTGTTCAAGGTTCCGGTATTGATTCTGAATTGAATGACGAAGGACATAAACAGGCTGAAAAATTCTTCTTTCACTTTAAACACGTACCTTTTGAGCGAATTTATGTTACGGAATTAAAGAGAACGCATCAAAGCATAGCTCCTTTTAGAACGTTAAATATACCCATCGAAATTATCCCTGAGTTCAACGAAATCAATTGGGGGATCCTGGAAGGCAAAGAACCTACAGAAGAAAATCGCAAACAATTTTTCGAAATTTCTGGACTGTGGAAACAAGGTCATCTTGATATTGCCATTGCGGGTGGTGAAACTCCATTGGATATGTACAATCGTCAAAAATTGGGATTGAAAAGAGTTTTAGAAAGCGAACATAAAACAGTGTTGATTTGCATGCACGGAAGAGCCATTCGCAGTTTTCTGTGTTTATTAACTGGGCAACATTTAAAAGACATGGATGAATTCCACCATGAAAACTTATGTTTATACGAAATGCAACAAAAGGAAAACGGCTTGTTTGATATTATTCGCGGAAACTATGTAGACCACTTAAAATCATAATATAAAATGGATAAAAACACAATCAATATTACAATAATCAATCGCAATGGGGAATCTCAAACCTATGAAGCACCCACCGATATGAACATGAATCTTATGGAATTCTGCAAAGCGGTAGAACTTCCTGTAAAGGGCGAATGTGGCGGGATGGCTATGTGCGCTACCTGTCAAGTCTATATTGAAAGCGATCACCAATTACCACCCCAAAATGATGCGGAACTTGACATGTTGGATCAAGCATTTTTCGTTGAACCTAATAGTCGCCTCGGGTGTCAATTATTCCTATCCAATGAATTAGATGGACTTATAGTTCGATTAGCACCTGAAACCGAATAGTTAGAATAGCTCGTGGATCCGAATTGTTCGATTAGCTCCAAAATCCGAATAATTCGAATAACACCAGCATCCAAATAGTTTGAATAGAACCAACATCCGAATTGTTCGAATAGCTCCAAAATCCGAATAATTCGAATAGCACCAGGATCCATATAGTTTGAATAGAACCAACATCCGAATCGTTCGAATAGCACCAGGATCCATATAGTTTGAATAGAACCAACATCCGAATCGTTCGAATAGCAGTAGCATCCATTTAATTATCTACAGACAACGAACCTAATTTCTGTAATTATACCAATTTTGGAATAGTTTTAACAGTCATATTGCTTCGCTCACAACCACAATACGGCTAGATTACCAATTACAATTCTTCAGTGCTGTTAACAGCAATTCTGCTTCGGTCATGCCAGAAATACCGGAATATCGTCAATTGCAAATCTTCAGTGCTGTTAATCGCAATTCTGCTGAGCTCATGCCAGAAATACCGGAATATCATCAATTGCAATTCTTAAGTGCTGTTAACAGCATCTCTAAAATGGATAGTACTGTATAAATCAATTTTAAATATCAATTGAATCAAACGACTAAAGAACCCAACATTTTTTTAAAAAAAGTTGATTTTATTAACATTTGAGATTATCTTTGCACTCCTTTTGAGAGCAAAATGGCAAATCATAAATCAGCAATAAAGCGTATTAGAGCTAACGAAGCTAAACGTGACTTGAACAAATATCAGCATAAGACTGCAAGAACGATTGTAAAAAACATCCGTAAATCTCAATCTAAAACTGAGGCTGAGTCCATGTTAAAATTAGCTTTCACTGCATTAGACAAATTAGCAAAGAAAAACATCATTCACAAAAACAAAGCTGGCAACTTGAAATCAAGTTTGCAGAAGCATGTGAATTCTCTTGCTTAATTGATCATATTGCAAGCACAATTTAACCCAATTCAGCTTGTTTTAGAACTAGCTTGAATTTTCATGTGAAAAATTGTGTAGAGGAAAATTAATCAAATCACCTGTAGAGGTATAAAAGAAAAAAAAACGGCTTAGTGCCGTTTTTTTCTTTTATACGATTTTTCACTTTTTCTTACCGATGAAAATGCGAATTTAGTGATTCACAAACCGGGTGCAAATAATGAAACTTGCACCCAACTTGGAACCAAAAATATTAAATTACCTTATTCATTCACCACAATTGTACCAATAGTTTCACCTTGCATTAAACGCAACAAGTCGCCCGATTTATTCATATCAAACACCACTATCGGCTTATTATTTTCTTGACAAAGTGTAATTGCGGTTAAATCCATAACCTGTAATCCCATATCGTAAACTTGCTTAAACGAAATAGAATCGTATTTCTTTGCACCGGGATTCTTCTCAGGATCTGAATCATAAATACCGTCAACTCGAGTGCCTTTAATTACGATATCTGCTTCAATTTCTACTGCTCTCAAACTTGCAGCTGTATCGGTTGTAAAATAAGGATTCCCTGTTCCAGCCCCAAAAATCACTACACGACCTTTTTCAAGGTGACGAATGGCACGTCTACGAATAAAGGGTTCACCTATTTGTTCCATTTTAATTGCAGATAACAAACGAGTAGTAAGACCTTCACGTTCGAACGAACCTTGGATAGCCATTGCATTCATCATGGTTGCAAGCATACCCATATAATCGCCGGTTGCACGATCTACAACACCTCCTTGTGCTCCTTGAACACCGCGAAAAATATTACCTCCTCCAATTACAATAGCCACTTCTACACCTTGATCAACAACCAACTTTACTTCTTTAGCGTAGGCTTCAAGAACTTTTGGATCTATTCCATAGTCCTGATCACCTAGTAAACTCTCTCCACTTAACTTTAAAAGGATTCTTTTGTATTTCATATAATTCTTATGGTATTATGTAAAAAAAGCCCGTACAAATCAAATTAAAGGCAAATTACAAGGTATTTCAAGATTTAATGCAAAATAAATACTCCACTTTCACCAAATCCACTATCTCGTTGCAATAAAACTACAAAATATCTAAAACCGGGTAAATTGCTTTTAAATTTAAAAATTTGGGCAAAAAAAATCCCCCAATTGGGGGATTTTATAAATTTCAAATAAATTATCCTAATTGAACTCTCTTGAACTGTTTTACAGTTAAACCCTTTTCAATTGAATCCAACATCTGTGCAACGTTTTTAGAGCTGTCTTTAACAAACTCTTGATTCAACAACGTAGATTCTTTGTAGAACTTTTCTAATTTTCCTGTTGCAATTTTTTCAATCATTGCTTCAGGTTTGCCTTCTTGACGAGCTTGATCTCTTCCGATTTCCATTTCACGCTCAACCATAGAAGTATCAACACCATCGCGATCCACAGCTACTGGGTTCATAGCAGCAATTTGCATTGCAACATCTTTACCAGCCGCAGCGTTCGCTTCATTTGGCGCTAAACTCAATTCAACCAATACACCCATACGATTAGCACCGTGAATGTAAGATACTACGTTAGTACCTTCGATGATTTCGTATTTTACTACATCGATTTTCTCACCGATTTTAGCAACTTCCTCCATCAAACGAGAACCCATATCCACTGAACCGATGTTCAATTTCTTTAAGTCATCGATAGTAGCAGGTTTATTTTCTAATGCCACGTTCGCAATTTCTCTTGCCAAGGAAACGAAACCGTCGTTCTTAGCAACGAAATCTGTTTCACAACTCAACACTACTACAACACCCAATGTGTTAGAGCTATTGGTAACAGCGATAACTGCACCTTCGGTAGCTTCTCTATCAGCTCTTTTAGCGGCAATTTTCGCCCCACTTTTGCGTAGGAAATCTACTGCTGCTTCAAAATCGCCATTGGTTTCGCTCAATGCTTTTTTGCAATCCATCAAACCCGCACCCGTCATCTGGCGAAGTTTGTTTACATCTGATGCACTAATTGTTGACATATTATTCAGCTGCTACTTCTTGTTTTTGTTCTGATTTTACTTCTTCTTCTGCTGCCTTTTCGCGCTTTCTTTCCGCAGTTCCTTCTAAGATTGCATCAGCAATTTCAGAAGCAATTAACTGGATACTCTTAGAAGCATCGTCGTTACCTGGGATTGGGAAATCAACTACGGTTGGATCTGAATTTGTATCCACCAAACCGAAAGTAGGTATACCCAAACGAATGGCTTCAGCTACTGCAAGATGTTCTCTTTTGATATCGATAATGAAAATTGCACCCGGTAATTTGGTCATATCTTCGATACCACCTAATACTTGCGCTAACTTGATTTTCTCACGATCCAACATCAAACGTTCTTTTTTGTTGATGCGTTGGAATGTTCCATCAGTAGCCATACGATCGATAATTTGCATACGCTTAATGCTCTTACGTACAGTTTGGAAGTTTGTTAACATTCCACCTAACCAACGTTCAGTAGCATAAGGCATACCTGCTCTTTGCGCTTCTTGAGCTACAATTTCTTTCGCTTGCTTCTTAGTAGCAACGAAAAGAATTCTGCGACCCGATTTTGCAATATTTTTTGCAGCTGCCTTTGCTTCTTCAAGCTTGGATTCAGTTTTCTTTAAATCGATGATATGGATACCATTCTGCTCCATAAAAATGAAAGGAGCCATTTTGGGATTCCACTTGCGGGTAAGATGTCCAAAATGAACACCCGCATCCAGCAAATCTTGTTGAGTATATGCCATTGATATATATTAACGTTTTGAGAATTGGAAACGCTTACGCGCTTTCTTTTGACCACTTTTCTTTCTTTCAACAACGCGAGGGTCACGTGTCATGAATCCAGCTTTACGTAAAGTTGAACGAAACTCTTCATTGATATCAACCAACGCTTTTGAAATACCTAAACGGATCGCTTCCGCTTGACCAGAGATTCCTCCGCCGCGTACGTTTACCATTACATCGTATTTCCCTTCGTTGCCGGTGATATTAAAAGGCTCCTTTACGGAATTTTGGTGCCAAGCCAATGGGAAATAATCCCCTAGAGACTTCTTGTTAACTACAATCTGCCCATTACCTTCCTTGAGGTAAACTCTCGCTACGGCAGCTTTTCTTCTTCCTGAGTTATTCATCATCATAGTTCTCAGATATCAAACTTCAATTCTTTTGGTTGCTGAGCAGCATGTGGGTGCTCAGATCCCACGTAAACAAACATGTTGTGAAATAATTTTCTTCCCAAACGATTCTTTGGCAACATTCCTTTCACTGCGTATTCAATTAAACGCTCAGCTTTCATTGCTTTCGCCAATGCCACACGTTGTCCTCCCGGAAAACCTGTATGACGAATGTACTCCTTACTGTCCATCTTAGAACCAGTCAACTTCACTTTGTCTGCATTGATCACGATTACATGATCTCCACAGTCCACGTGAGGTGTAAAGTAAGGCTTGTGTTTGCCACGAATAATCGTGGCAATCTTTGACGACAAACGACCCAATGGCTGGTCTGCAGCATCTACAACGTACCAATTCTTGGTTACCGTTGTGTTGTTCGCTGAAATGGTTTTATATGTACTTAACGGATTCACTTTGCGTTAGCTTTAATCAATTTTGGGGTTGCAAAAATAGTAAATATTTTATTGGATAACAAGATATCCACAACTTTTTTTTGAAACTAATTCTTTGGACAGCAATTTTTCAATGTTAATCTTGGTCTACCAATCGTCTTCATCCGGCACATAAGGTGCTTTCAACGAAGCTTTCAAACCGTCTACGATGGCTTTAACTTCACGATCAGCAGCAATCAAATACTTATCTGTAGTTTCGTATCCACGTTTTACCTTCATGTAATACTCATGATACGTTTTAACCTGAGTGCTGTTCAAACCCTGAGGTAATAACGTATGAGCAAAATTTCCAAATTGGTATTTGTATCTGGCCTCTTTAAATCTCAACACCAAAACATAATCCAAATCCCCATTCCGGGATTTAGAGTTCGTGCCATTTTGAATTACCATAGGCACTTTCACTTTGAGATAAATTAATGAATTTGCCTTCTCTTCAACTACAAATTTTTTGTACTCCTTTTTACCATAGCGTTTCATTAAGTACCTTTTGGCTCTCATAAACAAACTATCTTCCGTACACGTTTCACATTCTTCATCCTCAACAATTCCTTCATAAAAAATTAATTCGCGGAGTGAATCGTATGGAGGTGTAAATCGAACATACGGTTTCTTCTTTATCGCTTGAGTTTCTCCTGAATTCCCTTCAGAACTACCAGATCCCCATCCCCCAGAATCGCCAGATCCCGTACCGGTGGTGTCTACTGCTGCAGTTCCTCCTGCACCAGAATCATCATCGCCACTACCCCACTGTGCACGTATATCTCCTAAAATTAATAACAAAAGCCCTACGAGTATCGTACGCCACATAATGCGTAGTCCATTCCTCTTTTCTATATTCGCCTGATCCAATGTATTCTACAATCTAGTTAATTGTGCGAATATACTATAGAAATATAAAAACATCATCGATTCTCGATCAGTTGTCTTTTTTATTGTGCAGAAACATTGCGCAAAATCATACCCTTAGGAAATCTTCCCTTACTGAAAATTCTTCCAGCAGGTCGACCTTTACGCAATTTCTTTTGCTCTTCTTCTGGCAAATGAATTATCTGTTGACATTCCTCACAGCAACATTTTTCGTACTTCTGCGCACATTCTTCGCATTGAATAAATAGTAAATGACAACCTGTGTTTGCACAGTTAATATGAACATCTGCAGGTTTTCCACATTGATGACATTCCGATAATACATCATCGGATACCCGTTCATGCAAACGTTGATCAAACACAAAATTTACTCCTTTAAACTTATTTTCTAGCTCATTTTCTCGTACTTGCCGAACATAATTAATGATTCCACCCTTTAAATGATAAACTTCATTAAATCCATTGTGCCTCATCCAAGCACTTGCTTTTTCGCACCGAATTCCACCAGTACAATACATTAAAATGCGCTTATCTTTTTCCTCTTGATATTTATCAATTACGTTTTTTAGCTCATCTCTAAAAGTATCAACATCTGGACATTCAGCATTTTCAAACCGGCCTACCTCACTTTCATAATGGTTTCGCATGTCGATAACCACAGTATTCGGATCAGATAATGCTTGATTCCAATCATTGGCTTCCAGATATTTTCCCGTATCCGATGGATTAAATGTAGGATCATCTATTCCATCTGCTACGATTTTTGGACGAACTTTGATATCCAACTTAATAAATGCTTTTTGATTCTCTTCTATGGCCGTATTCAATCGAATTCCATCTAAAAAGGGAATGGCATAAAGACGGTTCTTAAATTCCTCAAAATGTTCTGATGGCAATGCAATTTGAGCATTTATTCCTTCTTCAGCAACATACACTCGACCAACCACCTCTAAAGGTGTCCAGTCAATAAACAATTGATCTCTAAATTCTTTGGGTTGGGGGATAGAATAATAACGATAGAACGAAATGGTAGTATACGGACGTATATCTGCTTCCATTCTGCGCTTTAACTCCTCCCTACTAACGATGTTTCGCAATAACATGGCAGGTATGAATGTTAAATTTTATGGTGCAAATTTACGCAAAATCTTAAACAATTATCTAAAATCATCCCTAAAAACAAACGGGTCGCTATCTAAGAAAGCGACCCGTTACTTTATCCTGGGATTAAAATCCCAATGTATAATTCTAATTACCGATTAATGGCGAACCATCATCTTAGTTGTAAAGTTAACAGCGTTTGATTTAACTGTTACCATATACATTCCTGAAGTCCAATCAACTGTACTGATTTCAGCTTTTCCATTTGACATGGTTGATTCATAAACTACTTGACCTGCTAAATTTGTAACTCGAACTTGAGCAACTTCACCGCGTAACACATCCGAATTAATATGGAACATGTTATTCGATGGATTAGGATACACCAAAACGTTGTTTTCAACACTTTCAGTTGAAGCCATTGCTACAACAAATGTTTCAGATTGCAATACCTCTTTTGTAGTAGCGTCTTGAACAAAAACAACCACTTTCAAATCATCCCAAGTTTCAACACTGTTTTCAGTAGCATGGTTGATGTGTTGAGCAGATGTACCATCTAAAGGCAAACGGTAGTTACCGTTAAATGTCCAAGATAATGTTTTATCTACGGCAACGTCTTTAGTCAAACCACTTAACGCCATACCTGTACTGTTTGGCATCATTTTCTTCATTACATCTTCAAATTGAGTTTCGCCGTTTGACTTTTTGTTCATATAAGTTGTACCTTCAGTAATTACAGCAAATAATTTCAAATTATTAGATGCGATATCCGCAGCAGGAGTCAATTTAATATTTGCAGTGATGGTATTTTTCCAAGTATTGATTGCAGTACCAGAAATCTCAATGAATGATGGTTTTGATTGATATTGGTCGTACAAACCAGTAGTGAATGAATTTGCATTCTCATCCCAACCACCATCGATTTCCATACGAGGTACAGAATTGATCGCATAGTAATTCATACGATCGCGAGACTCTTGAGTGCAATATGGGTCACCAGTGCCTGGGAAATAAACTTGATATTTAATTGTAGAGTGGTCTGTTCTACCATCAATAACAACTTGATAATTTGCATTACCAGGCGCACATGGAGGGCAGGTAGAGGAAGTGTAAATTTCATTCAAAATTTTACGCTTAATCCATTTATCTAATACACTCACATCCACTGAACCGGTATTTTTACCCATAGTATCTGAGATCGTGTTTACTGAATTTATTTTTACTGCAATAGTATATTTCCCTAAAGCAGAAGGGGTCCATTTTGTAGGAAATGTTAATTCTGAGCTGCTTCCACTTGCCAAATTCAAACCAGAAATATCTTCAGTTACTTCATTTCCACCATTTAAACTATACGTTGCGTTTATAGAAGTAATTGTTTTACCACCTGTGTTCTTTGCAGAAAACTTGATTGCAAAAGGAGCGCTGGTATTCTTTAAAAACTCTTCCATATTTACAGACACCACTGACAAATCGTTATCTACCAATGTTCCAGGAGAAAAAGTATAGTAAACATTATCAACTGTAGTAGGGTCGTTTGTTGCCATCATCGCGTAATTTGGAGACCCGTTAACGCTTACAGCAGTACTTCCATCGATTTGAACACCTACAGTTAATTTTGTTTTATTAGAACATGCAGACTGACCATTTACGCAATTTGAACGTTGATCAACAATATGAATGTTATTGGTACCTTCTTCCAAAACAATACTCATATAAGCCCAACCGTTTAAAAGATTCGCCTCAGTGCATGAAGCATACATAATCCAATGCTGACGGTTAGGAGCTGTACCGAAGGTCTTGGTTACAACGTAGTCACCAGACAATTTTGCATCTACACCCCAAATAACAATAGATTGATTGGGGATACTTGCACTTGGTAACGCTGCTGGAGATGCAGCAGGACAAGCAGCAGAACTTCCAACATCAAAAGTAACAATACCCGTAGAACCAATCTTGTATTGGGTTACCGCAGAACCATTAAATTTGAAGTTAAAAGGAATGTTTTGAGCTGTGCTCCATGTTTGAGATTGGGGGCCTGAAACAACAGTGGTCCAACCCGTTGCCAAACCACCTCCTGGAGGATATTCAGCATCAGAATTCAACGACCCTGGATTTCCAGTACTTGCTCCAGGTACTTGATAGTAACCTGTTTGGGCATTCAAACCCAAAAAAGCAGCACCGATTGCAGTTAGTAATAATTTTTTCATAGTAATTGTGTCAATTAGGCAAATGTAGAAGATTTTTTTAAAATCCGATTCGATTTTGTTCTAAAAAATCTCTTTTTCTAATTGCGAGAAGATAGCATCCACTTCCGCAGCAGAGTTTGCACCCACCAAAGCTGTACGATATTCCTTAAAATGAGGAATTCCCTTAAAATAATTTGCATAATGCCTACGCATTTCTACAATTCCTACTTTTTCCCCTTTCCACTCGATGGATTTATCGAAATGCAACTTACACACCCGCAAACGCTCTAAAAAATTCGGTTCTTCTAATCGTATACCTGTATTTAAAAAGTGCTTAATTTCTTTAAACACCCAAGGATAACCAATACTCGCCCTACCAATCATAATTCCATCTACACCAAATCGATTTTTGTACTCCTGGGCTTTTTCAGGGGAATCAATATCACCGTTTCCAAAAATGGGAATATGCATACGAGTATTCTCTTTTACTTTACCAATCAAGGTCCAATCTGCCTCCCCCTTATACATTTGCACCCGAGTTCTTCCGTGGATAGAAAGTGCTTTTATTCCTACATCCTGCAATCGCTCGGCCACTTCAACTATGTTTTTGGTTTGTTCATCCCATCCCAAACGTGTTTTTACAGTAACCGGTAAATGTGTAGCTTCTACAATGGCTTTTGTCATTGCCACCATTTTTTCTGGATTCGTTAATATTCCTGCTCCTGCACCTTTACAAGCTACTTTTTTGACAGGACATCCGTAATTGATGTCAATTAAATCGGGATTAACTTGAGTAGCAATTTTAGTCGCTTCCACCATGGACTCAATGTCAGATCCAAAAATCTGAATGCCAATTGGACGTTCGTATTCAAAAATATCCAGTTTCTGTAAACTTTTTGCTGCATCCCGAATCAACCCTTCACTGCTCACAAATTCAGTGTACATAAGGTCTACACCTTGTTCCTTACACACAAATCGAAACGGAGGGTCACTCACATCTTCCATAGGTGCTAATAAGAGTGGAAATTCTCCAAGTGCTATGTCGCCAATTTTTACCAACTTTGTGCAAAATTACAAAGAATGTTTACTTCCACCGATAATCCCATAAAAAAACCCTTAATGAATCTTTGGGGAGTAGCTTTTTTACTCCTATTTATTTTGGTATTCCAATTAGTCGGTTACGGCCTATCCACATTTATTCTCAGCAAATGGTTTGATGTTTCTCCCGATGTTGTGAGTACACTTTCTTCCAATCCCGATGGAAGTGCATTATCCATCAATATTGCTCGATTTTCCAATTTGATACAATTTATTAGTTATATGGGCATTCCGGCATTACTTTTCACGTTAATTAACCGAGTTCCTATTCACTTTTTCGGGGGATACAACCAATCCATTTCTACCCGTAAATTAGCTTGGTCAATCATCATGGCTATAGCCGCTTTGCCTGTTGTTGCTGTGCTCACCGAATGGTCTAAGCATTTCCCTTGGCCAAGTACTATGCTAAGTATTGGACGAAAATTATCGGAGCAACGCACTCTTATTTTTGAAAATATGCTGGATATGTATCATTGGCAGGAATTACTATTTTGTGTATTCTTGTTAGCCCTATTACCCGCATTCCTAGAGGAATACCTATTTAGGGGAATCATTCTTAAAGTGGGTGAAAGTCAATATAAAAAACAACGAACCGCAATTATATTTCAAGCATTTGTGTTCTCATTGTTGCATTTTTCGATTTTCGAGTTTTTGGGGATATTTATGATGGGCGCCGTTTTTGGTTGGGTAGCTCAGCGAAACAATTCACTTTGGTACAATACCATTGCACACTTTGTTTTCAATGGTGTTACGGTTGTTGCACATTACTATTTTCAACGGAATTTTGAAAAAACCGGTATTCACTTTGATGTAGACACCATTTTAACCAATTTTTCTATGGCTATTCCTGCGTCACTGCTTTTGGGAATGTCGATTTACCAGCTATCCCGTCCCGAAAAATCAAAACAAAATTCAATCAACATATAAGTTAAATCACCAAATTAAGTTAAAGAAATAATCGATTTCTAATTCCAATTATTTCAAATCATAAAATTCTACATCCCCCAATAAAACATCATGAACAATTTCACCACACGCATAATTAGCGGAGCCGCTATGATTGCTCTGATCGTTTCGCTCATCTTTAATGGCGGACATATAGGTGTTTACGTTTTAGCAAACATCATTGGAGTGTTCTCTCTACTTGAATATTTCAAATTGAAGAAGCTCGACAACAAAATGGTTATTTATTCCAATATTGGAGTATTCCTTGGGGGTATTTTTACTTTGGTAGCCCATTTCCCCTATTTCAATTTTACTCAAATAAATTTGGTTGTGAGTATTTACTTGGGTTATCTCTTGTTCTACGTGATTTTGCAGTGGATCTATAGAAAAGAAGCGAGTATTCTCGTACAGCAATTTGCGCAATTGTATATAACAATTCCTTTAGCTTGCTTTATTTTAATTCCAACTCAAGGGTTTAAATTTCCATTTAATTCAGAAATTGACTTTAATCCCAAATTAGCCATCATGCTTTTTATTTTGGTATGGTCGAGCGACTCATGGGCCTATGTTGCAGGAAAATTATTCGGAAAAACCAAATTAGCACCACAAATTTCACCTGGAAAAACCTGGGAAGGATTTATCGGTGGTGCTATCTTAACGGCAGCAACTGCTTGGGTATTTAATCACTTTGCATTAAATCCAATAAGTCCGTTTACGGATATTGTATCCATTGTTTTAGGTTTATTAATAGCCACTTTTGGAACTCTGGGTGACTTATTTGAAAGTTCTTTAAAAAGAAAGGCAGGATTGAAAGATAGCGGGAATTTAATTCCTGGACATGGAGGAATGTTAGATCGATTCGACGCATTTTTGTTTGCTTCCGTCGTAATGTTCTTGACAATTTGGTTAATTAAATAGTGAATTATACCGTTTATGTTCGGAATATCGAATTTATAAACTGCCACAATCGGCTTGAATTCAACATCTTTGAGGATATTTTTCACACTAATGGTTCAATCTGATTCAAGTAAAAATCGCAAATAAACCATTTCCCATTTCGCTTTTAATTTGGTAATTTTGCCATAATTTATGAGCAAGCAAGACACCTCCTTTTTGCAAAATGCAGATCCTTCTGCGATCGATCATTTGTATCAGCAGTACCAAAGCGATCATGACAGTGTTGATTTTGGTTGGAGAAAGTTTTTTGAAGGTTTCGATTTAGGAACTCAAAAATATGAAAATGGTGGCGTTGTCTCAGAAGATGCCATTAAAGAAATACATGTCTTAAATTTAATCAACGCATATCGTCAGAGAGGACACTTATTTTCACAAACAAATCCAATTCGCCAAAGAAGAACCTATACCCCCACTTTGGATATAGAAAACTTTGGTTTGGAAAATGCAGATTTGGAAAAAACCTTCAATGCCGGAATTGAATTGGGTTTGGGCCCTGCCAAACTGAAAGACATTGTAGAACGGTTGAAAAAGACCTATTGTGGTTCCATCGGTTGTGAATTTACATATATCCGTGATCCTCATAGAAGAAATTGGTTGCAGGAGCGATTTGAAAAAACACAAAATGTCCCTGAATTAACCGTCGATGAAAAACGTCATTTCTTGGGTAAAATAAATCAGGCTACTGTATTCGAGAATTTCCTTCATAAAAAATACATTGGGCAAAAACGCTTCTCACTAGAAGGCTTGGAAGCACTAATTCCTGCCTTGGATGCGGTGATTCAATACGGTTCTGGATTGGGTGTGGAAGAATTTGTATTGGGAATGGCGCATCGCGGTCGTTTAAACGTCCTTGCAAATATTTTCAATAAAACCTATGCTCAAATTTTCTCAGAATTTGAAGGGAAAGTATTTCAAGGTGGAGATTTTGATGATTTTGAAGGTGATGTGAAATACCACCTAGGCTACAGCGTTGATGTTGAAACAGCAGCGGGCAAAAAAGTTCATTTGCGCTTGGCTGACAACCCATCGCATTTAGAAGCTGTAAACCCCGTTGTTAAAGGTTTAGTTCGAGCAAAATTAGACGAAAAATACAACAACGATGTCAATAAAATCTGTCCAATTCTTATTCATGGCGACGCCGCTGTGGCTGGTCAAGGAATTGTTTATGAAGTGGTTCAGATGAGTGGACTTGAGGCATACTACGTTGGGGGTACCATTCACATGGTAACGAATAATCAAATCGGATTCACAACGAATTACCTCGACTCGAGAACATCTACATATTGCACCGATGTTGCAAAGGTTACATTGTGTCCCGTTTTGCACGTTAATGCAGACGATTTAGAAGCTGTTGTACATGCGGTTAAATTGGCAATGGCTTATAGAAATGAATTCAACTCCGATATTTTCATTGACTTGTTGGGTTACCGTAAATATGGACACAATGAGGGAGATGAACCTCGTTTCACTCAACCAGAACTTTATAAATTAATCGATAAACATCCTAACCCAAGAGAAATTTATAAACAACAACTAATGTCTCGTGGTGAAATTGATGCTGCCCTAGCAAAGGAAATGGAAACTCAATTTCAATCCTTGTTACAAGAGAAATTTGAAGAAGCTAAAGGTGAATTCAAACCATCACCGTCTGCAATAAAAAACACTTGGGAAGGTTACAAACATCCAGGTGTGAAAGATATTCAGATTACCGCTAAAACGGCAGTAGATTTGAAAACATTGAAAAAAGTTGGCGATTCAATTGCTACAATACCATCCAATATTCAGCCCATTAAGAAAGTTCAGAGTTTATTTGCCGATCGTAAAAAAATGATTGAAAATGGCACCATTGACTGGGCAATGGGCGAACTTCTTGCTTATGGCACACTCTTGAACGAAGGTCACAATGTTCGTATTGTAGGACAAGACGTTGAGCGCGGTACTTTCTCACATCGTCATGCTGTAATTAAACAGGAAATTGGAGAACAAGAGTACGTACCTCTTCAAAACATTTCAGAAAATCAAGGAAAATTCAATGCTTTTAACTCTTTGTTAAGCGAATATGCAGCCCTGGGTTTTGAATACGGTTACAGCACAACTACTCCGAAGCATTTAACCATCTGGGAAGCACAGTTTGGAGATTTTGCCAACGGTGCTCAAATTATGATTGACCAATTTATTGCTTCAGCTGAAGCGAAATGGAGTAAATTTAGTGGTTTAACCATGTTATTACCCCATGGTTATGAAGGGCAAGGTCCTGAGCACAGTTCTGCTCGATTGGAGCGATTCCTGCAATTATGCGCCGGCACAAATATGCAAGTATTAAATTGCACTACTCCAGCCAACTTATATCATGCATTACGCCGTCAATTAAAACGTGATTTCACCATGCCTTTAGTGATTATGAGTCCTAAATCTTTACTTCGTCATCCTAAATGCGTAAGTAGTTTAACGGACTTGAGTGAAGGTCATTTTCACGAACTAATCGATGACAATAACGTAAGCAATAAAGTGAGACGAGTTGTCTTTTGTTCAGGTAAAATCTACTACGATTTATTGGCTGAAAAAGAGCAAAATCAGCACAATGATGTAGCCGTAGTTAGAATCGAACAATTGTATCCATTGCCAGAATGGAAATTAGAAGAAATATTTGCAAAATATCAAGGTGCTGAATTTGTTTGGGCTCAAGAAGAACCTAAAAATCAGGGGGCTTGGTTGCATTTACATCGCTATGATTTCCCTGTAGCTTTGAGGTATATTGGCAGAAAGAGCAGTGCAAGTCCAGCAACTGGATTCAAGAAAGTACACGATGCTGAGCAAGCCGAAATTGTGGCACAAGCATTTGCATAAGGAATATTTAATTTCTTTATTAAAAAAAGTGGCTCAAGTTATACTTAAGCCACTTTTTTATTTCAATCAACCTATGTAAATTAGGTCTCGTGATTTTTTTTTTGAAAACCTCCTTTTCGAGTAAATCCAAAGATTTAATAAAATCAAATGTATTTTATTGGTAGCGCAATCCTCATTTCAATTCAAAAAGTGCCACATTTTCAACATGGTGCGTATGTGGGAACATATCAACCGGTTGAATTTTCACCAATCGATATTTTTCGTCCAAAAGTTTAGCATCTCTTGCTTGAGTTGCAGGATTACAACTTACATATACAATTCTTTGTGGTGCTGCCTCCAAAATCCTTTCCACAACTGAAGGATGCATTCCCTCACGAGGAGGATCTGTTATAATTACATCGGGCTTACCATGTATCTCAATGAATTCCTGGGTCAGTATGTCTTTCATATCCCCAGCAAAAAAATCACAGTGATTAATTCCATTTATTTCTGCATTCACTTTAGCATCAATAATGGCTTCTTCCACATACTCAATTCCAATTACCTTTCGGGCTTTATCTGCCACATATAATGCAATACTTCCAGTGCCTGTGTATAAATCATAAACCAACTCCGTTCCTGTGAGATTAGCATACGAAGCAGTTATGTCATACAACTCCTTTGCCTGCTGAGTGTTGGTTTGGAAAAAACTCAATGGATTAATTCGATACTCTTTATCGCCTAACCATTCGGTTAAATAGGGTTGTCCAGCGTAGGTAATTACTGTACATCCAGACAAAGTATCATTCATTTTTTCATTAATTACATATACCAACGACACAATATCCTTGAAAGCACTATGTATGTAAGACATTACTCCATCAATTATTTCTTGATCGTGATAATAAAACGAAACGAGAACCATCCATTCTCCTTTAGAATTACAGCGAAACATAACATTTCGCATCATTCCTTCGTGCTTTTGAATATCATGATAGGTAATACCTTGATCATCACAATATGATTTGATTCCACGTTGAATCACATTCACATATTCAGGCATCAAATGACAATACTCAATATCCAGTAATTTACTGAATTGACCAGGCATGTGAAATCCTAAAGCTCTCGGATGATTTTCTGCATCAGGATTATATTCCACCAACCATGCTCTTTCACTAAAAGTTAGTTCCAATTTGTTTCTATAACCTCTTGTTTTCGCACTTCCTTTGATTGGCTCTACATCAAACCCTTCAATCCCTCCTAAACGCTCCAAAGCATCTATAACTTGTTGCTGTTTGAAGCTTAATTGATCAGCATATTCCAAATGCTGCCATTTACATCCTCCACAGAGTGTAAAATATTCACAAAATGGCTCAATTCGCCTTTCAGATTTTTTATGGAAGCGTATGATCTGACCTTCCATGAAACTCTTTTTCTTTTTTACTACGCGAACATCAACTACATCTCCAGGAGCCGCATATTTTACAAAAACAACTTGATTGTCATTTCTTCCTATCGCATGACCTTCAGCACCAGCGCTCACAATTTCAAGTTCTTCAACGAACTTATGTAATTTTGCTCTTCTTGCCATTAATTAGCTCTTTTTTGCTTGGATAGCCATATCCAATAACGTAATAAAATCTGCTGGGGGTAAATATCCGGGTTGAACATAGCGCTTTTCATCTTTCCCAGGATTGGTCCAGAAAATAGTTGATGGGAAACCAGTTACTTGTCCATTTCCAATATATTGAAGCAATTCAGCTGATTTCATTTTTTTATCTGCAAATGCGAATGTCTCATCCAATTCTGGATTCAACTTAACACATACAAACGATTGATTTAATTTAGAAATCACGCTTGCATCGGTGTAAGTTTTCTTATCCATTACCTTGCACCATCCACACCAATCCGTATAGGCATCCACCAAAATAATTTTATTCTCAGCCACTGCTTTTTTATATCCTTCATCGAATCGATACCATTTAAGTTCTGATGAAATGGGCTCGGTAGATACTTCATCTGTTGCTGGGGATGTAGATTGATTAGCTACAGTTGTGGCATTTATATTTGCATTTGAACTTGCTGCTGTATCCGAGTTAGCACCATCATTCGAACTAGAATTACTGCATGCTTGCAATTGTGCGGCAAAAACCACAAACAATACGGGTAAAATATTTAACTTTTTCATTTTCTTTATTTTATTACAATTTAATCGAAGAATTCTGAGAGTTTCAGTAATTCTTGTCACAATCTATCAATGCATCAATTTAATCGATTTAAATCTTTCTGACTTCTCAATAGTTCAAGAATCCGAATCTTAAGATGAATCAGCCAATTTTCAGTGATTCAGCTCTTTCAAAAAAAGAAATTACTTCGACTCAGACAACAAATTTAATTATTCCGATTTGATTTTGGTCTTAAAACTAATATCCAACGCTTTTACGCTATGTGTTATGGAGCCTACACTGATAAAATCAACTCCTGTTCTTGCGTATTCAGCAATGGTTTCTAAAGTGATACCGCCTGAAGACTCTGTTTCACACAGTCCGTTCACTAACTTCACACCTTGAATGGTTAGTTCAGGAGTGAAGTTATCAAACATGATTCGATCTACTCCCGCCTTTAACGCTTCTTTCACTTCATCTAAATTTCGTGTTTCAACTTCAATTTTGAGGTTTAATCCATGTTCATTTAGGTACTTCTTGGTATGAGCCACAGCAGTGGTAATTCCTCCTGCTGAATCCAAATGATTATCTTTCAACATAACCATATCATATAAACCCATCCGATGATTGTATCCTCCGCCTTGAGTAACTGCCCATTTTTCAAACATTCTTAATCCCGGAGTCGTTTTTCGTGTATCCAGTATTTTAACACTTGTTCCTTGTACCAATTCAACAATATTGCGGGTTTGTGTTGCAATTCCGCTCAAACGTTGCATCAGATTTAACATCAATCGCTCCCCTTTGAGTAGAGAATGTAAAGAACCATTAGCAGTACCCAGAATGGTACCTTTTTTCAAGAAATCACCATCTTGATAAAATGCTACAAATTCAACATGTGGATCCAAGAATTCAAAAAATGCAATAGCCATTTCTAAACCAGCTACTACACCATCATCTTTCAAAATCAAGGTAGATTCACCCAATGAATCCTCTGGAATGGAAGACAATGATGAATAATCACCATTTCCCACATCTTCTTTTAACCAACGATCATAACAATCAAACGCTTCTGAACTTCTAAAATCCATTTTCTTAATTTCAGTTTTTAGAAATTTGTGTTGCTGCTGTTTTACCATCTGCTGTGCGAATCAAAAGCAAATAATTACCAGAACTCCAGTTGCTTCCGTCTATTGAAATGCTCTTATCGCTAGACTTCTTTTCAAACACGGTTCGTTCGAAAAAGTCCACAACATAAATAGTTACTTCATCCCCCGAAAAACGCGATAAATCAATGTTAAAAACCGACGTAGATGGATTTGGATATACGTTTACCAAGACCTCCTTCGAAACAAAATTAGACGAATTTGTTTTTGGAGGTTCACATGAGCCCGAATTGTTATAAGTCATGTTCGCAAAATCTATGTAACATGCCCAATCTGGATGATCAATAAACGGGTTTCTGTTATTCTGAACAGATGATTGAGCTACATATTCATGTCGAGCAATTTCCCAATTAGTTGGAGGGAACTGAGTATTCCATCTTTTTAATACATACTGATCTTGCAATTCGTTTATCGCGGGATTGGAGGTTGGAATCGTGAACGGTTTGGCACCGGAATTGTAAGTTGCACAAGCATAAAAATTCGCACGAGCAACTTCTCCTTTCACCTCGTTTCTGGGTTCATAACAAAAATTACCGCTACTATCTTTACCATAAGTTCCACCCCAAAATTTTGAGATCACTGTTTTTACGTTATTCAATGGATAATTACTTCTCACCGCATTCACTTCTGTTTGGTGAACCGTTCTTAAAATATGCAAATCCATGTAGTTGGAGCTATCTTGATTTCCTTCAGTCATGTAGCTATACGGATAACAATGCTCTCTCGACATTACCGTATGATTAAAAGGCGGCGTAAATACATAAGGATATCCTGAATAAAAACAATTCAAAACCTGTTTGTTATCTGATGTATCACGAGCTTCGAAATTGTTAACAACATACGACGCATAATTACTGTAGAAAATTTTTCTATGGGGACGTACTCTATTTTGCAATTTAATTAAAAACTGAGTGTCTAAAGGATCAATTCCTGCATAATAGGAAAGTGGGTTCAAACCAGGAGTTGTAAATATTCCAACGGCTTTATTGGTTGTCAAATAATTTGTAAATTGATCATAACCATTATAACTAAACACCGCTACATGGTAGTTGGTATTGGCTACTATCCCATCAAAATCAACATTACTAGAAACGGGACCTGAATAAACTACTTTCGATTTACCAATGTAATCGCCGCGCTTATACATCTTTCCGTCTTGCGGAACAGATGTGGTATCCGAAACGGCCATCAAAACCAAATACGATTCAGCATCGCTCCCAGAAAAAGACCCACTCATCCGGAATGCTTTAGTCGTTACATTCAGACCCGCTGCTGCAAACTTGGGTTCGGATGCAAGTTGTCCTTTAATTGTAGAAATTGACAGCTCAAATGTATCCAATTCTGGGTCATTGGTTACTAATTTCAAAATGGTGTTATGCGTTCCTGTTACATCAGACTTCATGTGAACCAAAAAATCAATCGATTCTGCTGGCTTTACCGTTAATGGTAATGTATTCTGAATTTCAAAATCGGAACCTGTTAAATAGGCCATTTTTATTTGAAGATCCTGCATTTTGCTGTTATTTTTAAGTTGCAGTTTCACCAATGTATCGTTTCCAGCTTTCAACGATTTCTTGTTAATCTGTTCATTTCCATTGTAATACACCTTCAACTCCGGGTTTACGCCCGAAGATGCGGGACGAATAGTTACGTCGTCGATAGCAGCATTAAATCCAGATATTTTATTTTTGTAAAAAATTCTCATATAACGAGAACTGGAATTCAATTTCACCATATATTCCTTTATTTGAACTCCCAAATCATCCGTATGGGTTCTAACATTAGTCCAGTTTGAACCATCAATACTCTCATCAATGGTAATTGTACCTTGCCAAGCAGTGATACCCGATGCAGCCGTACCACTTAACCAATACGTCATAGTATCGGCTTTTCCCGACCAATAGGCAGTTAAAAATTCTCCTGTAGCATCCATTCGCATTGCATTGGGTGAACTTTTAACATAGGCAGCCAACGTATAAACCTTATTACCTGTTGCACCTAAACTAGCTGTAAAACCAGTAGGTATTGAGGCCTCATCCATATTGGTGAACATAGGCAAAGTCCCTTGACTCCAAATGCTACTTGTTAAAAACAAGCCCGCAACGAATCCATATATTTTTTTCATAATTTTTCCTATTGATATTTTTATTAAAACTACTATTTTCTAAATTTTCAGAGAGAGATTATTAGAGGGCTAATTTCAGGGTATAACTAGCTCCCAATAGTCTAAACATTCTTCTCCAAATTGATTCTATTAATTAAAAAGCGATTCGAATTCCTGTGGTATAACGTAAACCTTGTGATAGAAAAACTTCTAAGTTTTTGGGATTGAAAACCAAATCTGGATCCCCCGCCGCCGATACACTACGATGTTGAGCATCGCTTATGTAAATGTTATTCGTCACATTATTTACCATTGCGTAAATCTTTACTTGTGCATTGTTTTTCAACTTAAAGGAATAGCCTCCATTCAAATTCATATACCAGTAGTTGGGTAATTGGTAAGATTCTTTACGAGCCCAACTTCCTTGAAGCGCAATCGGTTCAAAATCGGCAAATTGCTTTCCAAAATATACATATTGCAATGAAACATAGGCCCCTTTTAAATACGTAGGCTCCCATCGAATCAATCCAGCTATTTGATTTTGAGCGGCATCGCCTACATGTACATTGGTAGCATCAAATTTGAATTGACCTACAGAATCGCCCGCGTCGTTTCGCACAGTTGCATCACTCCCCGACTTCCAAACCCAATCTCCAAAAGACAAAGAAAACTCTAAGGTAATTCCATCACCCGCTTTGATTGCGGTTTGCATTTCGATTCCCATGTGACGTGCTTTTAATCCATTGATGTTGTAAGAAAAATCATTTCCCTCAGCATCTCTAAATACTGGACGGAAATCCACCGGACGATTCACCCAATTTGTGTAATACGCATTCAAATTGATGGCGATTCGTTTTTTCTTATAACCCATACCCCCTTCAGCCGCATAAACCAATTCATTTTCAGCTCCTTGAATAATCTTATTTCGATTATCAAATACATTGTTAAAACGAGTCGGACGATTTAAATATCCCAAATTAACAAACGCATTTAAGTTTCGAGAAAAATTGTAATTTGTTCCTGTTTTCAAGGTCAACCCTCCGAAATTTGCTTTGGGAGTGTATTGAGGATTATTTAAAGAATCCAACTTGAAGTAATCAACTCGCTGATAGCTTGTTCTGCTCGTACTTACATTTAAAAATCCTGAGAGTTGATTTTTAACATATTCTGCTTCTATAAATCCACCAGCCCAGTTCACAATTCCGTCATTGTGAAAATTAAATATATCGCCTTTGCGATACATATAATTATTGGGTTTCTGGGGATTCATTTCCGAAACATCGGGTATGTAATAATCACCACCCAGTAAATCGTACACTTCTTTATAGTGTTGTCCTCGATACGTTCGAACATCAATACCACCTGTGAGTGTAGTTGTTTTTGAATACTTGTACTGAGTTGTATTCAACAATCCCAACCACGTATGATTATTCACATTTCGAGCTATGATACCTTTGGATTTAAATTCGGAATTTGAATATCGGGGGTCAATTGCTGAAAACGTACCTAAATCCGTATTTTCATTCCAAGCACTTTGAAAATTAAACAAACATACACAGATGGATCCTGTTTTAATCTTTCACCGAGAGTACCACCTCCTTGACCATACGACACATAAGCTGTGGTATTAGAAAACCACTTATTATTGGGTTTGTAGTCCCATTTCAAATACACTTGAGGTTTGTGGAACTGATTAACTCGTTCGTTTACAGCAAACTTCTTATTATTGTAAATCACATCCCCGGTGTTTGGATCAAAATGCGCCGACGTATCCATCCATCCCCAATGTTGATTGTATCTAATCCCTTGGTCGGTTGGCATGGCAGGCAAAGCCGTATCCATTCCTAAATCCTTTGCCATATCTCTATCGTATAAACTTAAACGTGCTCGATAAGAACGTTGCCCATGACTTTGTGGAGCACCAATTGCAGTCAACGATAGCGTACTTGTTTTCCCAAATTGTTTTTCAATTTTGAAGAAATAGGCATACATATCATCAAATAATTGATCCACATAACCTGTACTTGACCTTTTAGTAAACGAAAATATCATACCCCAATCACCTTTCAACTTACCCGTAGAGTAATCAATGCTGTATTTTTGATATCGAGAATCGCCCAATTCTACATTGGCAGCAATAAATGGTTTATTGGTAATTCCTTTGGTAATAATATTCATTGTTCCTCCTACAGCTGGATTCGCTATTCTACTGCTACCTAAACCCCGTTGAACTTGAGTTAACGCTGTTACTCCTCCTAATCCAAACCAATTGCTCCAATACACCCAGCCATTTTCCATATCATTAACAGGTATCCCATCGATCATAACAGCAATATTTCGCTGATTAAATCCCCGTATGGTAATTCGAGCATCACCCGCTCCGCCACCTTGTTGTGTGGCGTAAACTCCTGGCATATTATTGAGCAAAACGGGCATATCGCCACTACCTAACCGCTCTTGAATATCTTTTCCAGAAATATTGCTATAAGCTATCGGTGTTTTCCGATCCTTTGCAACCGAAGCTATAATTTGCACCGCCTGAATTGCAGCACTCAAATTTTCAAGCTCAAAATCAGCACCAACAATCAAATTCCTATCTGCTTGTACTAAAATGGTATCCGATTCATAACCATCTAACTGTGCAGTTAAACGATACTCTCCCATGGGAAGTTTTAATGTATATTCTCCCAATTTATCCGATTGTACCGAAACAGAACCTGCCGAAATCAGTACTTTCTCTAAAAGCTCACCAGAAATTCGATCTCGCACCTTACCTTTAATGGTAGTTTGTGCATAAATTACTTGAGTTAAAACGAATAGAGAAAATAAAGATGCTAATTTTTTCATTTTATTTGGTAAACTGTTCAAACAAAACTTGTCCGCTTACCGTCTTCACTTGAATGTGATAAATTCCAGAATTCCAATGTTCGCAATGAATCATTTTTCTATTTTCGGGGGATGTTGACTCTGAATTTACAGAATATATTAATTCACCCTTTACACCAAAAACCTGCAGCCCTGAAATGGGTTCAACACTCTCTACCCAGAAACTGGAAGTAGAAGGATTCGGATAAACTTTAATAGCAGATTCAATAAGTATCTTTTCGCTACTCAACGTTGCACAACCTGAAGTATGCGTTCCCAAAGAATCGAAAAAATTACGTGGATTCAATTCCCATTCTTTCTTAGGATTAAAATACTGAGGATTCCAAGCTTGATCACAAGTAGCTGTTAATCCTCTTTTTACTGGAGCTACAGTATCGCAACCCGTTAAAATACTTGCATTACGAATCAACGTTTTGTTTTCTGTATACCAAGTTCCTAGACCGGTTGAATAAGGAAATGAGTCACTCCATCCACCCGGAGTTTTAGGTCGTTCCCCAATTTTCCCAATAATATCCACTAATACCCATGTTTTGTAAGTTGCATCATATCTATCTAATGACATGGCATCGTCTCCATTGAATGACATGGAATACGAACGGTTATAATCTTTGCTCAAAAACAAGTCTGCTTTGTTTTGCAATTCCGTTGCAACGGGAGTATCTGCGCCTGTTCCTGCAGGATTTCTGCGATCAATTACCATAACTACAACATCTTTCGGTTTTAACATTCCTGTCAAAGTATCACTGAATTGTTTATCCCAAATGGATGCACCATTCTGCCAACGAGTTACACGGTAATTACTTAAATCCACTTCTGAATTGGTAGGATTATATACTTCTAAGGCTTTGTTATTTCCACTGCCTTCAACATATTCACTAAAAAACAACTCACCGCAAGGTTTTACAGTCTGAGCAAATGTCATCGTTGTGAGCGAAACAATCGCGCTAAATAGAAGTATTTTTTTCATAATTATTTACAAAAATCCCAAATTATTCGATCAATATCAAAATTTCATGCTGATTCTGTGTCAATTTTACAAATAATTAATTGGTAAATTCTAATTTCGTAACTTAAATCAATCGTATTTTCGAACAAAATTCGAATTCACATCTTTTCAAATTATCATATTCGACTTTGTGTAAACTGATTACTTTAAAGCCCTAATTTGTTGCATCCATTGAATTCTATTAAAAATAAAAATCCGAAATCTGAAAATACACTTTCGCATCAATCAACAACGACTTCAGTAAAATACACCATGCAGATCATACGAAATGTACTATTATTAGCACTTCCCATTGTTGTAGCATCTTGCTCTCCCAAACCATGGAAAGTAAATATTAAAACCAATTTAACCAACTCCGCTGAAACCATTTCAACCCAGGATCCTGAAATCCAAAATTGGCTGTCAACCTACCGCGACAGCGTAAACAAAACCATGTCGAAAATAATTGCTAAAACGGAGGTGGATTTATTAACATTAAGATCTAGGGGTAAAATCACTCATGAACAAGAATCACAAGCTAATTTAAGCCGAGTAGCAGCAGATTACGTTCAACAAGCTGCTGATAATTACATGTTATCCCAATTTGGTTCTCTTTCTCATTTCACGGTGTTAAATCATTTCGGATTAAGAAATTCCATTTCACAAGGAGATATTACATTGGGTAAGATATTCGAAGTTATGCCATTCGACAACGAATTGGTTATCCTCCAACTAACTGGAAGTCAATGCGATTCTTTATTTAACTTTATTTCAACACTGGGAGGGTGTCCAGTAGCAAGTTTGGAACTTAAAGTGAACGACAGCACTTATACAGATGCAATTATAAGAGGATTAAAGTTCGATTCTCGCAAATCCTACTTTGTAGCAACCAGCGATTTCCTTTTGGGAGGTGGAGATAATTTCATTATGCTTAAATATCCCAAAAAAACATACAAAACAGGAATTTTAATACGAGATATTTTAATAGAAGGATTTGAACGCGAATTTAGTCAGAGCGGAAAAATTGATCCAAAAAAAGAGCCACGAATTAAGCAAACTTCAACTATCAAGTAAACTAAAAATGACTTCTCGAAAAAAATTCATAAAACAAAGCGTCGCATTCATTGCTGGAAGTGCATTTGGTTTTAATCGTTTATTAAATGCTGCCAATATTGCTACAGAAATCAATTTAAATAAAGCAAAGTTATTTAAGGGTTTTGTAGATCACACAACTGATTTTCAGAAGAATTTTTCAGATCAATTATTCATTCAATCGGATAATGGTTGGGAAATAACTTCAATTCACTCGAAGAAGAAAATTAAAAATCGAGTAGTAACCATCATCCATACCAATGATTTCCATAGTCGTTTCGAACCTTTTGAACCCCAAAACAAGCGCTGGGGGAACCAAGGCGGTATTGCTCGAATGAAGGACTTAATCGATCAAGAAAGACAGATAGATCCAAATTTATTTCTATTTGACAGTGGGGATGTTTTTCAAGGGACTCCGTATTTCAACATTTTTAAGGGACATCCCGAATTAGAATGGATGAAAAAAGCAGGTTACGATGCAACAACCATCGGGAATCACGACTTTGATTTGGGAATTGATCATCTTTTCCAAATCAGAAAGCAATACAACATGCCAACGGTAAATTGTAACTACATTTTAGAGGATGAATGGAAGCAGAAAGAATTAATTCAACCGTTTAAAATCATTGAAAAAAATGGAATTAAATTAGGAATTATTGGTGTGGGAATAGAGTTAACAGGTTTGCTATCTGAAACCAGTTATAAAGGTCTAACTTATTCTGACCCAACAGTGTGTGTGCAAAAATCAGCAAATCACTTAAAACTTGAAGAAAAATGCGACATGATTATTGTGCTTTCTCATTTGGGATACAAATACAATAATAATAAAATCGATGATTTAAAATTAGCAGCGAACACGTATAACATTGATGCCATCTTGGGTGGTCATACTCATACTTTCTTAGATGAACCTACCATGATAAAAAACAGTAAAGGGCAAAAAATCATTGTTAATCAAGCCGGTTGGGCAGGTTTACGCTTGGGGAAATTGGTTTTTAGTCTAAAATAACAACAATTAAAATAGTATAAAATTGGATAACAAAGAAGAATTTGAACTCGAAGAAGGCTGGTTTGAACATCATGCATTTACCGTAGATCCTGGACAAGAACCCATTAGAATTGATCGATGGTTAATGCATAAAATTGCCAATGCTTCTCGTTCAAAAGTTCAAGCCGGAATTGAAGCAGGTTGTGTTCTGGTAAACAACAAAATAATTAAAAGCAATTATAAAATTAAACCGCTGGATGATGTCCGAGTGGTAATGACAACAGAACCCAGAGATACGGAAGTTTACCCAGAAAACTTACCCATCGATATCGTTTACGAGGATGATCAAGTTGCTATAATTAACAAAACTGCTGGTATGGTAGTACACCCGGGATTCAATAATTACTCGGGTACTTTAGTAAATGCGTTGCTTTACCATTTTGGGAATCTTCCACAAAAACAAGCAGAGCATCGACCTGGCTTAGTACATCGAATTGATAAAGACACGTCGGGTTTGTTAGTTATTGGAAAAACGGATTTTGCTTTAAGTCATTTAGGTAAACAATTTTTTGAACATACCATCCATCGTCGATATTGGGCTCTGGTTTGGGGGGAAATGTCAGATGATTCTGGAACCATCCAAGGATACCTAGCTCGAGACCCTGCAGATCGTAGAAAATCAAAGCATTATTCCGATCCCGAAAAAGGGAAAATAGCCATAACTCATTACAAAGTATTAAAGCGATTTCAATTTCTTACACTGGTAGAATGCAATTTAGAAACTGGAAGAACACATCAAATTCGAGCGCACTTTTCTGCTATAGGTCATCCGTTATTTTCAGATGAAATGTACGGGGGAAGAGAATTGGTACGAGGCGGTTCTATTCCCAAGTTTAAACAATTTATTCAAAATTGTTTTAGTGTTATGCCTAGACAATCTCTACACGCTAAGGAATTGGGTTTCATACATCCCAAGACCGGTGAATACATGCAATTTACAGCAGAACTTCCCAATGATTTCAGCACTTTGCTAAAAAAAGTCGAACAATTTAGTTTATAATTTATACCTTTAAATTATGCTTTCTCATTGACCATCATGAGAAAATTATCTCTTATTTTATTTAATTTAACTTAAAAAAATTATATTTTTTATTCATACCTGCTATTTAATTGTCATTTTATTACACTCAAATAGCCAATTTTATACTTTAATATCAATTATTTACACAAGATTATAAAAGCGTTGTAAAATCTTTAAATTTATCCATACATTTGGGTACTAACTAAACTATAACGCGTATGTTTAAAACAAAACCAATCGATTTAATTCAAAAAACGGGTGTTCTTATGTTAGGAGCATTTGCATTTTTGAATTCTTCAAGTTTGTTGGGACAAACCATTTGTTCCGCTACAAACTCTTATGGTTGCTCTATTGACTGGTTCGATGGGGTTACCATCAAAAACAGTTCAGGGCAAACTGCTTCTTTCACGGGTTTAACTTGTTCTAACACAGGTGCTACGAACAAACTACTAACTTCTTCTCCATGTATTGACATTTTACCTGGTGAAGAAATTGAAATGACCATTTCCAATGGTTGTTCTTACGGCGAATGGGCTGGTGTATGGTTGGATTTAAATCGTGACAATCAGTTCCAAAAGGAAGAGTGCTTATCAGGTCCAAGTGGTCCATTTGGTAAAGTTCCAGCTTACAGTTCCTCTACTGTAAAAATTAAAGTTCCTTGTATTTCAAGTGCTTCGGGTAGTGCAATCTTGCGTGTGAGATGTTTGTACAGTAATTTAACAACTTCTTCTGGTTGCGGTACATTATCTGACTATGGAAATATAATTGACTTGGAGGTAAATATTTTAAAAGTACCTGCTCCTACAGCAACATTCACTGTTCCAAGTGCTAACAATTACACCAAAGCTCCTATAAAATTCCCAGCATCTGGTGGTGGACTATGGAATTACACTTGGAAATTTGATCAAGCTTCTAAGGTTATTTCAAATAATTCTTCTCAAGGTATTGCTTCTTGGGACAATGCAGGAACTTACGACGTTTCTTTGAAAGTTGATTTTTGTGGGATCGCTGATTCTGCTACAAAAACAGTAAAGATCGTTGCTCCAACTATTGCTCCAAATGCTGATTTCATCGCTAGTACGAATGAAATTGAATTGGGTTATGATTTAGAACTATTTGATTTATCCGACAACGGTGCACATACTTGGAATTGGGAAATCTACTCCCCCACGGGCATCGATGACCAATTTCCAACCGATCAAAACCCAAAAATTACATTTAGCGAATTAGGGTTTTACAATATTTGCTTAACCTCTTCCAACGATGTAGGTTCTTCAAAGAAATTCTGTAAATCAAAATATATAGAAGTTCTACCAACACTAGATAATTACATGGGTCCACAAAAGATTAGTGATACCCGTTATGGTAGGTTGTTTGACCATGCTGGTCCTACAGGCGACTATTCAAATGGAAGAAAACCTTCCATTGATTATTTCAAAATTATCCCATGTGGCGCTAAAGAAATTCGTTTGAAATTTAAAGATTTGAAACTTGCTGATGCAGGTGATAAATTGAGAATCTATGACTCTGATGAATCAGATCCAAATAAAGAAATTACCGGCGCTGACGGTATCAACGGCTTAAACTATAAATTATGGGATACCGCTGTGATTAAATGTTATTCAGGTGCCGTATTTATTACTTTTGAAACAGACGGTTCTGGTGTAGATAGAGGGTTCAATATTGAATGGGATTCTGACTTAAATACACCAACTCTTCCCGAAGCTAAATGGGAAACCGACTATTATAGCATTGGAACAGGGGTTCAATTGGACTTCAAAAACAAAACTGAAAACACCAAAGGTGTTCCTTCATATACTTGGGAAATTGATGCGGTTCAAGAAAGCACCAACGACGAATTCTCATACACTTTCCAAAATACTGGCACATTCAATGTTTGTTTAATTGCCAACACTTGTACTGGATCGGATACTTCGTGTAAAAACATAACTGTTGCTACGCCTAATACAGCTCTTGATGTTGATTTCAAGGCAAGTAACTTACGCCCTAATATTGGTCAAGTTGTTACATTTACTACTCAAACCAACTATGCAGATGTTCTTGAATGGAGCATTTTCCCAACAACCTTTAAGTACGAAAACGGAACAACTTCAAAAAGCAAGAATCCTCAAATTTCGTTCACTGCAGGTGGTGCGTATACCTTTACCTTATCTGCATATAATTATGCCGGTGGCAGAACTAATACGGAGAAAAAAGTAATCAAAAACAAATACGTTGTTTGTTTGGATTATTGCATTCCAATCACCAATCTAACTTCTAAAGACGTTTCCATCTCGAATGTTGAGTTAACCGATCAAAACAATCGCTACTTGGTTAAAAACCAAAGTGAACCTGCTATTTCTTACACATTAAATGACCAAATCAAACCAGCTAAATTAACCTTCGGTGGAACATACAACTTGCTTATCTCAAGAAAGACCAGTTCGAATCCATTGAATTACAAAGCTTGGATCGATTGGAATATTGATGGTGATTTTGACGATGCAAATGAAGAAATTTTAAGCTCAGGAACCATTTCATCAACAAGCACGAATGCGTCATTCTCAGTACCCAATATCAGCAATTGTTTCCCTGGTATAACACGCTTGCGCGTTGCTGCTTCGTATGGTTCATTGTCTAATTCACCTTGTGGTGTAAATCAAGTTGGTGAGTTCGAAGACTATTTAATTGATTTAGTAAACGACAACTTAACCCCTGTTATTAGCTTAATTGGCTCGGATACCGTGCGTGTTGAAAAATCCAACACTTTATGCTATCAAGAAATTGCAAAATCTACATTTACAGCAATCGATCCTACTGAAGGCGATATTTCAAATAAAGTAACTTTCAAATCAGATTTAGATTGTTCAGCAGCAGGTATTTACTCTATCGAACTAAATGTAGAAGATGCTTCAGGAAACAAAGCAACCTCTAAAACAAGAACCATTATTGTTGTGTTGGATAGAACGGCACCCGTTCTTACTCTTCAAGGGAATGACACAATTACCATAGAACAATGTGGAACGTTTGCCGACGCGGGTGCAGTTGCATCAGACAACGTGGATGGGGATTTAACATCTGCAATTAAAACTATTGGTTCTGTAGATCCATCGGTGGTGGGTGATTACATCATCACATACTCCATCAGTGATGCTCAAGGAAATACGAATACTAAAAATAGAATCGTAAAAGTACGCGATACCCAAAAACCAGGAATTTATCGTTTAGGAAAACGAATTACGGATGGAATGAACATTAATGTTCAAATCAATCAAGCGTTTGTTGATGATATTTACGCATTAGATGAATGCAATGGTAATATCTTCTTATCGGTAAACCCAGGATTCAATGGTGTAGTTAACAATCAAGTTAGAGCAACCTATCCAGTAGTTTATGGTGCAAAAGATCCTTCTGGAAACGAAGCTACTGAACAAGGATTTACAATCAATTATATTGTTGACGACTTTATTGCTCCTAACATCGAATTGAATACTGAAGATACCATTATCCACAATGTTAATGAAGTGTATTACTCTAGAACCGTTACTCTAACGGATAACTATTATGGTTCTACTCAAATCTCTTTAAGTAAAACGGGAACGGTTGATCCATACACTTTAGGCGTCTATATTGAAAAATACATTGCTGCAGATCCAAGTGGAAATAAAGCAACTAAAATGCGCTATGTTAAAGTTGTAGACAGAATTGCTCCTTCATTAACAGCTCCTGCAGTAAGTGCTTGTGTTGGTACTCCTTTCTGGTCAATGACCGGCTTGATCATGAAAGATAATTATTATTCAGCTGAAGACTTAAAACCATTGGTAAAAGTAATTCAGCAAAATGTAAATATTTGGGAAGCTGGTGTTTATTCAATTGTTTATCAAGTATCAGACCCAAGTGGAAACCAATCAAAAACAGTGGTGAGAGATGTTTATGTAAACTATCCTCCTAATTGTCAAAACACGTATATGGATGCGGCTGATTTAAGCAAACAAACTGTTAAAATCTACCCCAATCCTTCTAATGGTCAGTTCAATATTGACTTTAGTCAAATGCAATCTGAAAACACAAAAGTTACGCTGTTGAATGGTGTTGGTCAAGTTGTATATGAAAACAACTTCAACTTAAATAATACCAACAAAATCCAATTGGATTTACAAACATTGGCAAAAGGTGTTTACCAGATTCAAATTCAAAATCAAAAACTGAACAGTACTGAATCAGTAATTGTTCATTAATAGAGAATAATTTGATTAACAAAAAATAGGCTGTCTTTGAGAGACAGCCTATTTTTTTTATTATCTATTACAAATTTCCTCAATTCTTTCAGATCTCAATTACATATTTCTTGAAAATTCTTAATTGTACAACTCTGAGAAAATTCTACAACCGATAAACTAGGGCATTAACTAAACTGAATTTTATGTTAACCTCCAATTAAACTTTCATTATTGAGGCTTATTTTTCAATCAAGCTTTACTCGTATGTTAATTCAATTTTATTACTTCTTGGAACCGATTGGCAAGTAAGAACAAACCCATCTGCAATCTCTTTATCACTCAACCCTTCACGTTCCATCATATGCACCAATCCGGAGTGTACCTTTGCTCTACACGTAGTACAAACTCCCACCGTACACGAATACGGGGGATCGATACCATGTTTCATAGCCGCATTTAATACCGTAGTATTCTTATCACAGGTAATTTGGTGAGTTTTACCGTAAACATGTAAAGTAATTTCAGATGTTCCTGAAAAAGATTCATCTCCAAGATTTACCGTTGAAACTTCTTCTGTTGTTTTGCGAGACGTTGGAGCCGTGAAATATTCAATATGAATACGATCCGCCGGAATAGAAATTCCCAATAATCCGTTCTTTATTACTTCCATCATTGGGCCCGGGCCACAAATAAAATACTCGTAATAATCAAAAGAACCTCCAATTTTAGTTTTAATGATAGACTGTACTTTTTCTTCCGTTAACTGCCCCTTTAATCCAAACCAAGTAAATGGTGCTTTATCATAACTATGAAGTACTTTAAACCTACCACTGAATTTGGCTTCCAATTCCGCAAGCAATCCTTTGAAAATAACGGATTCAGGATCGCGGTTTGCATAAATCAACGTCACTATACTCTGAGGTTCATCGTTTAATACTGCTTTTGCAATACCAAGAACTGGGGTTATTCCACTTCCTCCTGCAAATAAAACGTAATTCTTGTTCTCATTGGAGTTGGGTATTACTGTAAATTTTCCCATTGGTGGCATTACTTGCATGACATCACCCGATTTTATTTGAGTATTCATGTAATTACTCATTTTACCTCCATCTACTCTTTTCACCGTTACCGCAGGCTGTGAATCTACTCCTGAATACGTGCATAATGAATACGATCTACGTACTTTTTCTCCTTCAATTTCTGCTTCAAAAGTTAAATATTGTCCAGCAGTATATACAAACTCAGAAGCTAAATTCTCAGGAATTTCGAAATAAAACGTGGTGGCATCTGCAGTTTCTTGCACCGTTTTTGATACCTTTAATGGAAAGAATCCTTGACTCATAATAATACAACAAAATTAGTCATTCAAATTCAATTTCCATTAAATAAGACATGGCGTTTTCTAATTGTGGAACTTTAATTCCATAAGTATGAAATTGCAGCATCATGTTAGAGGCCTATTTCACCCCCATTTCTGATTCAATTATCGCTCCCTTTAAAGGGAAAAAACACACTTTGGGTGCAAAAATCAAACTTCATAACTCTTCATTTCCCAAATTAAATAAAACGAAAATTGCAATTTTTGGTCTTCAGGAATCCGCCAATTTAATACGCACACAACTTTACACTTTATACTGGAGATTCGATAACATCGAAATTGTTGATCTTGGTAATCTTGTTGATATTTCAGATATAAAACAGCGTGAATTCGCCTTCTCTGAAGCACTTGGTGAACTTAATCAACTAAACATTAACTGCATCGTTTTAGGGGATGCTCAAGGAATGCTTTTTTCGCATTACCATGCTTATAGAAATCACTCTGAACCCATTGAAATTGTAAATATATGCAGTGGACTCTCATTTGAAAATGACACCGAACTATATAGAATTGTATCTCACGATAAAAATCACCACCTTTTCAATATAGATTTTGTAGGAACTCAAGCTTATAACATTAGCACGAATACGGCTAACATCTTGGAGAAACTTTATTTTGAAAATCACCGTCTCGGTAATATCCGAGCTCAAATAGAGGAAACCGAACCCGTGCTACGTTCATCTCATTTAATGATGTTTGACTTAAATTCCATTCGCTCCGCCGATGCATCCGCAATTTCCAATCCGTCTCCCAACGGATTTTATGCCGAAGAAGCTGCGAAAATTGCACGATATGCTGGGTTATCTAATAAATTGAGTTCGGCCTATTTTTATGGATTCAATCCAGATTTCTCCATACATTCAGAAAACTCAATTCAGCAAACATCTCTACTTATTGCTCAGATGATTTGGTACTATATTGAAGGTTTTACTACTCGTTACAACGATCATCCCTCTCCCGGCGACTCAGATTACTTGATCTATAGAAATAAACTTGAAAATACGGGTCACGAAATTACATTTTACAAAAGCAGAAAAAGCAATCGTTGGTGGATGGAAATTCCTCATCCCTACGACAATAACTCGTTCTACATTGGATGTTCATATAATGATTATCTTATGGTAAGCAACGGAGAAATGCCCGATCGTTGGTGGAGAGCTTATCAGCGTTTTATCGTTTAAAAAACGAACCAAATTCAAATCATAATAGATTTAACCATTGATTAATCGTTTGGAGTTTCCTAATTCTTGCAAAGAAAAACCGTTGAATATTACTTCAATTCAACTGAACCTGTTGAGAAATCGTAGCTTCCAAACACGCCAATCGCACCTTCACTAAAGTTGGAATTATAGAGTATGGGCTCTTGGAATGGATTTTCATCATCTTGCCATTGAACTAAATACAAGTCTCTGTAAGCCTTGTCCATGGTATAAATAGTACCTCGTAACTCAGATAATTTAAATGGACCATTTAGTCCAAAACCCGAATAAAAATTGGTTCTGTTGAAGAACACAATGGGTTTATTGCCCAATCCTTCCTGCGTCTCTTCATTAAAATAAAGTTCGAATTGTGCTTCCTCCCCTTGCGTGTTTTTTGCAGCACCCTCCAATTGTGGAGAAACATAAAATCCCTGATTGAGACCTTTATAGCTAAATTCTATAGTAACTGGATGAACGGTATAAGTAGGGCCACCCCAAGGGTCTGTTTCCTCATACTCTTGGCCTTGAGTAGCATAATTTACGGTTAAATTCGCAAAATCAGCTGGTGGTGGAATTGTGGACTGCGCTTTATGTACTTGTCCGTCTTTCATTATTACACGTAACTCATACTTGTGATTTGAAATCAACATTACATTTTTTAACAACACTTGATATAAACCCAAACCCGTGTGTGAAAATGTATCTTTTGCTCCCAAATTTAAATCTTCCAATACCAATGTTGCATCGGTTATGTGCTCAACTGTAGTATTGGATTGATCACCGTAATAGGGTCGTGTATAATTCAATTTAGCCTCTACAAAATTCGACTTTGGCGTCATCAAACAAGTGATCACGGGCTTCTTCACAAATTTGGGTGGATCTACCTCAGCATCTTGTTCACAACTGCTCATTACTAAAGATAACCCAATTATTACATAAACACTCAACTTGCCTAAAGTAGAAAATACTCGTTTTCTATAAAAGCCTTCAGCCAAATTTGGAGTTAGATTTGAATATACTTGCTTTATTTTTCTCAACATTAACATAACATTTTTCACATTTATTATTTTAACAAAAATTGATCTAACTTATTTAAATTTAAACGAATAAGTAATTGAAGGTATAATTGGAAACAATGAAATTTTCTTTAATTTCAACTCATTTGGATTGGGCCCATCCCAATCATATCCCCCATAATAAAAGAATGGATTTGCACGATTATAAGCATTGTATACACTGAATTCCCAAGTTTGAACACCCAGTTTTTTAGGCTTAGAAAATTGAATACCGAAATCCAATCTATGATAGGCTTCCATTCTGAAACTATTTCGTGCACCATAATCAATATACGATCCTGGAAACTGTACTTCAGGACTCCATATGTATGGCAATTTGCTCATTTGATGTCCTGTTGCGGGAATGATACCTTGAGGAGCTGTAATTGCATTGCCCGTTCCGTACACCCATGTTCCTGATACGGTTAAATATTTAGAAATTTTATAAATGCTCACCACAGACAGATCGTGACGTCTATCGTATTTAGCATTAAATACTTTTCCTCCATTTAACTCATCAAATTGCAATTGTGTCCAACTTAAAGTATATCCAACCCAACCTGTCCATTTTCCCATTTGCTTTTGTAGGAAAAGTTCTGCTCCATAGCTCCATCCACGTCCTGAAGTAACTTTATTCTCCCAAGATCTGCTATCCGTTGGTGCTTGAGGATCAAATAAATCTTCATCCAAAAAGAAAGACGCACCGTCTTTATATTGAATCATATTCGACATGGTTTTGTAATATCCCTCCAAACTCAAGCTAAACCCTTTTTTAAAATCTTTTGCTAAACCAGCAGCTACCTGTTGACTTCTCATGGGTTTAATATTCTCCGTAGCGGGAACCCACAAATCAGTTGGAAGTGAAATACCAGAATTACTCAATAAATGAATGTATTGATTCATCATGGCATAGGATGCTTTAAACGACAAATCTTTCCTTAAATTATAGGATCCAGAAAAACGAGGCTCCGGAAACACATATTGTTTTTCCCCTACTAGATAATGACTCAATCGAAAACCGGGATAAATAGTGAACTTCTTATTAATTCTCCATTGATCTTCAATATATACCCCACTTTCATAATTCGTGATGGTTTGAATGGCACGATCTAAAGCATTGGTTTGTCCAAATTTAACAACTACAGCTCCAGGTCTGAATTGGTGCATTATAGTAGAAAAACCGAAACGTACCAAATGCCCGGGTAGTGGTCGCCAATCAAAATCCGATTTTACCCCATAATCATCAATTAAACTTGAATATTTTAATAAAAATGTATCTGCTGGAGCATAATTCTCTACGCCGATACTTAAATTATAGTGACTATAAATTAATGAT
>JACCDQ010753601.1_pt1 | contig 38138 bp, 29 predicted proteins | sample 7446031 | NCBI WGS metagenome assembly JACCDQ01 (sample SAMN15323442, study PRJNA562643) | freshwater metagenome | isolation source: river surface water | place: USA:Blue River Watershed | collected 2017-08-17 | reverse complement strand
TGGCATAGGGTTTTACTTGCTCCGCCAATTTTTCTTTTGCCTCGGCTTCAGAGATAGGTCCCCACAAAGCCCGAAAGGTATTCAAATTGAAGGGCAAGGGAATCATTTTACCCTGGTAATTGGCCCAAGGTGCGTGCTTGTATTCATTGAATGATACGAAGCGATTCACAAACGCCCATACATCCGCATCGTTGGTATGAAAAATATGGGGACCGTATTTGTGTACCTGAATCCCATCCACGTTGTCACAATACACATTGCCACCCATGTGGGGTCGCTTGTCGATCACCAAACAACGTTTCCCAGCTTGCTTCATTTGATGCGCGAAGACCGCCCCAAACAAACCACTTCCCACAATCAAATAATCATACGGCCTCATGCAATGAAATCCATTTTTCTTTCAGTATCCAAAATAACAAAATCCCAGCATACAAAATCACGAAAATTCCCATCACCAACAATTGCATCCAAGGGGACAAATTCCAGAGCGACACCCCATACAATATAACCCCCAAAGGCAGCATGGCGATGAGCCAACGGAACAAAAACTGCCCCAAAACGCGATCTTTGATCCACGACCAAGCATAATACGCTGAGCCCAGCGCAACCCAGGCCTCGGTGCACAACGTCACCCAGGCAGCGGCTTTGGCCCCATACTGAGGAATAAACCAGGCATAGCCCGATACAGATCCCAACAGGGCTACAGACACCACCTTTAAAAAATCACGTTCTCTATTTTGGGCCAACAACACTTGGATGCCTGCCACATTGGAAATGGCCATGAACGGCAGGATCCAAGCCACAATGCGCAAAATGTCTTCGGCTTCTTCGAAGGAGCGACCGCCCCACAACCACAACCAATCACCGGCACCAATGAATAACACCACAGCCATGGGCAGCAACACCATCCACAACATGCGAAAGGAATTTTGGACCAAGGCGCTGAAAGCCCTGTGATTGGACTGCTTCACCAGACCGGCACCCTGAATCATCAAAACCATCACCACCGCACCCATGATCATCAAGGGCAATTTGGTGAGGCGCACCGACAGTGTATACAATCCCGTTTGGATGGAATTGGAAATCCAACCCAACATCACTGTATCCAAGGTAGTATAGCCCGTAATACACAATGTGGACAAACTCAGCCACAACAATTGTTTGCGTTGAACCCGCGACAATTGGGGCTTCAACACCAAACGCCAATCAACCGAAGTGCGTACATGCCATAATGTAAATACAGCAATGGCAGATTGGGTGAGCGACATAATCACAAACCCCATATACACATCCCCAATACCCGTAACCAGCCAAATCGTGGCCAGTAAACCCAGCACCCGTAACACCAAGGTTCTGACAATGACGAAGCGGTAGGTTTGAATGCCTTGAAAATACCATTCCAAGGACAGGGTCTGCGACAAGACAAACAGCAAAACCCAGGGTAAAAAGTCTGATTGTACCCATGCAACCGGCCTACTCAGCCAACCGATAACACCCAGGCCCAACAAAACCATCAGGGCAATCAGCAATATACCCAGCAGCGAGGAAAACAGCTGCTTTCGTTCACCCAAATCACTGCATTGCGCCAAAGATTTTGCCCCATAATAAGGGATTCCCAAGGTGGCGATCAACACCAACAATTTGGCAAAGTACTCAGCCAAAGAAATGACCCCAAACCCTTCGGCCCCCAAATGATGGGCCATCCAAGTCATGGTGATCAAGGGGAGCACAAACTGAATCCCCGTGTAGAGTAGGTTGTTCCACAAGGAGGCAGCCAGTTTCATGAAAATTATTTTTTTAGAACCACACCCACACTGCGCCACAAAATCTGGATATCCCCCCACAAACTCGCGGTTTGGATATAGGCCAAATCATGCACCAATTTTTCCTGGTGATCGTCAATGGTAGCATTGGGATTGTGTACTTGGGCCAAACCGGTAATTCCGGGTTTCACGGCATGACGGGCATCGTAGGCCGGATATTTGGTGATGCAGTCTGCCACAAAGTCTAGCTGCTCGGGTCTTGGTCCCACCCAGCTCATGTCGCCCCGCAAGATGTTCCAAATCTGGGGCAATTCATCCAAGCGGGTTTGACGCAAAAATGCCCCCATGACCGGAATCACGGTACCGTCCCCCTTCACCATGCCCGCCCGGGGATTGTTGTGGTTTTTCTTCAAACTGCGCACTTTATATAAATAGAAACGCTTACCGCCCAGGCCAACCCGGTAATGACGGAAAATCATACTCCAACCACCAAATACCGGGTAGACCACACAAACAGGCAGCAACAACAACACAGCTACCGGCAATACACATAGACTAAACGCAACATCAAACCAGCGCTTTGTATGGCTCATGGCATAGGGTGATAATACCACGGGTTGGGGGGTAATATTCAATTGCGCCGCGTTGATGGGCTTTTGTTCATCCAGCTGTTCAAAGGGAGAGTTCTCACTGATGTATTCTGGCACCAATCGCTTGAGCCAGCCAACCAACTTTTCTGAACGTTCACCGCCTTTGATCATGTCGAGCAAAGATCGCCATTCTTCCCTAAAATATTCGGTCTCCGATTCCCTCACTTTTGCCACCATGATTTTAGGGTGTTTGGTGGGCAAAGTAGTTTCGGCGTCGCTCAACAATTCTTCGTACAATTTTTCTCCCGGACGCAATCCGGTGTATACAATATTCACATCCAAATAGGGTTTGAGCCCCACCAACCGGATCATGTTCTCAGCCAAATCCCGGATTTTTACGGGTGATCCCATGTCAAACACATATATCTCACCGCCATTGCCCATGGCACCCGCTTCTAAAACCAAAGAACAGGCCTCGGGGATGGTCATGAAGTAACGGGTGATTTCTGGGTGAGTTACGGTCAATGGTCCACCTTGGTTCAACTGTTCCTGAAACAGGGGAATCACAGACCCATTGCTCCCCAATACATTACCAAAACGGGTGGTGATGAACTGGGTTTTACCCAATGCCGACAGCGATTGTATGTATCGCTCAGCCGCCCGTTTGCTGGCCCCCATCACATTGGTGGGGTTTACGGCTTTATCGGTACTCACTTGCACGAAACGCTCCACCCCAAATTCCAAGGCCATTTCCGCCAATTGGGCGGATCCCCAGGTATTGGTATAAAGGGCTTGGGCGGGGTTGCCTTCCATCAACGGGACATGCTTGTAGGCGGCCGCATGAAACACCACGTGGATGTTGTGCTGGGTGAAAACTTGCCTGAGGGTACTGGCCTGACAGATATCTGCCACCAGATACTGCTTTTCAATGCCCTTGTAGGTTTCTAAGGCGTTGAGATCCCGTTCCAAATGAAACAGGGGGGTTTCCCCTTGATCTAGGTATAAGACTTTGGCTGGCCAAAAAGATAGCACTTGTTTGGCAATTTCCGAACCAATACTGCCCGCGGCACCAGTGATGAGGATGGTTTTTCCGAAGAGCACATCAGATACTTTCTTTTGGTCTAAGACGATGGGTTCACGCCCCAACAATTCTTGCACATCCAGGGCCCGGAGATTTTGGGTGGTTACACCCTGACTCAGCATTTCATCCAACTTGGGCACCAATTGCAATTTCACTTGGTTGGCCATGCACAGTTGGGCGATGATTTTCTTTTTGTCTACAGACAAGCCATGGATGGCCAAGATCAACAAGTCTATTTTCCCAGATTCTATGAAGTCTGTTTGGGCTTGTTCCAGTGAATAGATCTTTTTGCCTTGGTAGCGTTTGCCTTGTTTACTGCGATTGTCATCCACAAACCCCAATACTTTGTATTTGGCCTGAACGGCGTTGAAGGTGAGTCCACCCGATTCCCCAGCTCCATAAATCAACACCGAATGCGCTTTTTGATCACCGGGTTGCATTAGGCCAAAAATCCATTTTACAAAGAGACGCAAAGTAATGAGCAAGAGTGCGCTGAGCAGAAAATCCACCACCAAAATCGCATACAGGTATTCCGCATGGCCGGCGTTACGTTGTTTCAACACAAAAAGTACAGAAATGGCCAAGACCAAAAACCGCACAACCAACAATTTCACCAAATCATAGAGGGCTGTTTGGCGGATGATACCCATATGGGGCCTCAGCAATAAATGAACCAGCACACTCGTTGGCCAAACAATGGCACCATGCAAGAGACATTGCGAAAAAATAAAGTTAACCGATTGGTGATAGTGAAACAATACAGTGGTTAAGAGCAACGAAAGACCACACAGCATCATGTCTAGCAAAAACACAACCCAGCGGTGGTAATACGAAGTCTTCAATTGCAATGCCATTGACTGAACAAAGTTAATGGTAAATTCGAATTGGGCTTGGCTCTAAACCAAGAAAGTATGGTCATTGGCAAAATGCTGAAAAACAAAAGCCACCGTTTGGGTGGCTTTATTCACGAAGGAAACAGCAAATTTACTTTCTCACCCTATCCCCAAACCCTTTACCAAATACGGTAAGGAAGATGTACTTAAAGTAGTACCAAACATTGAGGTGCTCAATCAACTTGGCATCGGTTTCTGCCAAGCCTTGTGGGGTGGACATATCTATTTTATTAATTTGCGCCAATCCGGTAATTCCTGGACGAATTGAATAAACCCCTCGCTTTTCGCGTTCTTCAATTAACTCCAATTGATTAAAGAGATTGGGACGTGGACCCACAAAGCTCATATCACCCATCAGTACATTGAATAACTGTGGGAGTTCATCCAATTTGGACTTACGTAAAAACGATCCCCAATTTGTAATGGCACTTACCTGAACCAGATGCGTTGCTACTGCTTGGGTGTTCACATGCATCGAGCGAAACTTCAATAATTGAAACGGCTTTTGATTCACTCCAACACGTTCTTGTCGGAACAACGGCGAACCTGTATCAAACATCCCGATTATCAACAATAACAGGATCAGGGGGCTCAGAATAAGTAACCCCAAAAATGAAAAAACTATATCAAAGATTCTTGTCATCAATTATTGGAATGATTGGAATGTTTTAAGTAAACCTTCTCTACTTGAAACAGGAAGTGGCTTTCCAATCGCATCTATTAACTTTTTATTACTTACAACATATGAGTCCGTAAGTTTTTGCAAACGCTCTTCATTAAGTGGAAGTTTAAGAACATCTCCAAATTTGGCGGTAAACGCAATCAATTTTCTAGAAATACTCCAAATTTCGGGCTTCCTATTTTGAGATTCTGCTAAAATTGATATCACCTCATTTGTTGAAAGTGGGATGTCGTCAGCTACGTTATATACCCCTGAAGGAATATCTTCTCTTTCAATGAGTTCTTTGAAAACGAACATTAGATTATCTAAACTACAGAAAGAACGTTTATTTTCAAATGCCCCCAATGGCCAAGGAATACCTCTTGATACCAATTTAAAAAGTAGATTAAGATTTCCTTTATTTCCAGGACCATGAATCATACATGGGCGCAAGATATAAACTCGTTTGCCTTCAGGAATTTCTTTTAATAAAATATACTGTTCTGCTAAGAGTTTACTTTTACCATAGTGGGTAAAAGGATTCGGAACAGTTTCTTCCGTTAATTCCCCATGAAAAACATCTGTAACAGCTTTAACCGAACTTAGGGTGATAAAAACCTTGGCCTCCGAGTTTAGAAAAGCATCAAAAACTTTTTTTGTAAGTTCAGTATTTACTTGATAGTATTCGTCAGGGTTTGAAGAGTTTTTTAAATCATGAGCCTTACCGGCGAGGTGAATCACCGCTATTGCTGAATCAATCTTTATCTCATTTCCTCTGTTCCACTTAATAGTTTTTTCCTTAGAAAAAGTAATTAGAAATGATTTACCAACAAAACCTGTTGACCCAGTTAAAAAGATGAAACTATCTAAGGACTGCATCAAGCATTTTTTTCTTCAATACATCTGGGTGAAAATTCTCAACTGCATATTTCATATTTGCATCACCTATCATTTCGATTTTATCCCAAGATTTTGAAAACAATAAAGTAATCTGTTGAGCAAGCAATTCATATTCGCCATGTGACACACTAATGTTACCATCAAGTTTACCCAATATATCAGTTACATGTGATTCATTAGGGCCAATGTACAGGATTGGCTTCCCAATGTACATCGCACCATACACTTTATTAGGATGGGTGTAACCAACTTGGCCATCCCCAAGAATTACCACTTGAATATCAGAAGAGCCCAGGGAATTGTGAATATTCTCTCTCGGTTGAAATGGTAATTGAACAATATTCTCTAGCTGATATTTCATCTTGAAATCTGATACATCTTTTTTTCTAACGCCTCCCCCAACAAAAACAAACAAAAATTTTGGATCATCTTTTAATTTCAATGCTGCGCTTAATAATGTATCTAGGTGATGAACATAGGCATGATTTCCAGAATACATTATTACAACCCTATCACCAAAATTATTTTCTAATCTAAACGGATTTGAAACCCTAGTACCATTATATCTTTCGTCTAGTACTGGCCACACTGGAATTGTGGTGATTGATTTTTCATTCGCACCTCTAGCAACAAGATAATCTGTCATAAACCGGTCAAGGGAAATAATCCCATTGGAGTTTCGAATAATAAAGTTTCCAAGTTTCGTGAAAAACTTAGCGGAAAGTGAATTCTTTCTTATTAATCCAGAGGAGATAGATAATTCTGGCTGCAGGTCCATTACCCAATATTGAAATCTTATCCCTTTCAATTTTGAAATTATAACGCCAACAAAAGACAATAATGGAGGAACTGTTGTTCCAATTATCACATCAAACTCTTTTCTTTTTATAAATAATAATTTAAATGAAATGATAATGTAAAATGTGATAAAGTCAAAAAGACGAAAAAGGACATTTCCCTTACCAAATGACGTTTGTAACAAACGCTCAATTTTAATTCCTTGAAAATTCTCTGTCTTTTTATATCTAAGAGTTTTATCTTCGTATGGAAAACAACTTGTGTATACCTTAACATCATGACCTTCCTCAACAAACTTTCTCGATAGATCAGTCAAGTGTTGAGATACCGAAACAGTATCTGGGTAAAATACTTGTGTAATTAATAAAATTTTCATTCTTAAGTTGCGACACCAAAATAATACAATCTAGTATTTGAAATGGCCCTCAGACTGTGCATAGTTTTTGGTGAAATTTTAATTACTGATCCTTTAGTGAGAATATGTAATACTCCGTTTAAACTAAATTCACACTCTCCGTCTAGCACTAAAAAAACTTCCTCCATAGAGTTGTGTGAATGCTCTGCAACAATAACACCTTCTTCTAACTCGGTATAAGCAACTTGTGTTACCGAGGAAGCCATCTCTGAACCTCCAAATATGACTTTTTTAATATGACCAGAATGTGAAGACGAAGTAAAGTTAATATCAGAAATGTTCTTAGATTCCAAGAATCAATAAATTATAAATTATCCACTTGCTTAGAAATCCACTCATAAGTCTTCTTCATGCCTTCCAATAATGGCAAAGAAACCTCCCAACCTATTTTCTCGCGATAAAGTTTATTGTCGGAATTTCTACCTCTAACACCTGTAGGACAAGAAAAACCATATTTATTGATAAAGTCTTGTCCACCCAAATTATTTATTGAAATGCTCTTACCAGAAATTTCTATTGCCATTTCTGCCAAGCGATTAATGCTAACCATTTCTTCAGATCCGATATTAACTGGTCCAGTAAATTCTGAATTCATTAAACGTAAGACAGCCTCAACACATTCACTAACATAAAGGAAACTCCTTGTTTGAAGTCCATCACCCCACACCTCAATTGAACCACCGTTATGTTGTTCAGCAACTTTTCTACACATAGCTGCAGGTGCTTTCTCCTTACCACCAGTCCAGGTTCCTTGAGGCCCAAAAATGTTGTGAAAACGAGCAATCCTAACATTTAGATTGTAATTTCTATTGTACGCCAAAAACAAACGTTCACTAAACAATTTCTCCCAACCATACTCCGAGTCTGGATTGGCTGGATATGCAGATGACTCTTCACAGTTTGGATTGTTTGGATCCAATTGATTGTGTTCAGGGTACATGCAAGCTGAAGAAGAATAAAACACTTTTTTAACCTTTTTTTTGACACATTCATGAGCTACGTTTAAATTAATCATAGCAGATCCATGCATCACATTTGCATCATTATTACCAGTGAAAATATACCCAGCACCACCCATATCCGCAGCTAACTGATAGACTTCATCACATTCTTCAGAAATAACTAACTCCACTGCCTTTGGATCAGTTAAATCGCATTTAAAAAATTCATGACATATTTCAGAATGATCAAAATACTCATGATTTTTGATATCTGCAATTCTAACATGATATCCTTCTTTCAATAATCTCTTACCAAGGTGACCGCCGATAAAACCACCACCACCCAATACTATTGCTTTTTTTATTTTATTCATTATTTTTTTGTTTTAACCAATTCAAAGTACTTAATATTTGCTTGTCAAGATTAGAATCTGCGCCGATTCTCGTAACATCAACGGTACGGTGCAGATCTTTTATTATATTATTAGTAGTCATATTGTTGTATCTAAAGGAATTCATAGGGAATTTATAAAAGCCTAATTTTAATTTAAGAAAATCTCCTATTTTCGCTGCAAAAAGTAAAGACCACTTAGGTAATGTTATTACACCAGATTGATTGTTTAACCTTCTTATTCTAACGGCCCAATCTGTAATATTTATTGGTTCAATATCTCCCAAATAAAAATAATTATTCTTAAGAGATGAATCCTCACTTATTAATAAATTAAAAATTTGCATGCAGGTATTCTCGACATAACCATATGTTTTTGTGGATGCATTTTTTGCTGGAATATTAAAGTAAAAACCCTTAACAACTAACTCAAAAAAATTCTTATAGGGCTCTCCAAACCAAGGGCCCCAAATTGAAGTAGGTCTTACTATTAACCAATCAATATTATATTCCTTTACTATTTTCTCTGTTTGAACTTTACTTTCACCATACAAACAATCTGGTGCATAATCTTCAAACCCCGACGGGGTGTATCCTAATTTGCAAACAAGCATAGACGAAGCAATAATAATACGCTTTACAGATTTGGAATTAGCTGCAACATCCATAATATTTCTAACACCGTCAATATTTACCTTATAACCCTCCAATGATTTTTTTTCATTCAAGTCTGTTCGCGCAGCAAGATGAATTATGTAATCAGGGTTTTCTTTATGAATCAATGCGGATATTTCTGATTTATTACAAATATCTACTTTAATCCAGAATTTCAATTGTGCCTCGAGTTTAGGTTTCTTAATATCACAATTTACAACATCAAAACCCTTCTCGATTAAAATTGAAAGCATATTGGTTCCTATAAACCCAGAACCTCCTGTAACCAACACCTTCATGGCGAATTAGTTTCTGGTAATCAAACAATTCTCTAGTACCAGGACATCCATATTTGTTCTTAAATAACAATCTAAAGCATGCTCAGGTATATTAACTATTGGTTCATTTTCATTGAAAGAGGTATTCAACAATATAGGTACGTTAGAAAGATAATAAAACTCATTTATTAAGTGGTAGTATTTAGGAGAATAATTTTTATCTACAGTTTGTAAACGACCTGTACCATCAATATGTGTTACTGCTGGAATTACACTATGTTTTTCAGGTCTTATTGGAAAAACCTTCTCCATAAATGGAACTAAATCATTAATTTCAAAATATTCATCCACATGCTCCTTTAAAATTGAAGGTGCAAAAGGGCGAAAACTCTCCCTTCGTTTAATTTTTGAATTTAACAAATCCTTAGCGTCTTTTCGTCTTGGATCAACTAATATGGAACGCCCCCCTAAAGCTCTTGGTCCAAATTCAGCCTTGCCCTGAAACCAACCTACTACATTGCCATCTATCAATAATTGAGCTACCTTTTTACACAATTCATCATCCTCTAAATACTCAAATTTTATATGACGATCATTTAACAATTGCTTAATAATTTCATTATTAGAATCAGTCCCTAAATAAGGATTGTACATTGGCTCACTGCGTGCTTGAGACAAAACTTGATTATAAAAAAATAATGCTGATCCAATACTAGTACCAGCATCATGACCAGCCGGTGGAATATAAACATTTTTAAACATTGTATTTCTAGTTATTTTTCCATTAGCAACTGAATTTTGGGCGACACCACCTGCTATACATAAATTATCTGTACCACAAATTGGAAATAAAATATTTAAAATATGGATTATTGTATTCTCACAATGTCTTTGCACAGATGAAGCTATGTCAAAATGTTTTTTCGTAAGTTCTTCCCCAGGTTTTCTTGCTGGACCGAATAACTTCTCAAACTTCTTAGAAAATGTAATACTTGGTGTTGGATCATTAGTCTCATTGATCTTAGTTTGAACACCTTTAGTATGATGAATAAAATAATTAAGATTCAATTTGAAAAGTTCCAATTCATTATCACTACACTTCAATATTTCTTCCATTTCTTTCATGTATACAGGAGTACCATATGGGGCCAAACCCATTACTTTATATTCGTCGCCATAATGATGAAAACCTAAATATTGTGTAAATGCAGTATAAAACTGACCAAGACTATGAGGAAAATTTACTTCTCCCAATCTTTTAATTTTATTTCCTTCACCGAGTGCAACTACTGTTGAAGAGAAATCACCAAATGCATCTATAGATAATAATGCAGATTTTTCAAATGGCGAAGCAAAAAAAGCACTAGCTAAATGAGAAGAATGGTGTTCTACAAATTTTAACTTCGATTCGAAATATTCTTTTTCTAAATGAAAATGTTTTGCGAAATCGGAGGAAAGGTCATTTATTAAAGACCTGTTTTTTACCCTGTTTGAGAAATTCAACAATGAAAGTGGTCTTGAAATTAAATATTTAACTTTCTTATAAAAATTATATTTTGGATCCCTACTAACAGTTATAAAATCAATATCAGAAATTTCTATATTAACTTCATCTAAACAAGCTTGAATAGATTGTTTGGGAAAACCAGCCCAATGCTTTTGTCTGGTAAATCTCTCTTCTTCAAAGGCGCATTTAACTTTGCCATCTTGCAATAAGCATGCAGACGAGTCTCCATGATATACATTTAAACCTAAAATATACATTTTATTTATTTTTATTTTTTACACAATAATTTAAATAATTAAACAGTTCGTCACTACATTTACTCCATGAAAAGGATGCGGTAACTTTTTTATTTCCCCTAGACATCCTAATTCTTAAGTCACAATCAAAAAAAACTTTTTTTATAGCATTATTAATACTAAAAACATTCGTTGGATCAAAGTATTCTACAACATCCTTACCAAATTCTGGCATAGGACCAAAATTAGAACAGATTACAGGTAAGCCACTAGACATAGCCTCAATTAAAATATTTGGCATATTTTCACATGTGGATGCAAAAATAAATGCATCACATGAATTATACATACTCGAAATTTCATTATAATCGACCCTACCTTTATACTCGACAAATTCACCCAACTTCGAATCAAGACAATTTATTACAGCTTTTCCATACTTAGATCTTGAATTCCCCCCAATCAAAATTAAATCAATCGGAATATTTGCATCATTTAACTGACTTACTGACGTTATTACATTTAAATGATGTTTAAATGGCAGCAAATTCGAAACATAAAGCAATTTGAATCTTCTTTGATCATTATATTTTTCAAACCCAAAATGTTCTCTTGAATTAACTTTAAATTTTTCTGACACTCCATGATGTATGACAGTCCAATTTAAATTTGGTTTTAATTTTTTTAATATTATGTTTTTTGCGTATTTAGAAATGAATATTATTCCAGCAGACCGATTAAATGACTTAATTTGCATTTTTCGTAATACAAAAAATCTGAATTTTTGATATAAACTATTAAAACGATTGACTTCCTCTTTATCAAAAATCAACATGTTTCTAGACATTCCAACATAAGGGTAAAACCCTCCTATGTATGTACCAGATAAGTCTAGTAAGATATCACAATTAAAAATTCGTAATTTTCGATTTAATACTAAATTAATCCATATTTTCTTTAGCACTAAATTAGATTCTAAAAAGCTATTATTATACTTTACTATTTTATCGTTAGGATCAATTAAGTCTAATGTCTCTTTATTACTAAATACAATGATTTTAGTAATCATTAAATTGATATCATCTGAAATGTTTCGAAGAACTTCTACTAAGTGAGTACGACTGCCGCCATCAACTGTACTCGATGCATCTATTGCAATAATCATTTACTAAAATTTTTTTCAAACCAACGTATGTAATTAAACAAATACCATAATATTTCAAAATGGGAACTCCCATCCTTAAAATACTGATTAATCATAATTTCAATCTGATCAACTCTTAGAATAGATAATTTATTTACTGAACGTCTATTAAGTGTATCAAAAAATAATTGTTTCAAATCTTTGTCTGTATGACACCATTCATGTATCGGCAAGCTAAAACCTTGCTTTGGGCGTTCCATTATATCTTTTGGTATATATTTATGAACTATCTCCTTAAGAATGTATTTTTGTATATTATTATTAATTTTAAACACCTCTGGCAAGCTCACTAAATACTCAAAGATTCTATGATCTAAAAAAGGTTCTCTACCTTCTATTGAGTGATACATAGTTGCTCTATCAACCTTCTTCAAAATATCTGCTTCAAGATAACTTTTATAGTCATAAACCAACATTGAATTCAATGCAGATAAGCTTGATAATTCAGAAAACATAGGATCATCTAAATGAGATATCTGACTTTCTGATTGATAGTCATTTTGATATATATGAAAATAATTTTTGCTTCCCATGATATCATTAAATTCTAAAATACTTTTAGATTTAAGAAGATTTTTAAACTTTAATACATGAGTTAAATCTAGTTTTTTACCTGACAATTTAGAAATAAGATAAAGTATCACATTATCAGGAAGATTGCCCATTATATTAATTATACTATTCGGAACTTTATTTTTCTTCTGAAAGTTGTGAAGCGACGAAAGATATCTAGGGTAACCTCCAAAAAGCTCATCACCGCCGTCAGCTGATAATACTACTTTAACATCATTGGACGCGAATTCACTAACTAATAGTGTTGGAATAGCACTACTATCACCAAATGGCTCATCATAAACATTTACAAGATCCGGAATAATATTCTTAGCATCAGCTTCTGTACAGATATACTCTTTATGCTTAAATCCCAATAAACCAGCTACTCTCTTAGCATATATAGATTCATCATATTTAGGATTTTCAAATCCAATGGAAAAGGTATTAATATTGTATTTTTTACTTTTAGCCAATAATGCAGCTACCGAGGTACTATCATAGCCACCACTTAAAAAAATTCCTACAGGAACATCCGAAACCATCCTATATTCAAAAGCTGAAATTAGTAATTCTTCAATATTATTTTGATGTTCAAAAAAAGTCAATTCACTTATAGAAGCAGATTTATGTACATTAATTGGATCCCAATAACAATAAAAATTTATAGACTTGTTAACTAAATTATAGTGTATGTAGTTTCCCGGTTCAACCTTTTTTATACCATTTACTAAATTTTTTGAAGAAAGTGTATAACCATACTTCAAAAACATTGGTAAAACATCTAAATTCACATCACTTCTTTTCTTGATTGCTAACTTTGTTAAAGAAATTAAATCTGAAGAAACAAAAAACTGATTCCCATTAAACTCATAATAAAGGGGTTTAACTCCAGTTCTATCTCGCACTACAAATACATCACCATTAATTTTATTAACAATAACAAAAGCAAACATTCCAATTAATCTGCCTAGAAGATCAACACCCCATTTATCAAAACCATGTAAAATAACTTCAGTATCAGAATTAGTCCTAAAACTATAACCTTCTTTCACTAACGAAAATTTTAATTCTTTATAATTATAAATTTCACCATTAAACACAATAGACCATTTATCATTTTGACAGGTTAGAGGTTGATTAGCTGCCTCAGATAAATCTATAATTGAAAGCCTTGTATGAATCAGGTTTACATCTGTGTTAAACAAGTTAAATTTTACTCTCCCAACATGATCAGGCCCTCTTTTTTCAATATCAACTATTGCACTTAAAATTAAAGTATCTAAATTCTTATTTTCATGGTCAATACTAGCAATAATTCCACACATAGTTTAAAATTTTGAAATGTCGTTTTTAGAAATTTTAAGATAAAGGTTAATGTAATTATTCACCATTCTATCCAATGAATAAGGGAAACAATTTCCTTTATAGTAATCTGATTTTGTGTCTGAACTTAATTTTGAATTTAAACATGAAGCAATAACTTCAATATTATCCGTATTAACAAAATCATCCATTTCTGGATTTACAAACAATAACTTATGTTCTGGTATATTAGATAGCAAAATACGTTTGCAATAATATAGTGCTTCTAAAACAGTATTAGGCATTCCTTCAAAATCACTGAGAGAAACAAACAAAGAAGAATTTGACATCAACTTGTATATTGATGTGTTTTCGACAAAACCAAGAAATAAAATAGAATCAGATCGATTAAGTGATTTAACTAATGTCTTAAGATTATGTAGATCCTTACCTTCACCAACTATTAATAGTTTAATGTCATTTCTCAGTTCAAATAATTGATCACAAGCCAAAATTAATTTTGAGATATTCTTATTCGCAGTTCCGCCATCTTCAATTCGTCCAACATATAGAATATAGTCTTCTGTAAAATTTAATGGATAGTAATTAGATTTATCAATTATATTTGGCATTATATGGTATGGAATGCCATTAGGAATAACTAGAACATTTCTTCTTTCAGACAAAGATTCCCAATATGATTTACCTGAATATGAGTTAGCTACAATATTAGAAGCATTCGACGACAAGTAATTCCTCAATCTATTTTTTAAAGATTTTTTATAATTTTTAGAAGATGAAGATTCACGTATAATCCAATTGAAATTAAAAACCTTTTTAAAAATTCCAACAACAATATCCATTTGAACAACCCAAGATTGAACAATATCAAAATTGTATCTGTATAACAGATATAATAATTGAAAGATAATTATAGGATTGTAATTGGATTGAACATTACAATGATGCAAATTAACTTTACTCCAATCTTTATTAATTTTTGAATTATCCCAAATGTAAAACACATGAACATCATGGCCATTCATTGAAAGTTCAGTTGAGAGATAATACAGCTGTTTTTCAGCCCCTCCACCTGACAAGGAGGATATGCAAAAAAGTATCCTCATCTAAAAATAAATTTAAAAAAATTGTACACAAACCTTTTAATTACTATCAATGGAATTACCAAGACAATATTACTAAATGACAAAATCACTGTAAATAAAAGCCTTAATTTTCTAAAAGATTTTATGTTCACCCATTTGGCAGTTACAAATTTCTCTTCATTATTAATTTCTACTATACTTTCAACGAAAATAATTTCATCAGACAACATAAACAGTGGGTGAGATAGAGTTAAATAATTACCTGCAACAACAAGTTTCGGCGTTGAAATAAATGACTTTAATAATTGATGGAACCTTGTTTTAATGTGACTCTTCTTTTTAAGATATGAAGAGAAATTAATTGTGAATTTAAGGTTTAAAATATCATTCATTGTCATCAAATTGGGCGTATTTGACATCTTCAATAAATCTAATTTAAAGTTTTTAACCTGTGTACGTCTTTTACCATTATGACTATATGATTTTTGATTCAAAAGATAGTCTATTAAGGCATAATGAATTGATTTAATCGATGAGAAATTAAAATCATAAAATACTCTCGACCAACAGTAAGGAATTTTAATTGAAAAATTCAATATTTGACGAATGAAATTTGAGTATCTCTCGTCTACGAATAATCCATTACGCACATCAAAATATTCTGTCCAAATATTTTTTTTAACCTTGTACGTAGGATGAGTATACGACAAGTTTTTTAAATTATTTTCAATAATATTAAGACTTTTATTGCCTATTTTTTGTCTTTTAAGAAACTCTAAATCATCTTGAATCATAAAAAAAGTAGGGTCTGGAACACCAATTTCTTTTATCAAATTTAAAGGATAAATCGAAAAATGAAATGAAAATGAGGAACATCCCTCATTTTTGTATGTAATTGTAACATAAGAGTCCCTGGTAGCATTGCAAAACATTTCATCTACTAGATTATGTTGCTGGGGAAATGCGTCATCTTCTGTAACAAGAATAAATTCGTATTCACGTTGAAGACACCATTCTAAAGCTACTGCATATCCTCCACTTCCACCTATGTTATCGGCAGTTCTAATTAAATTGATTTTTTGATTTTCTAACTTTAGTTGTTCCCAACATTTAACTTCACTGTGATTATCAACAACAAGAATATCAAATTCAGTTTTTTGAGTTTCTAAAAAAGTTAATAGTTTTTTTGCTTCTAAAACTAAGTTAAATGTTACAAATACTAATACTTTATCAGAAGCTTTTGGAGTCTCTATTTTTTCTTCTAAAAAATCAAACCAATTCAGGAATCTAACACTTGACTCTGTTCTTTTTATTTTAAATTCCATCAATTTCACTTTTTATAAATGTTAATGCAGATTCGATGACTTGATGCATATCATAGTATTTATATGCCCCCAATCTACCTCCAAATATTACTTTATCTTTTATTTTGTCAGCTTCCTCTCTATACTTTGAAAATATATCATTATTTAAATTGTCGTTAACTGGATAATATGGTTCCGTTTGCTCTGTAATGTATTCTTGTGGATACTCATGAGTAATCCAAGTTGAATCTGTTTCAGAGGACTCAAAATGCTTATGTTCAATTATTCTTGTAAAAGGCACATTTGAATCTGTATAATTCATAACAGCAACTCCTTGATAATTTTCAGTATTTAGAAGTTGATGTTCAAATCTCACAGTTTTATATTCAAGCTTTCCATATTTATAATTAAAATATCTATCGATAGGCCCAGTGTATATAACTTTTTTAGAATTTGGCAAATTCGAGCCAATATAATCTGTATTCAATTGAATATCTATACCATCAAGTAATTTTTCAAATATTTGTGTATACCCTCCAACAGGTATTCCTTGATACTTATCAAAAAAATAATTATTATCCCATGTAAACCTTATGGGTAATCGCTTAATAATTTCTTTTGGCAACTCTTTAGGATCTTTCATCCATTGTTTTGTTGTATAACCTTTAATCAGTTTATCATATACATCTTTACCAACAAATTTCAAAGCTTGTTCTTCTAAATTTAATGGATTATCAATTTGTAATGATTGATCACTAATAATTTTTTTTGCTTCATCTGGACTAGAGACTCCCCAAAGTTTATTAAATGTAAACATGCTAAATGGCAACGAATAAATCTCATCCTTGTAATTTGCCAAAACATGATGTTTGTATGAATTAAATTCTGCAAATTGATTAATCCAATCCCAAACTTCTTTGTTAGAAGTATGAAAAATATGTGCACCATAAATTTGGATATTTATTCCATTTCTATTTTCTGTGTAACAATTACCACCAATATGATTTCTTGAATCAATAACTAAAACGCTATAACCAGCCTTCTTGAGTTCATAAGCGCAAATTGATCCATAAAAACCAGCTCCAACAATTATGTAATCATATTCATCTTTCATCTAAAATAATTTTTAAGATTAATTTTACTATTAATTATTAAATCAAGAATTCCTATTAGAACTACAAAGGGAATAAACTCATATACCACAAAGGGAATAAATCCTAAAGTTGTATTACGAAAAGTATAATAAGCCTTTAGACATAAAAGAATATACAATAGTAGTTGATAGAAGTTAATACTGTTTTTTGATAATTTAGCATGAAGATTTTTTGCCAAGAATGTCAAAAGAAGAGACCTGAAAACTAACTCATAATAACCAAAACCAATTAATGCTTGACTTATAACGCCCCACATATAACCCACACCAGAATCTTTATATCCTTGGTTAACTAGATACCAGTTTGCAGCTTCTATTTTTTGGAAAGGCAATAATTGAGAAGGTGGAAAAACCGTTACAATATCATTAAAATACAATATCCATGGGAAATGTAGTTTTGATTTAACTAATTCTAACACTTCGAAACTAGTTGCAAATAAAACTTGAAATTCATTATTTACAGAAAAAATTATAGAAGTCAATGTTTTCAAATCAAACTGAGTTGCTGAAGAAGGATCTAATCCTCTGTAATAACCTAAAAATAGAAATAGTATTAAAAAAATTGATGAGAAAAATAATAATTTGGCCAGCTTTACTGAACTTATAAAGTGTTGATAAATTAAGAAATAAATAAACAATAAATTAAATAATTGAGTTCTAGAACCTTGATTAATCAATAGAAAAATAAATTCTATAGTGATGAACAAAATAATATACTTCCGAAATTTTTGATAATTTAATGTCATAATAACTAACAATGCAATTTTTGTGATACTAAAAATCCCTGATAACTTTGATGATATTTGAATTATAAAATATGGTGCATTAGAGTAAGCTTGCTGATTTAATTCTATCGCACTCGACACATGTTGGCTTCTCTCAAAATCGATTTTATAGAAAACACTAAAAAAAAATAAAACCAGTCTTAGTAAAGCATATAAAATTATTATATGTTTAAAAAGATCTTTAGGGTAAGCAACTTTTAGGGTAGTTGGTATTTTGGTGAAACGAAATAATAAAATAAATGCTGTTATGCTTATAAAATAAACTAAATAATAAGAATACAAATCACTTACTTCATAATCACTAATATTTGCCTTAAATAAACGACTATCTGACAATACTCCGAAACTAAAGTCTCCAAAATAATAATTTATTATAGGGAAAACAGTATAGATAAACGTTGATAATACTATCCAGAAACCTATATTCAATATTGAAGTAGACTTCAATACATAAAAATAATGGAATATATAGAAAATAAATACTAGACAAATTATAAAAAATTGTGTTCCAAAGTTAATCATGGTTGTTGTCCTACTTGAATAAAATCGTTCGAATACATGTGTTTTAGTTTCAAAAAATCACATGGATGTGAATAACTTACAACTTATATAATAATTTTGTCATAAAATTAAAAAGTAATTTCGAAGTATATTTTACGAAACAAGATTTACTATGTGTAAAAAAGTAAATATGATGTAATATTTTCCTATATAAAATTAATCTTGTAAATGAATAATTTGTGTACTCATCAATTTTTTTAAGAAACAAATCTCCCTTCCTTTTTAATTCATCTAAATCAGAATTATAAGTGATACTGCCAGTATTTAACCTGTAAATTGAAAAAACTTCATTATGGTATTTTATCTTTCCATTTAAACCAGTTATCATTATTACTAATAACTGATCCCCAGCGAATATGTCATTTTTCCAGTTTGGAAAATGTATACCCTCATTTCTAAACAAAAATGAAGAAGTATGAGAAAAAGGTGCTCGCATATAATCTTTTAACAAATAGGATTCTGTCCTAGCCGGATTTACATGATCTTTTTTTCTAATTATTTTACCCGTCTTCTCTATTAATATTTCTACAATACCCATAGAAAATTTATAATCTTTATTCTGTTCTAAAAAATCAACTTGTTTCTGCAGCCTAAACGGATCTGTCCAGTAGTCATCCCCTTCACAGATGGCTATGTATTTTCCTTGAGCTGCTGGGAACAACCAATCAATTAAACCATATTTTTGTTTTGACCACTGATTTTCTGATTGCAAAAATGTTTTTATTCTTATGTCTTTTGAAGCATACTTCCTAACTATTTCTTGAGTACCATCAGTGGATGCGTCATCAAATATCAATATTTCGACAGGGAAAGTTGTTCTTTGTATTAAAAATCCTTCGATGCATTCACTAATATAATTGACATGATTGTAGGTAATGCAACAAATAGAAACTATTGGGTTTTCCATATTAAATAAAATACATTACTGTTTCATAAACTCCTTGGGAATAATGGCGAACATAGATTTTATATTCTGAATTCAAACTTAGCAAAAGCCTAGGGATTTCGATAAAATCTGATTGGTTATGGTATATACAAACCGCCATCTGGGGTTTAAATCTTTTAATTGTTGTCTTAGCTCCTTTGATAGCTTCGATTTCAGCTCCCTCAATATCTAGCTTAATAAAGTCCACTTTGCTATTTACTACTTCATCAATTGAAACAGTTGCAATTGAAACGCTTCCTGTGTTAGAAATTTTGTTTGCAGAACCTAAACTTGTGTCGAAATGAAGGGTAGTTGCTTGGCTCCATAACCCGTTCTGAAAAAAATTGATATTATTATTTCCTCTTAATTTGTTTTTTGAAGCAATCATAGAAAACTCTGTCGGCTCAAAGTAATACACTTCATTATAATCGCGGTATCTTTGTACAAACTCCGATGTTGTTGCACCATCAAACCCTCCTCCGTCAACAAATGTTGACTTTTGAGGTAGTATTACAAAATCTTCAAAATATTGCTCATTTATTCTGAACCTAAAATCCTTGAGAAATTTGATATCTCTATTTAGTCTGAAGTTTAGCAACGCTTCAAACTCAAATTTAGATTGTTCGTCCATCAAAAGGGCAAAGACTTTTTCATAAGCATCCATTTCAACAAGTATTGAATCTGTATTACTCAAAAAATCAACAGGAATAAGATTTTCCTCGAAAGCAAATTGTAATGTAAAATAATCTATTGAATTGATTGGGCTTAAAGAAGATATATGACCTTGTACACTAACAGTTCTTCCTTCTACAACACAGTTAATTATAACAGCTTTACTGAAATCTAAATTAGATTTATAAATTGGCAACCCATTAAAAGAAATGTCAGTTGTAAAGTCATCTATATATCCTACAACTTTGATATCCTTCTTAGTAAGCCATGATGTGATTGAAATCCCATATTTATTACGACCAATTAAATAAACTTCTGCAGATAAATTTTCTATGAAATCTTGTGCACGATTTTTAGTTGCTTGTCTTGTGTCTTTAATTTTCATTTTAGTTTTTCCAATTGATTAGTGCGTTAATTGCATCAACATCAAAAACGGGCATGTTAAGATGTTTCTTCACTCCAACTCTCTCTTGAAATGCATTGTCTATAAAAATTGAGGCTTTTGCATTTTTCATATACTTATACTTAGCGTCATCCTTTCTAATCTGAATGATATTGTCAAAAAGTTCTCTATGAATTACTAACGATTCTAGCGTTTCATCTAAGTCTTTCTCATGCTTGGTAATCAAGATAATCTTCTTGTTATGCCATTTGGCATTGTACAGAAACATCATAACCTCTGGATTCGCTTTTCCGTCTTTAGTAATGGTGTCATCAAAATCTATATAAATAGTATTATAATTTAAATCAGACTCGTACTTGTTTTGTAAAGACCTGTCAACCGTAATTTTATTATCATTTTTAAGAATCGAAATATCGTAGCCTAATGCATTGTATACTGTGAGTAAAGGGAAATTCACACCCAAGGCTCTATACAAGTTCATTGATCCTGCCGTTCTAACTGATACTTCTAATAATTTAAAAGCGCCGTTCACATCTTTTTTAAGTTGAAAATACCACAATCCATTCATTTTTAGTTTTTCACTAATTACAGCGGCGATATCACTTAATTCAGGTGTCAAGCTAACTGTTGAAGTTCTAACGCTTATACCACCAAAAACACGTTCTCTTTTTCTTGGGCCTACAAATCTGAGTTCACCTTTTCTATCGGTAAAACAATCAATCGTTAATTCTTCACCTGGCAAAAGTTCACAAATCACATTATCACGCAGCAATTCTTCATTTAGCAAATTGACATTTTCACTATTCACAACCATTGCTCCTTTTCCTCCTTGACCATCATCTGGTTTTACGAAAACTGGTAATTCATCTGCTCCAGGCAGACTGGAAAAAATCTTTGGGCAAAATGGGTAGCCGGAAAATAGATTATATGTTTTCTTCTTGCTTCTACAAATTAGTGCTTGCTCTAATCCTGGCGTTGCTATAACTGCATTAATTTTTTTCTGTTCCTGCGCTAATTTTACAACTACATCATCATGTGTAGGAATAATGATGTCGATACTATTTTCCAAGATAATTTTATTTAGAAAATCAACAAAATCTTGGCTTGTGATGTAAGGTACATTACCAATATAATTTTCATATACAAAACGGCCATGATCATCTTTGCCAGAAGCACCAAACAATTTTAGGTTCACTACATCTTTTAATGCATGGTGTATTTCTATTCCGTTTTCGGCTCCACAAGGAAAAACAAGAACATTTATTTTTTTATCCATTTAATATCTTTTCAATTATAATATTCATATCAATTACCCCATATCTTTGATCAATTGGTAAATAAATTACCTCATTAGCTAATTGATATTCTAAGGAATTTTTGTCACACCACTCTAATACATTAGGCCAATAACTAGCAGTATAAATTTTATTTTCTAACAAAACCTTTTTTAACTTTTTATCTTTATTCCAATATGGGTATACCATAGGAATACTTCCTTCTTCTATTTCTAATGAGAATTGGTTGCTACTCTTTAATGCTTTATGTAAATAAAAAAAATTATCTTTTCGTTTATTTGCAGCAAGCTCATAATCAATTGTTTTTAAAATATTTTGTGTTAATTTCGACATTCTTTTGATTGATTGATTCTGCAAAGATTTATCGTTTTCAGAAAAAAAGGAATAACCCGCTTCTGCAGAAACATCTTTTCGAATCAACAAATGTTTCATGCGTTCAAATGAAACATCCTGCTCAGTTGGTTGTTCAAATTTTTTAACATTATATAGATATGCTCCATCAGCAACTCCGAAAAACTTTCTAGCAGAATAAAATGTTGGAACTTTTTTAAATGGCATTGAATAAAACGCTTGAGCATTATCTATTATCAATTGTTCACACATTAGTGACAACTTCTTTACATAATTATCTTTTAACCCAAAATAATTAGTGTATAAAAAAGCATCCCCATCCTTCAATTCTGTAAAATCAAAAATTGGTTCTAAATTTTCATTAATTGAATAAAACTGAAAAGGAAGTTTTAATTTATGAAGTGGCTGTATCAATACATCGCAAGTGAAATATGGTAAAAATATCTTCTTTATTTTTTTTGCTTTCAATATATACTCAAGAGCATTTCGCGCTGTATTCAAACATATAGCATCGGTATGAAATTCTTTTGATACATTACTTAATTCTAATTCAAAGTATCCGCCTATGGATTTGGTATTATTCATTGTTTTATATCAATTCATATTGATCCAACATTCCATTGATATCATCAGGACTATTAAACATCATTACATCAATTATACTTAACCATGGCACAAACGCATTTTTATATTGCAAATAATTTATCGAATTCGATTTCTGGAATTGAAGTTTAATGCCATTTTGTTCAAATCTTTCTTTATTATATAATTCAATACCACCGCTAGAATTTATATAAGTGGATGCATTTTGTGCTTTACAAATTGCTAATACCTTTTCTTCTGATTTTAATTGGTGATCAATCTCTATTGTTGATGACACGGTAATTTTTGTAGAGATGGATAAATATTTTAGTGTCTCTTTTAATGAGTGATGTATAAAATCAAACAAATTCAATTCATCTATCATTAAACATTTTTCAAACACAGCAAATACTCTTTCGAATTGTGGTGCTTTTCTATAAGATTCTACTATTTTGTTTAACATTTTTTTTCGGTCAACAGACCATGTATCTGATAAAAATCGCTCGTTTACATTTAAATAATCTGAATCTTTTTTTAATGGAAGAGTGATGTATTCATCACTTTGATTGACTAAAATTCTATTTCTATTTATCCAACCTTTCTTTGTAAACTGTATATTATCGTAGATAACAAATTCATCTACTGAATTTATTAATTGAAAATACCCTATATACGGAAAAAAATAGGGTTGCATAATGGCTATCTTCATTTATAGAGCCGAGTTAATTAAGTTGACAACTTCATCAAGATCTTTTTCGGTTAGACCTACATAAAGAGGTAAACACATAATTCGTTCAGCAATTGATTCGGAAACTGGCATGAATTCTCCATTTACATATTCAATTTTATTTAATGATGGATAAAAATAACGCCTTGGGTAAATATTATTGCTATTTAAAATTTGTTGGACTTTAACTAGGGTTTCTTCTGTTTCAAAAATTATTGGGTAATAACTATAATTCCATACTGTATGTCCTACTAGTCTAAATGATTGTATTTTTTTAAAGTTTAAATGATTCAAATAATAATTAACTACTTTTTCTCTTTCCTCTAAAATCAATCCCATATTTGGTAAAACAGCTAATCCCATGGCCGCTTGTAATTCTGATATTTTACCATTAATTCCTAAACCATGAAAATCTAGAGGCCCATTATGTCCAAAATTGTGTGAGTAAAAGCATTTACGAAATAACCCAGCATCTTTAGTAAACAAAGCACCACCCTCTCCGGTATGAAATAATTTTGTAGCATGAAAACTGCAGGTGCTAATATCTCCATACTCAAAAATACTTTTCCCTTTATAAGTTACTCCAAAACAATGCGCAGCATCATAAATTACTTTTAGGTTGTGTTTCTTAGCAATTGCTTCAATTGCTTCAATATTACAAGGATTTCCAAAAACATGAGTAGCCAGAATACATGTTGTTTTTTCAGTAATGGCAGCTTCTATTTTGGTTTCATCAATTGTTAAATAATCTGGGTGGATGTCTACAAAAACTGGCGTACAATTTTCCCATACAATAGCTGCAGTAGTAGCCACATAACTAAAAGGAGTAGTGATGATTTCGCCACCTTTCCCAAGTAATTTCAAAGCTATTTGCAATGGGATTGTTCCATTGTTCATAACAATCATTTTACTTTGTTGTAAAGCTAAATATTCTGAGAGTTTCTCTTCTAATTCAAGTACCAAAGAGCCTCGATTAGTCAACCATTTATTGTCCCAAATACGTTGAACTTGTTTTTGATAATCGGTAATAGGGGGGAAAAATGTTTTTGTAACGTTTATCATTTTCGAAACTTCTCTAGTATTAATTCTTTAAAAATATTATATGGTTTAAGAACAATTATTTCGCTTAATACAACCAATACAAATAGTGCAATTATAAAAGATTGAAAGATTTGTACAATTAAACTTGTTGAATCGATGAATTTATTTAAAATCAATACAATTACTAACGTTAAACCGACAATTAAAATAGTTGGCACTAAATCAGTTAATTGTTTACCTGTTGAATAATTTAAAAATTTTGAGCTATAATAAGAATTTATAAATAATGCCAAAAAGGATGTGATGACACTACTCCAAACTAATCCCATAACTCCAAAATTCATACAAATTAATACAACAATAAAAACCATAATTTTTTTTGCAATCTCTAGTTTGAGAAACAAATCACTTCTTCCATAAATGCTTAATATGTTAATATTCAAAGAATGTATTGGATAAAAAGCAAAAGCAATAGTTAAAACTTGAAACATTGGGGCTAATGGTAACCATTGTTTTCCGAGAAAAAGTTCGATAATTTGATATGCCATCAATGAAATAAATGCTAAGCAGGTTGAAGAAATAAAAAATGACATTTGCATCATATTTTTATACACTTTTTGTAATCTATCTTTATCTTCCTTTATTAATGTCATAGATGGTAAAGATACTTTTGAAATAATTCCAGATAATACCGAAATAGGATAATTATTAAAAGTATAAGCTCTTTCATAGAAGCCTAAAGTTTTCACATCATAAAACTTTCCTATAAGAATATTATAAATATTGTCAAAAATTGTATTAAGCTGCGCGGCAATAACAAGCTTATAACCAAAATTAAAATGGTATTTGTAATTTTTAAAATCGAAATCCAATATTGGTCTCCACTTGATGAAAATCCAAAAAGAAATTGTACAGATAATTTGATTAATTAAAAACAACCATATTAAACTCCAAACACCATATCCAGAAAATCCTAACCAAACTCCAATTGAAACACTAATAATATTACCCGGTAAATTTAGATAAGTAATCATTTTAAACTTCATTTCCTTCATCAACTTTACATTGTGAATACTTCTAAAGCTACTAATTACAAAACCTAAACAATACCACCTTATAATTTCAGTCAAGATGATTTGATTATAAAAAGATGCAATGTATGGTGCAGTTACAAAAAGCAGTACATAAACAAACATACTCATCAATATATTTGTAATAAAAACAGTTGAATAATCTTTTTCTGTTACATCTTTCGTTCGAAGCAATGAAGAAGACATTCCACTATCAATTAGAGTGTTTCCAATAGCAACAAAAATCATTATCATTCCAAGAAGACCAAACTCTTTTGGGCCTAAAATTCTTGCTAACAAAATAGTAGCAATAAAATACCCTCCTCTATTAACTAAAATATCAATAAAAGTCCAAAAAGCACCATTAATTGATTGTTCTTTTAAACTCAATCTATATTTAATTATAATTTTCCATCAACGATATTTCCAATAATTCCTTTTACATCATACAAAACACTATTACTTTTTTGTAATTCAGTAAAATCCATCGAAAAAAACAATTTATGAGCAACACCTAATACTATTGCATCGTATTTATCATTTGGTAATACATTTGTGGTTAGTATATTATACTCATGATTTACTTCATTTGGATTAGCATATGGATCATATACAACTACATTAATTCCATAATCATTAAGTGCATTTACTACATCAACAATTTTTGTATTTCTGACGTCGGGGCAATTTTCTTTAAAAGTAATTCCTAGCATTAATAAAGATGCGCCATTGACTGTTATCCCTTTCTTAATCATCAACTTAACTACTTGGGAAGCTACATATTCACCCATACTGTCATTCAAACGACGACCTGCCAAAATAATTTCGGGGTGATATCCTAACTCTTGGGCTTTTTGTGCTAAATAATAAGGATCTACCCCTATGCAATGTCCTCCCACCAAACCTGGTTTGAACGGTAAAAAATTCCACTTCGTTCCTGCAGCCTCTAAAACAGCATGGGTATCAATATTCATTAAATTGAATATTTTAGCCAACTCGTTCACAAAAGCAATATTAATATCTCTTTGAGAGTTTTCAATTACTTTAGCAGCTTCAGCCACTTTGATACTAGGTGCTAAATGTGTACCCGCTGTAACGACACTTTTGTAGAGTGCATCTACTTGTTGACCTATTTCAGGTGTAGAACCCGAGGTTACTTTTAATATTTTCTCAACCGTATGTTCTTTATCCCCTGGATTGATTCGCTCTGGAGAATACCCTGCAAAAAAATCTTCGTTAAATTGTAAACCTGAAATTTTTTCTAAAACAGGAATACATTCTTCTTCGGTAGCACCAGGATACACCGTAGATTCATAAATCACAATATCGCCTTTTTTCAAGACTTTGCCTACCGTTTCACTTGCCTTATATAATGGAGTTAAATCTGGTCGATTGTTTTTATCCACAGGAGTTGGCACAGTAACTATATAATAATTACAATCTTTTATATCATTCAATTCATAAGAACAAAAAAGTCCTTTACCTTCACCATTATTTTTTAATAGAACAGCTTGTAAAATTTCATCCTCAACTTCTAGGGTTCCATCATGTCCATTACGTAATTGTTCAATCCGTGTGGTGTTAATATCAAATCCTACTACCTTATATTTTGTAGCGAATAATCGGGCAAGTGGCAAACCTACATAACCCAATCCGATAACTGCTATTTTAATCATGAAATATGGTTAAATTTATTTTAAATTATGAAAGTACCATGAAACGGCCTCTTTGATTCCGGTTTCTAAAGAAAATTTAGGGTTATATCCTAAATTAATCTTTGCTTTTTCAATACTTGCTAACGAATGAGGTATATCACCTGCTCTATTTGGCCCATAAATTACTTGGACTTCGGCAATTTTTGGATCGAGTATTGCTAAATTTTCTTTCAATAATTGTACTAATTGAGTCAATGTTGTTCTGTCTCCGAAAGCTGTATTATACACCGTGTTTACTGCTTCAGGATTTTCAGTGGTCATTGCTAATTCATTCATTTGAATGACATTATCAATATATGTAAAATCTCTGGAGTAATTTCCATCCCCATTTATGACTGGTGATTCGTGTTTCATCAATTGTTTTACAAATAATGGAATAACAGCAGCATAAGCACCATGTGGATCTTGTCTACGCCCAAAAACATTGAAGTATCGCAATCCAATAGTTTCTATACCATAGGTTTTACTGAATATTTCAGCATACAATTCATTAACATATTTAGTTATGGCATAAGGTGATAATGGCTTACCTATCACTTCTTCAACTTTTGGTAAACTTTCTGAATCTCCATAAGTGGATGAACTCGCTGCATATATAAAACGTTTTACTTTAGCATCACGAGCTGCAGTTAGCATATTCAAAAAGCCCGAAACATTTACATCATTAGTCGTAATTGGGTCTTTAATAGATCTAGGTACTGAGCCCAAAGCAGCTTGATGCAGTACATAACCTACTTTATCAACTGCTTTTTGACAATCTTTTAAATTTCGAATGTCGCCCTCAATTAATGTATAGTTTGAATTAGCAAGAAATCCTTCTATATTGTGTCGATGTCCTGTAGAAAAATTATCTAAACAGACTACTTTGTAATTTTTATTTAAGAAGTGTTCCGTTAAATTCGATCCAATAAATCCTGCACCGCCAGTAATTAAAATATTCTTTTGCATTCTATATTTTGAAACAATTTTACGCACCAAACTGCGCACTATCACCTTTGTTTTTACTACTTTTTCATCATATTAAATGAAAAATATAAATCTATTCATTGCTGTAAATCAATGAATTAGTGATTTACATTTATTTACAAATAACTTTTGCTGGTCTGGACCACACTAATCAAATTGTGTCTTCCACCAACGTCGCAACAGCAATGTGATGATTCCCAGAAAGCCCATTAAAAATGCACCTCCAATTGCCGTTAGTAATTTTGATGATTTCTTTTTTTCCAACGGAAATCGAGGTTGATCAATCAACTGAATCAAGGGTTGTTCCTTAGCCATCAATGTTCTGCTCAATTCCAAGTTCTTCAACAATTCTCCATACATCGTAGAAAGGACCTGAATCTCCAATTGCTTCTTTGCTTGTGGTACTTTGGCCACGCCTCGCACCAAGAATTGGTTGCCATCCACTTCCGAAGCCACCCCATACATCGCCCTACCCAACGCCTGTTTCACACTGTCTACCTTGTGCTCCATCATCATCACATTCTTACGCATCTGGCGAGTTTTGGTCTCCACATAGAACTCTGTCACGTTTTGGGTCAATACTTGGGTGAAATGCTTGGCAAACCATTCATCGTTTCCTGTGAATGAGACTGATACGATGGCCAACTTTTTATCTACCTTAGATACCGTCAAATGATTCTTGGCCAAATCCCCACATACTTTACCCAAAAATGAATCCTGGGCCAATGAAAACTGATCGGAATTCAATTTGTCTGCACTGTAAATCACGGGCTGTGGATCATTGGGTTTTCTGGGTTTGGGTTTCTTGGGTTTGTTGAAATCGATGTATTGATTGATTAGTAATTTCCGCTTACCATTGCTATCCACTTCGGTCAACAGAGTTTTCTCAACCAATAAACGGCTTTTCATGAGTTCTAGGAGGTTGTCACCACTGAATGCACCACCCGAACCTCCACCCAAATCTACCCCAAATTGGGAGGCAATAGATCCCAAACCACCCACTTTGTCGCCACCCTCAGCCAAAGCAAAGGTCAACTTCGCCGTATATTCGGGCTTTTGGAATTTGGCATAAAAAAAGCCGCCTAAGCCCCCAAATACACCCAACAACAACAATTTCCACCATTGGTTTTTCAGATAAGAAACAACTTCTCCTGCCTTTTGGATGAGCTCCTTGATGGAAATTTCGTCGGTTTCTTGATTTACTTGCTCCATCATTATTTCTGTATCAAAGCCCACAAGGTTGCCAAGCCGGTTAATTTTACCGTAATGTCTTGAATGATCTTGTTCCAATCCGTAGGGATTTTGTTCAGTTTGTCTTTTGTGCTGGTTTTGGCCTTCTTTTCCTTGGATATCACGTAAACTGCACTGCCCTTTTTCACTTTGGGTGACACCCAGAACAAGTAGCAATTTATTGTCCTTCTAACACGTCCATTTGCCTCCACCACATAGGTCTTTGAACGCCACGCATCCGCTGTATAGCCATTGCCAAAGGTGCGAATATAATACCCCGCCCGTTTGCCTGATACAAAAGGAGAGTTCATCACTGAATAATCTGTCAACGAATCTAAATTCAATAAATTCTCTATGTATTGAATACCCGTACCATAAATGCTGATGTAATCAATCACTTTGGGTACCGAAATGATATCGCCCTCTTTCAAGGTATAATTGTACATCGATCCACGCCTGTTCATGGCTTTCTTCATGTCAAAGACCAAGAATCCCCCAGGCAAATTGGGTCGGTCAAATTTGGCCCCCTCAGGAAATGCGTATGCCGTTAATCCACCGGCCAATTGTACCGCATCATGTACTGTGAATCCCTTGTCTTGAATTACATAGGTACCCGGGTATTTGAATTCCCCCCTTAGTTCAATCACCTTTTGAAGCTCAAAGTTGGGGATCCTCCTTACAGATACAATATCAAAGGGCAGCAAGGCCGTTTTCAATACTTCTTGGTTCTCGGTTACATCTTTGGGAATGGTTAACTCCAACATCGAAGTTTGGTAGGGCTCACCAGGTTTGTAGTTGGGAGCAAAAATATTACTCCGGGCAATTTCAATCTTGGTTAGTTCCGCTGAAATCTTAATACCGCCGGCCAAAACCAAAACATCACCCAAGGTCAATCCTTCTTTGTACGACAGCGTCAAAGGGTTCTTCACCTCCCCGTTCACATTCACAGTAAACGTATCCAAAAACTCCGCTTCTGTGTACAATAGCAATACATCATTCTTTCTCAAAACAATGTTGTTGACGTTCTCCACGTTGTTAACCAGCGCTGTAACTTCCAAGGGAATGTATCTTCTTGTTTCGTCTTTCTCTGTTCTCACCAAATAGGCCCGCTTCAGCATGGCCTGTTCCTTGAGTCCACCCGCTTTTTGGATCAAATCCAACACACGCTCTCCTGACACCAAGGGAAAAATACCAGGGAAGTATACCGGGCCTTTGATCTCCACCTGGTTTTCCAAATCTTCGTTTACCACACCCACTACTACGGCATCACCGGCTTTTAGATTGAAATCTGCATTGAGTTTGCTCAAGCTATCCCAATTCACTGGAAACAATCGCTGGTTCTTTTCAATATAGCGCTGAACTTGGGTGTTTGCGGCCAACGCATTGGGTTGGAATCCACCGGCATATTTGAATAAATGCGACAACTGTTCTGTCGGCAACAACTCATAAGTCATGGGCCGTTTTACCGCACCTGCAATGCTCACCAATTTACCCACAGTGCCCACCACCAAGTAGTCATTGTCTTGCAAAAAGAAATCATCTTCTGATCCTGGATTTTGCAAGTAAGCATACACGTCAAACGTCTTGATCACTTTACCATTTCTGCGCAGTTGTACGTTTCTCAACGTACCAATATCTGTGGGACCTCCAGCGGCAATCAAGGCATTAAAGGCCGTATTCAAAGCCGGGATTTTGTACGAGCCTGGTTTAAATACCTCACCCACAATATTCACGGTGATGCTGCGGCTATAGGCCAAACTGATTTCCAGTTGGTTGGCGCCCATATTGAAATTGTTGCTCAGTGCCGTTCTAATCAACGTCTTGGCTTTGTCAAACGCAATGCCTTTGACATAGATACTGCCCAACTGTCCCAATTCAATTCTTCCGCGCGCATCCACTTTGGCCACCGTGTTGTAATAACTCACCCCAAAGATTGAGATGCCCAATTCATCACCCACACCCAACTCGTAATTGGCTGGGGCTTTGGCGTCGAGACTGCGCTCATAAATTTTCAGATCACCCTTCCGGAACAATTCCTGTCCATATACTGTCACAGCACGTACTTCTTTGGGTGCTACTATTTCAGAACCGGTCAGTGGCGTAGCGGCTTCGATCACTGCTTGTTTGGCTTTTTGTTCTGTCGCTGCTTGTGTAGCCAATCCAGGGGTATTGGCAGTCGACGGGGTTTGAGTTTGAATCTTGTTCAAACGCTCTTTGAAGGCCTGTGCCTCAGAGGCCGGCAGGCCCTTGGCCAAGGCCAACTTTTCTGCTTGCTCTACCCCCAAACCGGCCGCTTGGGCTTGGGCCAACAAATCCAACAATTGAGCATCGGTGAAATCAGCGGCTTTTACCGTCGCTGGGTTCTGTGACATTTCGGGCTGGGCTGTCAATGACAAAATCCCTAAAAAAAAGATAATCAGTGCGTTGTGTTTTTTATTCATTGCGATACGGCAAAGATAAGTAGAATAATGGGCTGCTGTGCGTGCATAGCTTCGCCCCTTCAGTCACAGGAGTAACCTACGGGGGCGCTGTAACAATCCAAAAAGCACAATGTTTGCAGCCATACAAAGATATGACCAAACCCTTGCTCAAATGCAGGGTTTAACATCAATTTAACACCAAATTTGTGAATGCGCCACAAAGGCGCATGAATGACTTAATATCTGTAGGTATCCTTTTTGAAAGGACCGTTGACATTTACACCGATGTAATCGGCCTGTTCTTGCGTCAACTCAGTCAACTCCGCACCGATGTGTGCCAAGTGCAAATTCGCTACTTTCTCATCTAGGTGCTTAGGCAACACATACACTTCATTTTTGTAGCTGGCGTGGTTGTTCCACAATTCCAACTGCGCCAATGTTTGGTTGGTGAAGCTGTTACTCATCACAAAGCTAGGGTGGCCCATGGCACAGCCCAAGTTAACCAAGCGACCTTCAGCCAATACGATGATCTCATTGCCTTTCAAGTTGTAAACGTCAACCTGTGGCTTGATGGTGTATTTTGTATTGCCATAGTTTTTGTTCAACCAAGCCATATCGATTTCATTGTCGAAGTGTCCGATGTTACAAACGATGGTTTTGTCTTTCATTGATTCAAAATGCTTAGCCGTAACGATGTTACAGTTACCGGTAGCGGTTACTACTATGTTGGCTTGAGGGATGGCTTTGTCGATGTGCACAACTTGGTAACCATCCATGGCTGCTTGAAGTGCACAGATCGGATCGATTTCAGTGACCATCACACGAGCACCAGCACCGCGCAAAGAATCGGCAGAACCTTTTCCAACGTCGCCGTATCCACAAACAACAGCCACTTTACCAGCCATCATCACATCGGTTGCTCTGCGAATGGCATCTACCAAACTTTCTTTACAACCGTATTTATTATCAAATTTGCTCTTGGTAACGCTGTCGTTTACGTTGATCGCAGGGATGTGCAAAGTGCCTTTCGCCATACGCTCGTACAAACGGTGAACGCCGGTAGTAGTTTCTTCACTCAATCCTTTGATACCCGCGATCAAGGCAGGGTATTTGTCGAAAACCATGTTGGTCAAATCACCACCATCGTCCAAAATCATGTTCAAAGGCTGCTGACTTTCACCAAAGTGCAAGGTTTGCTCGATACACCAATCAAATTCTTCTTCGTTCTGACCTTTCCAAGCATATACTGAAATACCGGCAGCAGCAATCGCCGCAGCGGCGTGATCTTGCGTTGAGAAAATGTTGCAAGAGCTCCAGGTAACTTCTGCACCCAATTCCACCAATGTTTCAATCAATACAGCAGTTTGGATAGTCATGTGCAAACATCCAGCGATGCGAGCGCCAGCCAAGGGCTTAGTGGCACCGTATTCGGCACGCAACGCCATCAAACCAGGCATTTCGGCTTCTGCCATTTTGATTTCTTTTCTACCCCATTCTGCCAATGAGATGTCTTTTACCTTGTAAGGAACGTATGTGTTTGTCATAGAGATTTATCCAATTTCTTTCATCACCGCATAAGTGGTTTCACTGCGGCTCATGGTGTAAAAATGCAAAATGGGCACACCGGCTTGCATCAACCCTTCGCACTGTTCTATGCACCATTGTATACCCAAGGCCTTGGCCTCTGCGTTGTTTTTGCATTTTGCCACTCCTTCCGCCAATGCCTGGGGAATATCAATGTGAAACAAATGCGGCAACAAATGCAATTGAGTTTTTGTGGCTAGGGGTTTCAACCCGGGAATGATGGGGACATCAATGCCATAGTCCCTGCAAGCCCCCACAAAATCAAAGTATTTCTGATTGTCGTAAAACATTTGGGTCACGATATAATCTGCCCCGGCATCAATTTTCTGCTTCAAATAGGCCAAGTCCCAAGCCAGGTTGGGTGCATCTTGGTGTTTTTCAGGGTAGCCTGCAGAACCAATGCAAAAATTGCTGGTGGTGACATCGGTTTGTTCCGCGTCCAGGTACTGACCCTGATTCATGGCCTGAATTTGTTGTATGAGTTCCAAGGCGCTTTGGTTGCCCCTTTCCTCGGGAACAAATTGGGGGTCATGTTTGAGGTTATCGCCCCGCAAGGCCAAAATATTCTCTATGCCCAAGTACTGCAATTCAATGAGGGCGTTTTCTGTTTCCTCTTTGGTAAACCCGCCACAAATGAGGTGGGGCACTGCATCAATCTGAAACCGGTTCATCAGTGCCGCACAAATGGCCACCGTACCGGGTCTTTTTTTGGTACTTTTCTTGGTAAAGGTGCCGTCCTTTAAAGGTTTAAGCACATAATCTTCCCTGTGGTAGGTAACATCAATGAAGGCCGGTTTGAATTCCATAAGGGGCTCAATGCCCTGAATCATTTGTGCCAAGGATTCACCTTTTAATGGGGGCAATACCTCAAAAGAAAAGAGGGGTTTGTTGTTGGCCGCTAAGATGTGATCGGTGATTTTCACTGATTACTCTACCGTTACAGATTTTGCCAAATTGCGCGGTTGGTCTACATTGCAACCCCGCATCACGGCAATGTGATAGCTCAACAATTGCAGGGGCACGGTGTTTACCAACGGACTCAATGGCTCTATGGTTTCGGGCACTTCAATTACGTGGTCTACCATGTGGTCCAAATCGCGGTTACCTTCACTAACCAACGCAATTACTTGTCCTTTGCGGGCTTTAACCTCTTGGATATTGCTCACCACTTTTTCGTAGTGCTCTGAGTTGGTGGCAATCACCACCACAGGCATTTCTTCGTCAATTAAGGCAATGGGACCGTGCTTCATCTCTGCCGCAGGGTACCCCTCGGCATGGATGTAACTGATTTCCTTGAGCTTCAAAGCGCCTTCTAAGGCCACCGGGAAGTTATATCCCCTACCCAAATATAGGAAGTTCTTGGCGTCTTTGAATTTCTTGGCCAATTCAATCATTTGGTCGTTCAGTAACAGGGCTTTTTCAATCTTTTGCGGAATGCCTTCCAATTCTTCGAAGAAAGATTTGATGGCCACCAAATTCATGGTACCCTTGAGTTTGGACATACCCACGGCCATCAATGCCAACACGGTCACTTGTGCGGTAAATGCCTTTGTACTGGCTACACCAATTTCCGGACCGGCATGGGTATAGGCCCCAGCATCGCTCAAACGCGGTATGCTAGATCCCACCACGTTGCACACACCAAACACCGTAGCGCCTTTGCGCTTGGCCAAGTCCATGGCCGCCAAAGAATCGGCGGTCTCTCCACTTTGGGATATGGCCATGACCATGTCATCCGAGTATATCACCGGATTGCGGTACCTGAATTCAGAAGCGTATTCCACTTCCACCGGTACCCGGGCCAAATCCTCAAACAAATATTCACCCACCAAGCCAGCATGCCAGCTGGTGCCACAACCAATCAAAATCAAGCGCTTGATTTCTTTCAAGCGCTGCTGGTAATCTTCCATGCTGCGCATGTGAATTTCACCCGTTTGTACATCGAATCGACCCCGGAAACTATCAAAAATAGAACGGGGCTGTTCGTAAATTTCTTTGAGCATGAAGTGCGGGTATCCGCCTTTTTCCAATTGCTCCAAACTCAATTCCAATTCCTGCACATAGGGTACCTGCACCACATTGTCAATGCTCTTCACCATCAACTCTTGGTTCTCAACAATGGCAATTTCCCCGTCTTTGAGGTAAATCACCTTGTTGGTATACTCCACAATGGGGGTGGCGTCAGAGGCAAAAAAGAACTCCCCGCGGTCTTCGCCCAAGCCCACCACCAAAGGACTGCCTTTGCGGGCGGCAATGAGGTGTTCTGGGTGGTTTTTGCTCAGTATTACAATCGCATAAGCCCCACTCACTTGCTTCAAAGCCGAGCGCACCGCATCTGCCAAAGGCAGGCCGCTGTTTTGCATCACGTCCTCAATCAAGTGTGCCAATACTTCTGTATCAGTATCAGAATGAAAAGTATGTCCTTTCATCACCATGCCTGCTTTCAGCGTGGCATAGTTTTCTATGATGCCGTTGTGGATGATGGCCAAATCCCCGCTTTCACTCAAATGAGGGTGGGAATTTTTATCGTTGGGTTCGCCGTGGGTGGCCCAACGGGTATGACCCATACCCATTCCACCACTCACATCTTGTCCCGCCGTTTCCTCTTCCAAGTTGGCCACCTTGCCTTTTTTCTTATAAATGCGCATGTCGCCGTTCAACAGGGCCACGCCGGCACTGTCATAACCGCGGTATTCCAAGCGCTTAAGGCCCTTGATCACAATGTCATAGGCCTGCTTTTGTCCGATATAGGCAACGATTCCACACATTAGCTTTATTTTTTATAGTCCGAATTGGGCTTTCACTGCACCCACCGCGTTGGTTTCTTCCCAAGGGAACAATTTTACAGAAACCTTCAACTCGTTTGGCTTTCCAGCGTTAAATACCTTATCTACTGTTTTGCACTCACGACCCATGTGTCCGTAAGCCGCCGTCTCCAAATAAATCGGCGTACGCAATTGAAAACGCTGTTCAATGTGGTAAGGACGCAAACTAAATTCTGGCATGGCCAAAATTTTCGCCGCAATTTCACCGTCTGTATTGTTCACTTTGGCTGTGCCATAGGTATCCACGAACAAACCAACAGGTTCTGCTACACCAATGGCATAACTCACCTGTACCAGGGCTTGGTCACATACACCGGCAGCCACCAAATTTTTGGCAATGTGTCGGGTAGCATAGGCCGCTGAACGATCTACTTTGCTGGGGTCTTTGCCTGAGAAGGCACCACCACCATGTGCACCACGACCGCCATAGGTATCTACGATGATTTTACGGCCTGTGAGGCCGGTGTCACCATGAGGACCACCAATCACAAATTTGCCAGTGGGGTTGATGTGGTATTTGATGTCGCTGCCAAACAACGCTTGGATGTGTGCTGGCAACTTGGCCTTCACACGGGGGATCAACAAATTCACCAAGTCATTGTGGATTTTCTTCAACATCGCCTCATCCTCATCAAAATCATCGTGCTGGGTAGAGATTACAATGGTATCAATATTCAAAGGTTTGTGATCATCCGAATATTGGATGGTCACCTGACTTTTGGCGTCGGGACGCAAATAGCCAATCACATTGCCTTCTCTGCGCATGGCAGCCAATTCTTCTAAAAGAAGGTGGGCCAACATCAAGGGCAAAGGCATGAGGGTATCGGTTTCGTTGTTGGCATAGCCAAACATCATCCCTTGGTCACCTGCGCCTTGGTCTTCAGGATTGGCACGCTCAACCCCTTGGTTTATATCTGCACTTTGCTCATGAATGGCACTCAAGATACCACAGCTGTTGGAATCAAACATATATTCGCTCTTGGTGTAACCAATTTTGGCGATTACATCACGCGCGATTTTTTGAACATCTAAGTAGGCGTTAGACTTTACCTCTCCGGCCAATACAACTTGTCCGGTGGTTACCAAAGTCTCACAGGCCACTTTGCTGCTTGGGTCATAAGCCAAAAAATGGTCAATTAAAGCGTCTGAAATTTGGTCAGCGACTTTGTCTGGGTGTCCTTCCGACACAGATTCTGAAGTAAAGAAATACGGCATAAATATTTTTGCAAATATAGTGACAACCCAAAGAAATTT
>JACCDQ011927197.1_pt1 | contig 38190 bp, 37 predicted proteins | sample 7446031 | NCBI WGS metagenome assembly JACCDQ01 (sample SAMN15323442, study PRJNA562643) | freshwater metagenome | isolation source: river surface water | place: USA:Blue River Watershed | collected 2017-08-17 | reverse complement strand
TCGCTCAACAGAGAGCGTCAGAAAAGTTTCAAGCGGATTGGAATGCAGCAGCTACTAAGGCTCAGATTCATGAGAGTGCGCAGTATCTAGCTGAAGTTCCAGAATATCCGGATACAGACAAGCTTCTAGCCGAAGCGAAGAAGATGAAAGACTTCGTAGATAAGGGATAATATTATGGATATCGTGAGAACGCAATCCATAGTTAGACGTTATTCCAAGGCTATGGAAAGAGAGATAGAATCTTGGGCGAATGTAGAAAAAGCAGCTGAGTATATCAGCGAACGTCCTTATCTACATTCACAAGTTGATTTACATAATCATGCATGTAGGCATGTTGGTATCGCCTTTAAGTTTGAACAAAAGTTCGATCCTGTTCGCGCAGCATCACTGCAAGATGAAATTTCCGATCTAGTAAACGCAGAGCGTTACAGTCGGTAAACGAAACTAGGGATGGTTTCAGCAACCAAAAGAGCCTCCGGGCACTCACGTAGCTTCGGCTACTTCGATAGGCAACCACGGTCACTGGACGCTCAGGCGATCTACACCCTTAGCCATGACCTAGCAAACTAGGAGTAGGGGTTCTACCCGAATGTAGAAATAGGGCTTCTCCGAATAGAAGAAGAGGTAAGATCCGAAATCAAATAACATCCCGTTGATTTAATAAAGGTTTGGTACTATGGTAAGACTAGATGAGAGGTTTGAAACACTTGAACAGTTACAAGCTAGGCTCGACTATCTCGTAGAAACAAATCGAATTTATAACTATGAAGTTCGCCCTACGTTTGATGAGTATGGTTATGATGTTTACATCACTCCGGTACCAACACTAGAGCGAATTGAGATTACAGTCGTTGGTAGTCAATATAGAGACTTTACTGTCGGTTAACAAATTTAGGTACGGTTCAGCAACTCGCTAAAACTTTCTATGCTAAGAGACGTGGTTTTCGATTTTTCCACATTAATCCAAAAGTAGACAACGTACCTGTTGAATAACCCTTTAGGAGTATGATGTATGAAAACTACACAGGAATGGCTAACCGAGGTTAAGAGCTCTCCTGAAAAGCTCACGCACTGGCTGGAACGTCAGTATATCGGTGAAGCTCTAGCGGCTGAACGAATTGCCAAACTAGCTGAGCAGGCTCAAGGTAAAGCAAAGACTCTTCTACTCAAGATCGCGCAAGATGAACAGAAGCATCGCGATTGGGTAGGTAGTCTACTCACAGCCCGTAACATGGATCTTCCAGTTGTATCTTACAAGGAAGATCGCTACTGGGGTGAAGTTCTCCCGAACGCTGAGAACTTCGATGAGATTACTGCTGCAGGTCATCATGCAGAAGCTATGCGACTCGTTCGCATTCGTGCTCTCGCCGCAGATACTGACATTGACGAAGATATTCGTAATGTCTTTTCTAATATTTTACCGGATGAAGAGATGCACGCTAAGGGGTTTGAGGCAATCAGTACTCCAGAGGCAATTGAAAGCATGAGAGGGCACCATGAGCGTGGCCTTGAGATGCTAGGTTTAACGATTTAAGAATTTAGGTTCCTTTCAGCATTCAAAAGCGATAAAGAAACCGGTATCGAAAGATGTGTAGGTTCGAATCCTACTCTCCCGACCAACTATAGGGAGATGGCGGAATGGTAGACGCGCTGGTCAGCAAAAAGCGGAACCTGTAGATTAATGCGCGTGTAGTGAAATTGGTTATCATGTCGGTCTCTAAAACTGAACGGTGCGGGTTCGAGTCCCGCCATGCGCGCCACTTTAGGATGTTGTTATGTTACTATTGATTACGCTGCTTCTCGTTAAGCACTTCATCTGGGACTTTTGGTATCAGCCACCTTTCATGTGGCAGAACAAAGGAACGTTTGGACATTGGGGTGGCATTGTTCACTCAGGTATTCACACCGTAACAACGTTCTTTATTCTTCTTTTCTTTACGACTACAATGATTGCTGCACTAGCTCTTGTATTCGAGTTTGTTGTACATTATGTGACAGACTATGCTAAGATGAATATAAATAGAGTTAAGGGATGGGGAGCAACCACCCATAATGAATTCTGGCAATTGACTGGTTTCGATCAGTTAGTACACCAGTTAACCTACATCGTAATTCTAGCGATGGTATTTGGAGTATAATGTATGACTAATGAAGGACATGGCGGCTAGCCGTATGACGCAGTAGGGCCTCCTATAATATTTGGTAAAACGCTATTATTTACTGTTTACTAAATATTAAGGAATCCTATTATGACTACTTTTATTGAAACATTCAAGGCTAAGGCCCACTCAAAGTCTCTCACAGCTGCTGATATGCTCGCACTGTGCATCTATAAGACTACCAAAGCTAAGTCGGAAGACAAGGCTGTAATTCTAACACATTTCCTCAAAAAGTCATTTTCTGCTGGCCAAATGGCCGGACATAGACTATACCCATATATGGCGATCACAAACGCTGTATGGTACCTGAATCAGCAGCTTCGTGCTGGTAAGAAATGGGGACCTGATGGCTGGTTTGAGACCGAGGGGCAGGTACTCGGTAAAGAGCTTACTGAGTTCTTCACTGAAGAAGAGATTGTGTTATATCGTGAGATCACATCGATGATCACTCCTGATTATGTAAAGGGACTTTGAAAATGAACAACTACGCATACTTTTTTACTCGCCAGGATATCTCTCCTGAGCAGCAGATCGTTCAGACTGCACATGCCGCTCTTCAGTTGGGTGTAAACTCTCAGCGTTGGACTGGTAAGGACTGGGACGAAACTACTAAGGACGTCGGCATGCGTGACCATGTTCGTCCAGACGAGATCGTCGCTGAAGAGACTTACTTTACCGTCGTCGGCGTTCGTAACCTGAAGGCTCTGGAAGCCGTTATGTCGATCCTGCGACAGTTCAAGTTTCGTTTCGAGGCTTTCAACGAGCCGGATCTGAACGGTGGTGAAATCACTTCCATCGCGGTGTATCCCATTCCAGAAACCGAGAAGGGACCTCTGGAAGCATTCAATCTGCTCAAGGTTGGAGGGCGTCACTAATGGAAATGACCTGTAAGGAAGTAGTCTTCCACTTCAATAAGAAGCATCTCGAAGATTAGAATATTCCTATGTGGGTCTTGAAGGCTAAGGGACAGACTTTCTATGTTAACCATGTAGATTGTCAAGTCCCTTGGTCTACTAAAGAGACTCCAGATAACCCTCACACTAAGGGCGCTCTTAAGATCAAGAATTGTACACTCTCAATCGACGATCAAGGGAACGCAAAAATCACTTGATTAAAGATATAGAATATGATATACAATGAAGAAGAGCTCGAATTCATCACCAGAACGATGAAAGAGCAGAATAAGAAAGCCGACGAAGTCGCTAAGAAAAGAGGATACAAAAAGGATCCTCGAATTGAAAAAGCTAATCTTAAGTAAGGAATTATAATATGGCAATTCGTGAAGAAATTCCCTATACTAACTCATCTGGTCAGGTAATCAACCCTGGCGATGATGTTCTTGTCGTTACTGTATCCACTGGTTGCGTCATGACCTATACTGGAAAGTATCTCGGTATGAACGGTAAGTCAGTACAGGCTGTCGTTGAAGATGATGGTTATGTATGGGTTGATAAGCGTACTGGCGAAGCTGGCTCTTTCTATAAGATTCCAGCAGAGTTTCGCGGGTACCAGAAGGTAAAGCGTAATCGTATTACGACTCTCCAGCGCAACCGCATCTACAAGATCGCAGCATGACAACGCGAGTTACAGTAGACGCACACGCCGGCTGGCCAGTACTCGTTGTAATGGTTGTAGGAGAGCCTTCTAGTAATAAGGAAATTTGCCAGGAAGTAGTTCCAGCGAATGAGGAGCGACACTTCTATATCCATAGCGGTATGCGTATCGTTAATATCGAAGAGCTTCCAAAGAATTAAAGTTTTAGGCTGTCTGCAGCATTCTATTTCATTCCATGCTAAGGACGAGGTTGCGGTGTTCGAATCCCGCCACCCGCACCATGATTCATTACCTCGGTGGCGCCCCTTAAGGCGGCTGTGGCATTCTCGGTTACTCGTAAGTGATCATAACGGTAACTGTGGTCTGTGATAAGGTCTCCTAGCGCAAGGAGATACCTGAACGTAATGGATCATGATGCGGGTGTAGCTCAACTGGTTAGAGCGCGTAGAAATGTACAGCCTGTTGAATTTTTCTGTTGCCTTATATCTCATTATAGCATATAAGAAGGTATAAGAAATGGAGATCATGATGTGTTATCCAGTGTTTATGTGCACTGACGATGAACGGAGATACGTTCTCGTAGGGGTGTTCCTAGATCTAGATCTCGCTCGTGCAAGATGTGAAGAACTCGGTAATAACTACCACTGGGAACCGTGGCCTGTTGATTGTCTCTTTGCAGAGACATTTAACGCTAATTAATAATTGAATTTAGGATTGGTTCAGCAACCATTGCACTCGACTTTTAATCGAAAACGCAAAAACAATCCTGTTGATTAAAGGTTAATTACAGCATTTAATCAGTTTACCAAACCGATGCTATTATGCTCTCATAGTAGCGAAACTTGTGGAACATGAACAGTCCACGCTTAACCTGTATAGAATGGAGAATACTATGTCTTTTAAGAATGCAATCCTCGCTGAGACCGCAACTACTTCAAACGTTGCACGTACCACTAACGGTATGAAGGCTCTTAAGTCAACTCTTTCCAACACCACTGATCTGTTCTTCAAGATCGGCGCAAGCCGTGGTAAGGACATCACCGGTCAGTTCAAGAAGGCGTATGCCGAAAACCGTGAGATGGCACTCCGTGTCGCTCAGTGGGCTCGTGACGTTCGTGGTGGTGCTGGTGAGCGTGAGCTTTATCGCCAGGTACTCAAGTACCTCGAGAAGAATGCTTCTGATGAGCTTCTAACCACTCGTGTACTCGAGAACACTGCTGAGATCGGCCGTTGGGATGACCTGCTCATCTTTACCAATGCTGACGTCAAGGCGAAGGCTTTCGGTCTTATCCGTAATGCACTCGAGGCTGGTAACGGCCTGTGTGCAAAGTGGATGCCACGCAAGGGTCCGATCTCGATCGAACTCCGTGAGTTCCTCGGTTGGTCGCCTAAGTTCTACCGTAAGCGTCTCGTCGAACTAACCAAGGTCGTTGAGACTCAGATGTGCGCTAAGGAGTTCGACTCGATCAACTTCTCGCACGTTCCTTCGCTGGCTATGAGCCGTTACTCGAAGGCATTCGGTAAGAATGCTCCTGATGCGTTCACCGCATATAAGGAAGCTCTGAAGAAGGGTGACCCTAAGGTTGCTAAGGTTAACGCTGGTGCAGTCTACCCATACGATATCGTGAAGAACGTTCGTCGTGGTGACTCCGCACTCGCTAACGAGCAGTGGAAGGCTCTACCAAACTTCATGGGCGATGCATCGGTTCTGCCGCTGGTTGACGTTTCAGGTTCTATGACATGTAAGGCAGGTGGACATCAGTCCAAGTCCGACATTACTTGTCTTGACGTTGCAGTCTCGCTCGGCCTGTACTGCTCTGACAAGAACACTGGTCCGTTCAAGGACGTCTTCCTGACGTTCTCGTCAAACCCTAAGTTCGTTACTGTTACTGGCACTCTGTCTCAGAAGGTCAGTACCATGGAGCGTTCTAACTGGGAGATGTCGACTGACCTCAACAAGGCTTTCGATGAGATCCTTCGGGTAGCAATCCAGAACAACGTTGCACGTGAAGACATGCCAAAGGTTCTTCTGATTCTTTCAGATATGCAGTTCAACTGCTGCCGCGGCTACGACGATCGTGCAATCCAGATGATCCGTCGTAAGTACAATGATGCTGACTACGAAATGCCAAACGTAGTCTTCTGGAACATCAACGCGCATGAGAACGTTCCTGTTCGTTTCGACGAAAAGGGTACGGCTCTTGTTTCTGGCTTCTCACCTTCGATCATGAAGGCAGTTCTCGCTGCTGACATGGATTCGATGACTCCAGAGGCAGTTATGAAGAAGGCTGTAATGAGCGATCGTTACACCATCTAAGTAACGCGTAGCGGCCAACTGCTATAGTGTTGGCGTGTAAGTGGCACCTTCGGGTGGAGCGGATGCTACGAAAAGGCATCGCCGGACCTCGTAACCGGCAAATATATCTAACAAAAAAGTTGGGGAACTCAGATATATATTAAGGGGCTGGTTTTCCGCCCCTTTCCCCTTATATAAGGGACGGCCATCACAAAGCTAAGATTAGCTTCTATTAAGGATACATATCCATGTCAAAGAATAACCTTTCAGTGTTTGTTGCACTCGACCGTTCAGGCTCCATGTCAGGTGAGCGTTGGATCCACGCTATCGATTCTATTAACGACTATGTTAATGGACTGAAGAAGGAAAAGGTCGAAGGTACTGTAACTGTCACTGCATTCGATTACGGTCAGTCTATGCGACTTGACACCGTTGTTGATAACCAATCCATTGCGTACTATGAATCACTTAAGCACGATGTACTATCACCATCAGGTATGACACCTCTATTCGATGCTGCAGCCAATGTAATGGATCGCGCTCTGGAGAATAACGCTAAGCGTACTGTCGTTGTCATTATGACCGATGGCGAAGAGAATTCATCAAAGGAATATACTCAGGTCAAGATCAAGGATAAGGTTAAGCTTCTCCAGGATAAGGGCTGGGAAGTCATCTTCCTCGGTGCAAACTTCGACGTTACTTCCTACACTGCAGGATCTGGTCTCGCTTTTACCAAGATGCGTAACGTTGATATGTCCAATCAGTGGCAGCGTTCAGCTATGACTGCTGATCTACTATCTAATACAGTAGCTTATGCTTCTGTCGGCGCTGCTATGAATATGGCTGGCCCTGCAGTTGAAGTGAAAGTGAGCGTTAATAAGTAATACGTACTAACTTAAAAGTTGAAAGGCCTTCTTATGCAACCATTAGATAAACCGAACTCTGTTGATTTAAGAGTCCTTTCAACTTTCAAGTATGAATTACTAATACTCGACATTAAAATTAAAAATGCAACTACCTCTGATGAAGAAAAAGAGCTCAAAACAATAAAGAGTTACTTCGAAAATCGTATTTCAGCTATAAATTGTCGCCTTTAGTAGTTGCATTTTACACCAGCTGTATATATAATAAGTTATATAGAGAGGTGTAACATGAGAACCTTAATTGCAGCACTTGCATTGTTTGCAACGACAGCGTGTACACACACCGGTGTAAACTTTGATACGCATGTAAATCGTGTAAGCGATCACTCTAAGGTTGTTAGATATCGGGATCGAGTATATCGCGGTAGCGGTGTGCGCCCTGAAAACCGTTGCTTCGAGATCCGGTACTTCGATCGCAACGAAGGTATCTACACTTCGCGGTATGAATGCCGCTAGTATAAATACTATTTTACTACGGGGGTATCTTACCTCCATTGACCATTACAACAGCTTCAAGTCTTAGATGGCTAAGAAAGCGGATACAATCTCGATTGTATCCACCGACGAAAACACTAATGATTTTGCATTCCTAGTAATGGAGGGATGGATGTTTGAAGATACCTTTTGATATTTCTATAGTTTGTATCTTCTCATAGTAGTGCGGAACAGTAGGGCTGTGATGCCTTGAAACCCTGTCCGTGTCTGCCAAGGTCATTGAATCTAAGAGAATACAAATGACACAACTAATCGAAAAACAGGAAAATTGGGAATGGCTCAGATGGGGTGAAGGTTTCGTAATTGGTTTAATCGTAATGATGCTTATTGCAATTATGATTCCAACTAAGGAACCAGAGACTAAAATAGTCCACGTACCAGTAACCAAGGTTATCGAAAAGGAAGTCGTTAAGAAAGTACCCGTAAAACTTAACAATTATGATCAACGACAAATCCAATGCCTAGCTGAGAATGCTTATTTCGAAGCTGGCAATCAAACCAAAAAAGGAATGATCGCAGTTACGAATGTCGTAATGAATAGAACTAAGGACGATCGATTCCCATCAACCCCTTGCGCAGTAGTTAATCAACAGAGAGGTGGCGTATGTCAGTTCTCATGGGTATGCGAGGGCAAAAAGAGAATCCATGACTGGGCTCTCTTCCGTAAAACTAGAGAAGTTGCGGAGAATGTATATTTGAGGAACGTAGGCGACGTGACACGCGGTGCTAAGTTCTACCACGCTGATTACGTAAAACCAAGTTGGTCGTATGCATTTAGACATACCACAACAATCGGCGACCATATTTTTTACAGAGGATAGTTATGGATGAGAATCTGAAAATTGCTAAGTTAATTAGTACAGATAAGTTTTACAAGGAAATAGAAACGCTTGTAAAAAAGCACAGACTGTCCTATATTGATGCTGTAGTACACTATTGTGATCGTAATGAAATTGAAATTGAGGTGGCCGCATCAATGATTAAGAGCAATTACAGGATCAAATCATACGTACAGAACGAGGGGGAGGAACTCAACTTCCTCCCCCGGACTGCGAAGTTGCCTATATGACACCCTTTGAAGCGTATAAGTTGTTTCTTGCTATTAAGATGCATTTTACGCAACCACATTATGATTTCTTTAAATATAATGGTAAAGTAAATGCGACGATCCAAGCATTTGAAAAGCGAAGAGACAAATACCATTTCGCTAAGCTGGCAAAGCACCGTGACCCGACAGGATATCTTGTCTCTTACTTCATCTCAAACACCTCTGCCACCTGGATTGGTGACCTCTTTACAGAAGAAGTTGAACGAGGATATACAGACTATGTTGCTCGGCAACAGTCCCTCACCTACCGATTCAGTACTGACCTACGACAAATTGAAGACGATTTTATCAGGTACTTCAAAGTCAAAGAAGGACAGCATCCACCGTTACTGGTACTGCTCAAGCGTGGTGCCATTGCATTCGAAACCTTTACTATCCTTAACCGCCATCTAAACTTTTTCCCTTTATGGGATAAAAAGATAGATGATACTGTACTATGGCCATCTATTAGAGATAAGTCATTGAAGTATCGACCTTTTATACATTATGATAAGGCGAAAATAAAGTCGTTTCTTCGTCAGGTGATGGCAGATTGCCAAGCTAAATAATATGCCTTCGGGCATACAACAATATACGCAAACATACGTAACTATACGAAAACATACGGAGATAAAATATGTCAAATTTCTCATTCAATGAGCTCAAGCGCAGTTCCTCAAATAGCTTCGATAAGCTAAACCAAGAGCTCACCAAACTCAATCAACCACAGCAAGGCGGCCGCGATGAGCGTCTCTGGTCATGTCAGACTGATAAGGCTGGCAACGGTTATGCTGTCATCCGCTTCCTTCCTGCACCTGGTGGTGAAGACGTTCCATTCATTCGTCTCTTCACTCACGGCTTCAAGGGTGCCGGTGGTTGGTACATCGAGAATTCTCTAACCACAATCGGCCAGCAGGATCCTATTGCTGAGCTCAATACCCGTCTCTGGAATTCAGGTGTTGAATCAGATAAGGAAACTGTACGTAAGCAGAAGCGTCAGCTGAACTACTACTCCAACATCTATGTTGTTAAGGATCCAGCTAACCCTGCAAACGAAGGTAAGGTATTCCTATTCCGTTATGGTAAGAAGATCTTTGATAAGCTCAACGATCTCATGAACCCACAGTTCGAAGACGAGCAGCCAATTAACCCATTCGATCTATGGACTGGTGCTAACTTCAAGCTTAAGATTCGTAAGGTTGATGGTTACGCGAACTACGATAAGTCAGAATTCGATAGTGCTGGCCCGCTATCAGATAATGATGAAGAGCTAGAGCGCATCTGGAAGACTGAATACTCACTCCAGGAACTTCTTGATCCTAAGAACTTCCGCTCATACGACGAACTAAAGCGTCGTCTCGATCGTGCACTCGGCCATACTACTGGTCCAGTTCCATCGAACACTCGCAGTGAGGATAAGGCTCCTTGGGACGAAGAGGAAGCTGCTCCAGCACCTCAGTTCAAGGCAGCTGAGTCGCGTCCAGCGCCAACTACAACATCTACGTCAACCGATGATGATGACGAGGACTTCGAGTTCTTCAAGCGTCTAGCAGACGAAGACTAATTCTCATCTTATATGAGATAAACTTAGAGGGGCTTCGGCCCCTCTTTTTTTAGCCACCCAGTATCCACTGATACCAAGAGCGTGTATTTGAATTTTGTGAGCGCGCCGGTGTTCTACTTGGTGTAGCAGCAAAGACACCGGGAGTAATACCGCCAGCTGGTGCTGCAATTGCTCCTCCGCGGCCGTTTCCTCCACCTCTACGCTGCACAGCTGAATCTTGAGCTTGACGTGCAAACCACCCTCTTTGCGGTCTCTGCTGAGGTTGAACTTGTTCGTTGCCAGGCTCTGTCGCTGACGCGTCTGGCCTAACGGTAGCAGAGCCGATAACTCGTAACGGATCAATAGCTTGACCATTTGATCTCACTTCGAAGTGTAAATGTGGACCAGTACCAACGCCAGTGTTACCCAATTGTCCGATTTGCTGACCCTTACGTACGCGCGCCCCTTGTGGTATTGTAAACGCTCTTAAGTGTGCGTAGCGTGTCTCAAAACCTCTACCGTGATTAATATAAACTACATTACCATAACCAGTACCCCAACCTGCTTTAGTAACAACACCATCAGCAGATGCAAATACAGCATCGCCCTGTGTACCTGGTCTTCTTGGACCGAGATCGATACCTTTATGATTGGATGAAGCACCATTAGCAGGCGCGCGGCGAGGTCCGTATCCACTTGTTACACGAACAGCTGCCATTGGAGCTATAAATTGCCCTGGGCCGGTAAGCATTTGTCGCCCTGCATCAACAATATTACCGACAAACTCGCGACCAGCGCCTAGTAAACCACCAAACATTGTACCAGCAGCATACGATCCACGGTTTCTGAAATTACGAGCAAGCGCATCGGTATATTTCGTACCACGTGTACCAAAACCATCCGCGCCTACAACACCGGTATTCAGCCAGTTATTCGCACCGCCCATACCTTGGTTATGAGCGTAACCGAGTATTTGTAGCTTTCTTTCAACCGTAGCACTAGCATATCTAGGATTGCGCATTAAGAATCTGTGATTGGCTGCTGTAAAGGCAGCAAAGGCGCGCTCTTGTAATCTCGGATCATTACGAAATTGAGCGCGCGACCCTGGATCGTGCGTAAGCTCTTGCCCTAGTATTCTACTCGCTTCACTCTTAGCACTAGCGCCCATCTGATATCGACCATCATAGTGATCACCAGAACCACCGGTTATACCGTATCTACCTTGCGATTCAATTTGAGCAATAGTATTGCGGTATATGTCCCAATCAGTCTCATCTGCTCCAATAGTATCACGTATAAACTGGAATGGTGCATCAACTGCACCAGAGGCTAGTTCGACACCTTCACCGAAACTCTGACTGCTATCATAGATATTAGAGCCGATCGACGCTAAACGGCTTGGGAGTGAATTAACATAATCACCAATGCTAGTCATCGTGCTACCTAAAAATGATGCAAACTTATCACTCATACTATATGCTAGCGTACCAGCAAATGCAGCAGTCTTAAGAGGCATGCCAACTAGTGCAATATTCTTAGCTAGCATTGAAAATAGACTATTATTACGCTTCTTTTGATTTCTTTCAACAGCCCTATTTGTAGGGGTGCTTAACGCGTTATAGGCGGCATCACCTGCGGCACTACCGCCAAAATAACCTAAGGTACCTCCAATAAAAGCTCCGAGCGGTACAGTAACTGGTGCAGCAGGACCACCAAACGCTCCAAGAGCGGCTCCTGCCTGCGCGCCAAGTACACCACCGCCAACACCGCCAACAACGCCAGTCGCGATCTGACCCGCACTTTGGCCTGCTGAAGCTCTATCCATTACGTCGTAACCAACGTTCAGTACCCCTAGAGCTTTACCTGCAATACCCAAACCACGGCCGAAGCGTCTGTAACGGCTGCGTCTTCTATCAGGCAAATCAATATCAATATCTGCCGATGCGGATGGTATAGCATCTTGCTGCTGTGGAGTTAGGTTTAGTTTTTCTAACTCATCAGCCAGTTTAGTTATACTTTTAGTAAGTTCTGGTATAAAGCTTGCAGTATCTGTACTACCACCAGCAATAGGCATAGCAGCGCTCCCACGCTCCATGACCTTTTCTTTACTCATTGAATCAATACGACGAGCTTCAATTTGATGAATTTTAGCAATAGTGGAGTTATATGCTAGAATCTTATTAAAAGTGTTTTGCAGATTCGTAATAGTATTAGAGGTTTTTACAATACCCTCTTTAGTGAGAATGCGTGCTTGTGTTGTTTTCTTGTTGATTTTTATCGAAGCGTTATTAATAATACTATTAAGCACGTTCTCTTCAAGATCTTCAAATACTATTGACGACATTACGCTGGAGCTCCAAAGTATAGTTGCGCAAGGATATCACCAGCGCCAAAATATGTTGGATCTGGTACATTACCCATACCGATTGCTCCTGTTCTAGAAGTAGGTGTGATAGATGGCATGGGCGCGCCCTGACCGGATTGAAACACAATTTGCGGACCAGCCGCGGCTAGATTATCATTTAACTGCGAAGCCTCAGCTATGGCAGCACCCACAGTTGGTTCAGTTTTCTGCTTAACGGCATTTTCCGCATTCGGGTATGGATTTTCATTCGAAACTGGCATATTCGAAGGCGTGCCAGAAGCTTCTGGCTGTTTCTGTCCGGTTGCATTTGGCATCGTTGCGGGTGCTGGCTGGTTTTGCTGTGTGGCTCCGCCACCGGAGATTGGTGCGCCGCCACCTCCAGCACCCGTAGGTGATCTAGTTGGCGGTGAAGATACCGGTGGCGCGCCAGTAGGCGTCTCTGCTTTAATTTGCTGCTGTGCTCTTTGCAGTACAGGTAACCCCGAAGCTGCAGCAGCTATATCACCAGTAGGGGATGACTTTGGTTCTACACTCTGCCCGAGAACGTCTTGAACCACCCCCTTAACACCGTCAGTAACTACTGACATCCTTGCGCCGACTTCCGGGTCCTGCTCAGGCGCAATACCATATATGTCAGAGTAGATATCACGCGCTGTTAATGCCACTAGTGCAGGTATAGCTGTTAGCGGACCAGCCAATCCTGACGTTGCCTCGAGACCTGCTCCTACTGGATCCCCGTCGATCAGCCTTTTAACCGCAAAACCGACCCCTGCTATTGCGCCAATAATAGGAATAGATTTAACTGCGGTCCTACCGAGCGCGCGGGTTATAATAGGTCTTGCAGCGCGCTTGATTACACCTGTATTAATTGCCTTTGCAGCATTCGCAGCGCTACGTTTTGCAGTACCGCCTATTAGTGCTGCAACCCCTGCAGCACCACTTTTAACAGCACTACCAGTACGGGATACAGCTCTACCAAGAATACCAGGGCGTTTTAATTGACTCTGATGTACTTGACGTAGTGAACGCTCAACATCATTACTACCAGCGAACTTATTATTCGGTCCGCGGATACGATTGTTTTTAGTGAACGTGTAGCCTTTTGACTTAAGAACATCTCGCTCAGCGACGCTGAGATCTGATAGCTTACGACCTGAGTTCCAACCTGTGTACTGGTTGCGCGCAAGATACTCTTTGCGAGCTTGCTTACGATAATCACCGAAACCTAACGAGTCAAGAAAACGGCCGCGTACGCCAATAGGATCAGCTGGTACTTCATCTTCTTTGTTTTTCTCTTCAATGATCTCTGTGAGACGTTCAATCTCTTGTGTGAGTTTATCAAAGATGCTAGCTAACGGACTAATAGCGTTGCCATCGACACTGATAGCGGATTCAGGAGACGCAGTTGGAACGTTTGATTCCATCTGTGTTTCTTTAGCGAGACGCTTAGCTTGTGTAATTTGATCAACAAGAGCTTTATGCTGTTTATTACTAATAGCTCCGATTTTATTAGCGGTCTTTAGAAGAGCTTCAAGCTGCTTGACGATTGTTGAAACAGATGGCGATGTTTCTTTAGTAACTTGCTCTGGTGTATCAAGTACAGGTAAATCAATACCCTTATCAGTTTGCTTTTTAGCAGCCTGACCGAAAATACCAAGCTTATTAGCGCGTTGATTCTCTTCGTCTCTTGCTTCTAAATAATCGCCGAAACCGAGTTCACTGAGAAACCTTCTTCCGATACTTTTGCCCATTCGTCTGCGACGCCCTGAACGGACTTTTTTACCAATATTACTTCGAGTAGTAGGATTCATTCTATTCAAACGATCCTGAGCTCTACTGCGTCTGGTGGGTAGTCTTGGTAATCTCTTCAAAGGTTAACGCCTTTTTTGTAGTTCTTCTTTTTCTTTTTCAAGGAACGCCATAAGCATTTCAACGTATACATCGCGTTCGTAAGGCATCATATCTTCTAATTCGGTAATCGAATACTTATGATGCTGAGCCATAGCAAATAACGTTGTGTAGTAATTTGCTAGGTTGTTATGGCTCAGCCCCAGGTAAAAAAATCACTTAGCGTTGAAAGAACAATTGATCTATCACTGCCGTGTGAATTCTTATATTCGATCTTATAATACATCTGTGGAAGGTTGTCAAAGAATTCACGAATCTTATTAAAAGTATCAACGTCTAGTTGTTCAATAAACTCTAAGACTTCACTATCATTGTATTCAGTAATTGGGTATACATTTTCTTCGTCAAAGATTTGATCAATACATGAACGGACTAGATACTCAACCATCTCTGGAGCGCTCACATTTTCAGGGGCACCGTCAAGAATAGTAACTGAAGGATACTTCATAATAATGCCGATAGTATCAGATGCCATAATCTTATTTGATGTGTTATTCTCTTGTAGCATCTCTACTTCATCGAGGTCAATAGTAAAGTCATAGACCTTTTCATCTTCAATATCGCGATATGATACTTCAATAATGTTATTAACAGAACGTGATCTAAGCTTTAGAAACATATACTCGAGATCAAAAGTTGCTAGTGAATCAACATCAAAGAGTGGATCTTGAATACAATTCTGTAGTACCTGCTTAATAGCTAAAATAATATCCTTTTCCTGCCCTGACTGCTGCGCGGTTAGAAGTATCTTCTCTTCCTTTACAACAAACGGACGACACTTCACATTCTTATTCTGTGAAGGAATTCTCAAATCAAAAAGTGGTTTATCAATCTTTGGGAGTGCCATGATTTATCCTCATAGTTATGGTTTATTAAAATATGTAACTTCAAAATCAGTATAGTTAAATGGAATCGGTAAACGTACTACTTCGTCGGTAGAATTCCACGACATGTCTAGTGATGGTAGCAGTTTTGGAAAAGCACGGTATACTTTAGCGGACATAACTTTTTGCCCTGTACCTGAGCTTGTACCCTCAATAGCAGTATTAAAACCAGTGCTAGTATCATAAACATCAATAGTGATATCTGTTACGAATCTATCCTTAAAGTTTACTTCGTATGCTTTCATACCACGCACAGGACCTAGGTTATCTTCTTTAAGCTTGTTTTGTCCCTGTGCATGAAAATTCACGATTGAGTTCATCCACATGTAAAAGAAGCGATGAACGTCACCACGCGCGTCTACTAAGAACGTACAGGTAATATCATCAAAAATAGCACCGTAAGGGATAGCTTCAATTGGGCCGTAGCCAAAAGCAGGAGGCCCATCAATCGTAGCAAACCCCATACCTGGTAGTTGTACAGACTCGCAACGAAGAGACATTCTATCCATGGGGACCTGTGTCTGAGTGTTATCAAGCTTTGATGCTGAAGCTCCTCCGCGGAGGGTTTGCGGTGGGGCGAAACTAACATGGAAGGTGTTAGTACGCATAACACCTCTTGCTTCGATTTCTGCTTTAAACTGTGATAACTTGAACATTATCGCGAACCTATAATCTTTCTCGAGTTTGCAAATACTTGCGTTTTAGAAGCCTTAGTAAATCTTTCAGTAGGTAAGAACAATGCAATGTCCCATTCAGATGGATACACATACATAAATTTAGAGTTCAGCTGACTAAAGAGATATTGTTTCACGCATGGTTCAAAATATCTAAACTTCGCTGCTTTATTTAGGGTTTGAAAACTAAGGCGTAATTTAGTAGTCTCATCGTATCTAGTATTATTTGCCAGATCGTATAGACTGTCCATTAGTATGGCTCTATACGAAGGTGGTAAATAGTGTAGATTCATTCCCCAGAATCTATCTGATTCAACGCGGAACGGGAATACTAAAGGAAATCTATCGTAAAATGGTAGTGTATCTTTAAACTTAGGATCGTACATATACATGTACATATTACCAGGCTGAATCGTCGAAGTTAATCGCTCTGTGTCTTGCTTGAGCATTGCTCTTTCACTAATACGATTATACCCTGAAGCTGTTTCACGGTACCACTTTCGCGCGGCATCTGTACGCGCAGGTAGCTGACCTGATCGAACGCCCTTTGTAATAATAGTATCAAAAACACTAGCCATTAAAATTTTAATCCAAGTTCTTTTTCTGTGATTATTTGAAATTTCCAACCACGCTCTTTACAATACTTTCTCGCCATTTCCCATTTAGAGCTATTGATGCCCCATGTCTGCACTTCTGTAATATACCTCTTTGTCGGTTTGCCTTTTTGAACCTTAGGAGGCGCTGTTTGTATTAGCGGTTTCACTTCAATTAAAATGTTTTCAACAATACCATCTTTATTTCGTGTCTTAATATAAAAGTCAGGAAAATAACGATGTACCCTACCGTCAATTGGCGAACGATAAGGTATAATTATTTCTTCACTACTCCACTCAACAATGTCAGGATGTGAATCAAACTTTTGCATACACACAAGCTCCCAACGTGAGCGGTATATGATATTGCTTGGATCACCCTTGTACTTTTGTGGGTTTCGTGGTACAAACCTTCCCTTATAAGCCATATATTCCAAATCGAGTATAAATAAAACTGCATAAATATATTTATACGGCGTCGTATCATAGGAAATTAAAAATGGCTTTCAATGCTAGCAGCTTTGTAAAAGACACTGCTAAGTCAGCAGTTTCTAAACTAGTTGATAAAGTAACAGGTAATGTCACATCAGGGCTACCAATGAATGCACAGCTTACTGCAGACTCGACAGCGAAAGCGCTATTTAATATTGGCGCATCGTATGAGAGCGTAGAGGCGTTTGCATCAAGAAAAACAGACAGTATCATTTCAGGTGCTGCAGATGAGTTTTACGCGATTGCTGGTAAAGCAGTTGATAGAACCTCTGGTTCATCAGTTGCTAATCTTAGAAGAACAAGTACTGAGTCAGTTAATAGCTATCTGCAAAACGTTAACCCTACTACAAAAATTAACTCAAAACGTAAGCGTGATGAGTATGAAGTATTGGCAGTACTATAATGGCTGATGCAGTATTCAATTCAAAACTCGCCGAATATTATATGACGATTCGCATCGGCGACTATGTTCGTCCAAAGCCATTTGCTGATGCAAAAACAACATACACAAAGACTATAATCCTTCCGCTTCCTATGGAACTGCGTGACGATACAGCTGTTAACTACAATAACCAAGATCTTAAAACAGTCGGTGATGTTATTAATGGCGCTTATAAAGAAGGCGCTGCTAGCTATGCACTATCAAAATCAGGTTCTGCTCTCTCAGGGTTAGGAGCGGCAGCAGGTGGTGCAGTTACAGGTGGTGCTATTGAAGGCGGCGCTGCGGCTGGGAGTGCGAGAAGTATGCTCGGTAATAAGTTTGGTGAGATGGTTAGCGGTGGTATCGCTGACGCATTTCCACCAGAGCAGATTGCATCTGCTATTCAACAAGGTATGGGAATGGCGCCGAACCCTAATCCTACAGTAGCATTTGCAGGACCACAGCTGCGCGAGTTTTCATACTCTTGGACTCTAATGCCTAAGAGTCTTGGTGAAAGTAACGCACTGAAACAGATTATCCAAATACTTAAAACATCTGCATTACCGCAGAATGTTATGCAAGGCGCGGCATCGGTCCTCAAGTACCCGAAGATGTGTCAGGTTAACTTCTATCCATGGGATAACAGCCCTGACAAGTCTGAATGGGGCTGGAGTGATAAAAGCATTATCAAGCATAAGAAGTGCTTCATGGGTGCTGTTAACGTTAGCTATACCCCTTCAAATGTTCCAGCATTCTTTTATGAAAACCAAAACCCTGTAGCAGTACAATTAACAGTTTCGTTTAAGGAAATCGAATATTTTATGAGTCATGACTGGGGCGGCGATTCTTTACGTGGTAAGGGTGATTTCAGTACTGTTGCAGGCGCGTTCGGCTCATTTGCTGGCGATCAGATTTCACAAATTGCTGAAGCTGCTGGCGGAACAGCTGAATCTCTTATCAGTAGCGTATTTGGTAGTGCGTCAGAAGATCCTACACAGGCTACATTGTAAGTCCAGGAATAACGAGATATGAACTTTTTCAATAAGATTCCAACAATTAGCTATAACGGCTATACGGTTAAAAACCTACTAGCACGTGCAAAATTGTCGGATAAGACAAAGAGTAACAAACTCGCTTTTTATCCGTATACTATTACAGAAGCAGAGAGATCTGATATTCTCTCTAACGATTATTACGATTCCCCTGGATACTCGTGGCTTGTTTGGTTTGCAAATGACATTATAGACCCATACTACGACCTACCACTGGATGAAAACAACTTTTATCGTTTTATTGAATCGAAATATGGATCTTATGCAGATGCTGATCGTAAAATCAAATTCTATAGAATGAAGTATGATAGTGAAGAGAAAATTAGCACCGCTGAATTCAATGGGTTAAATAGCGCGTTTAAAAAATATTATGATCCGATTGTCGATACGAGCTATAGAGTTATGGGGTATAAGCGTAAAAGAGATGATAGTATCTCTCATACCAATAAAATTGTATCTCTAGTATTTACAACTGAAGTCACGCCGTATACTGTTGGTGAAGAAATTCGTGTAGATATGAACAACTATGCGTTCGTTACCTTCAGTAACACAACAGTAACTACCTGCCAACATGTTGTCGGATCGTTTGACCCATCTGATGTTGTCATTGGTCAAGAGTCAGGCTCAACCGGTACAGTTAGTACTGCTACAATCGTATCAGAGACAGTTGCATCAACTGAAGCTGCATACTGGGAACCAGTTTCGTATCTTGAATATGAAAGAGAAGTCAACGAGATGAAAAAAGAGATTCAACTTCTCGATGTACGTTATCGTGGCCAGGCTGAAGCTGAGCTTAAGAGAATTATGGGTGCCAAGTAATGGGCTTTATTAGCGATGTATTTTCAAGCGTAGAAAAGATACTGGTAGGTGCTATCAACGACGTCGTTGATGGTGTAGGAAAAGCGCCATCAAATGACATTCAGGCTGGTGATGTTGAACTAATGTCAATTACCCTGTTAAGCGAAGATCAGCAAAGACAGTACAACCTATTAGCACAATGTACAAGTATAGATATTTACGAAAGTGCTACATCACCTGTTATATTTGCTGAGTTAGGTATAGCTGATAGTATCGGTATGTTACAGTCGTTCCCTATTATTGGTGAAGAATACGTTGCAATTTCGTTCCGGACTCCAGGTTCGGATACGCCTGCAACATATATGTTTCGCGTAAATCAGGTTAAAGATAAAAAGATAACTGACAACAACAAAATGATTACCTATAAGCTGCAGCTAGTAAGTGCTGAGCTGATTCGTAACGCGGCTAGGTATGTAACCATTACATACGAAGATACTATTGATAACCTCGTTAAGAAAATTATTGATGAGAATCTTGAGACAGAGAAGCCTACCACTATCGATAAAACTACCGGTATTGAAAAGGGCACTATAACAAGAATGCAGCCATTCAAGGCTATTGATTTTCTAAGACGTAGATCCGTTTCAACAGAATATCCATCTTCTTCATATGTATTTTTCGAAAGTAGAGATGGCTATCGTTTTACTACTTTCGAAAAGATGATGCATGAAGGCAGTAAAGCTATCGCCGCTGGATCTGATAAGCAGTTCTTTTTTGATACAACCCGTAAAGATAGTATTAGAGATGTTAGCATAAGAAATATTTTAGCGTACAATCAGATTACATTTACAGATACAATATCTAAAGTGCAGCATGGTGGTGTTACAAACGAGGTTAACGCGTTTGATATTATCACTGGTGGTATACGTAAGATTACATATACTAATAATGTAGGTCAAGACAAGTTTAAGTTTGCTGATGAGAATAGCGCTAGTACTAACTCATCTAACTTCAATCGGGTACATGGCAAATCAACCGCTGTGCGTAAGTTTGTACCTGTAAGCAGTGATAAGCCCTCAACGCAGAGACCAGAACGTATCGCGATCGCTGCAGCATATGCGCAAACAATTACGCAGAATATTACTCAAATACATATCTATGGCGATACAGAGATTAGAGTTGGCGATGTTATCAGCTGCTCATTCCCATCCGCAACCGATGCCGCGAATGATACAGGAAGATCACGCTTAGATTCTGGCAATTATCTGGTAACAAAAGTTAGACATATGATTTTAAACACTGATAGACCTCAACACACTATATCGCTTGAGTTAGTTAAGGGTAGCTTTGAGGAGACCGCATAATGACAACTATGAATATGGGTGAAGAAGGTTTCCGTTGGTTTCTTGGTATTGTTGAAGATATTGTTGATCCTATGCAGCTCGGACGCGTAAAGGTACGTATTCTTAACGAATATGATGAAGGTATTGAAACTGGCGATATTGAATGGGCGCATGTTATGCTTCCTACTACCAGTGGTACGGTACAAGGCGTCGGGGATACACCATGTCTATCTGTAGGGTCTAATGTAATAGGCTTTTTCTTAGATTCTCAAGAAAAGCAGTTAATGATGATATTAGGTTCATATCCTACTATTCCAAACATGGATGCGGATAAGCACTCTATTAGCTATCTTGCGCGAGGTAAGCAGACTATTACTAAAGAGCAAATAGGGCCTGAACCACCGTCGCCTTATGCGGCTGAATATCCGTACAATAGAGTTATTCAGACTAGATCAGGACACGTAATTGAGCTCGACGATACCCCTGAAAATGAGCGGGTACACATCTACCATAAAGCTGGTACATACATCGAAATAAATACTGATGGCCGTATGGTTATCAAATGCAAAGATAGTAGTTTCGAGATTGTTGAAAAAGACAAGCACCTGCAGGTTAATGGTAATCTAAATATCCGCGTTATAGGTGATATGAACGCACTAGTAGAAGGTAAAACCACATTTACTTCTAAAGGCGATATTAATATGACATCAGGCGGCAAGCTTACGCTTAAAGCTAAAGATGGTATTAAGGTTGAGTCGCCAGCTGATATGGCAGTTAAAACCGGTGGTGGCCTCAATGCAACAAAAGGTGGTATTACTGCTCTAGGTGCAATTCAATCCGCAGCTGGTATTTCAGGATCATTTACAACACCTACAGGTAAGCAAGTACAAGTTACCAAGGGTATTATTACAAACATTACAAGGGCTTAATAATGGCATTTCAGTGTCCGGTTACTATTAATGATGAAATTGCCGACGTTAGTGTCGTAGTTGACGAGTTAACCGTCAATATTAAGCGCGTACGTAAACTGATTTCTGATATCAATAACGCTACCGATTGCGACTCTATTAAACTTAAGCTTAAACTCACAGGGGATGAGTTAGATGAGCTGTTGGACGACCTCAAAGAGGAAGCTAAGGAGCTTGCAAGGAAATATCTTCCTATGATCAAGCTACCAGCACCAACACCACCTAGTATCCTAGGATGGGTTAAGAAGCAGGTACTCGGTGATGTGCTTCCGCAAATCAACGCATATATCAAGATACTTCAGACCGCAGCTGAGCTTATCGGTGCAATTTCAGAGTTAGCACAGACAGCACAAAACATTCTTCCTAAGCTTGAACAATGTGCTCTTTCAATTGTTAATGAGCAGCTATCGAATGCTGGTGTACCTCTATCTGCGCAAGATTTACTTTCAGGTAATCTCTCAGGAGTTCAAAACCTAGCAGAGAGTATTATTAAATCTGAAGTAGATAAGATTACTGCAGAGATTTCAGAAGATATTGCTAAAGCGCTTTGTGGTTCAGGTATTGCAGCTGATCTAGGCGCCGTTCTTGATGCTATTCAAGCTACTAAGGATTTTATTGGTGCAGTAGGGCAACTAAAGGAGAATGTTGATTCTACAATTAATAACACTCTGCAGGATCTTGGCAATAAAGGGTCAGATATTGCAGCTACTACTGGTGTTCCTTTTAATGTAGATACTTCAAATATCAGCGGCTTTGTTGATAGTGTCAACGGCGGCGCGCTTGATGCAACAAAAGCAGCTGCTGATAACCTACTAGCAATGGATCCACCTGCTAATACCGTACTACCTATTATTACCGGTAATACTATTGTAGGTAATACTCTGACTGTCGACAACGGTACATGGACTGGTTCAGAGATAACATACGAGTATTTGTGGTACAGAGGCGAGGAGCCACTATGGGCTGAGACATCTAACACCATCATACTTACAGCTGCAGATGAAGGTAAGACACTTAAATGCCAAGTACAGGCTCTAAACCCTGTAGGTGCGGAAACTGTGTTTACTATCAACACTGCAGCAATTACATCGCAACCACCAACAGCGTCTGTTGACCCTGTAATTACAGGTACTGCTAATGTAGGTAGTGTTTTAAGTGTTACAAGTGGTACCTGGGATGGTGCACCCGCGATAACGTATCAGTGGCAGTGGGCTCATATTAGTGCAAATATATATGGCGCAAATACAAACACATATACCATCGTAGCGGAAGATCTAAGTCGCACTCTTACATGCATCGTTACCGCTACATCAAATAGCGGAATTGCTTATAAGCGCGTTACACCTACCGCGCAGGTTACGTAATACAGCTACAACAAGCCCATAAGGTTTAGGACATGACTACTAAAGCAGATAGATTTACATCACTCGACGTTAAAACACAGATCTATAGCGACTTTCTAACAGATTTCAACCGCCATCCTGTATCGGGTGATATTGTACGTTTTGTTAACGAGCAGGCTGTTATACGTTCTATTAGAAATCTACTACAAACAAACAAAGGCGAGAGGCTGTACCAGCCAAGTATCGGTTCGAACGTTAATAAACTCCTATTTGAACCTATGGGAGATGCTACAGCAAATGAAATTGCCAATCTAGTTCGTGAAACAATTGATCAACACGAACCAAGAGCAAAGGTGTTACAAGTTGATGCAATACCTCAATATGAAAATAACCGTTATGTTATCAACATTGTTATCCTCGTTATAAATAAAACAGAACCTGTAAATTTTAACGTCACGCTAACTCGAGTAAGATAATGGCCGCTAATTCAAATATCATTCTAAGCAATCTAGACTTTGATACGCTTAAGAATACGTTTAAGACGTTTCTTCAATCACAGGATAGATTCAACGATTATGATTTCGATGGCACTAACATCAATGTGTTACTCGATCTATTATCATACAATACTTTCCAGAATGCATTTTATCTTAACATGATCGGAAACGAGATGTTTCTGGATACAGCGCAGCTGCGTGACTCTGTTATATCACACGCTAAAGAGCTCAACTATACACCGCGCTCTTTCAAGTCAGCGCAAGCTAATGTAGATATTACAATTGTATCAAATGATACTTCTAAGAGATCTATCGTTGTGCCAAAGGGTACTTCCTTTACTTCTCGCTTCGGTACAAAGAATTTTACATTCACTACTGCTGAAAATATTATTATTAATGAATTTACATTAAATACAAATAATACTATTACGTTCACAGGATCTAATATCACTCTTTATGAGGGATATTATATCTCTGACAGCTTTGTCTATAGAGCAGGTAATCCACAGCGTTTTATTATTACTAATAAAAATGTTGATACTTCCTCAATCGGCGTAACTGTTTTAGAAAATGCAGGTGCAACAGCTCTAACATATACACGTGCTTCCTCTTTATTTGGTATCACCAGCACATCTCAGTCTTACTTTTTACAGGGGTGTGAGAGCGATTCTTATGAACTTCTATTTGGTGATGGTATTACTGGACGTGCACCTGTGGATAATGCTGTAATCGTTGCTGAGTATAGAATTTCAAATGGTCAGCTACCTAACGGCTGCAAAACCTTTATACCTGATAGCACTATTGACGGTGAGGCAAATATCACCATCAACGTTAATACACCTGCTGCTGGTGGTTCTATCTCAGAGTCAATCGATTCGATTAAGTATAATGCGCCACGTCATTTCACCACCCAAGAAAGAGCAGTCACGACTGAAGACTATGAAAATATTCTCAAGCAGAGTTTTCCGGAAATCAATACCGTCTCTGCTTATGGTGGTGAGAATCTGGACCCGCCGCAGTTTGGTAAAGTCTTTATTGCTGTTGACTTGCAGGAGTTTGATGGTGTACCTACCGTCAAGAAGGACGAGTATTACCGCTTCATTAAACCGCGATCACCGGTATCTATTGATCCAGTATTTGTTGATCCGGAGTATACATACATAGGTATTACTTCTGCTGTTAAGTATAATATTAACACTACTAAGCTAACCTCTGATGATATTAGAACACTTGTTTCATCAGCTATCTTAAACTATGCGCAAGTTAACTTAAACAACTTTAACCGCGTATTTAGATATTCTAAAGCTGTTAACGCTATCGATAGTGCACAAGTTGCTATTATTTCTAACGAAACAACAGTCAAAGTCATTAAAGTGCTTAACCCTACTATTGGCGAGCTTTCAACATTTGACATTAACTTCCTTATTCCGTTAGATACTTCTCTATCTGTTTCAGGTGGTGGTTATACTGTACAGTCATCTCGTTTTACATACAATAACCAAAAAGTAACACTACAAGATGACGGTAATGGTACAGTAAATATTGTATCTGTCATGACACAGCAGGTTATCACAAACATCGGTACAGTTGATTATGAAACAGGTCTAATCCAGATTACTAACTTTAGAGTTACTGGATTTGATGGCGCTAACATTAAAATTTATGTTGTACCACGCAATAAAGATATTCAGACTATTAACAACGTTATTCTTAACATTATCGAAGAAGATATCAATCTTACAATCGTTCCAGTAAGAGCATAATAAATGAAGAATATTGAAGCGCAAATTGCACCACTCGTTCAGAGTATGTTCCCTTCTTTCTATCAGGAAGAGGGTGATAACTTTATTCAGTTCATCGAAGCATACTACGAGTGGCTGGAATCAAATCACCAGCTTCTTACACTCTCATCTAATACCAATTTTAACGCTGGTGATACTATTCAACAGGGTAATACTAATGGTACTGTAGTAGGTATTACAAACCAACGCGCGCTGGTTCGTGTAGATGGTTTTGATGCGTTTCGTTGTAATATTCAGTGTGACGAGTTTACACCTATTACTTCTTCATCTGGCGGTAGCACGTATATTGAAAAGCAGACTAAAGTAAATCCGTTATATGGAGCTCGTAAGCTTTTCAAAATTCGTGATATCGATCAAACCCTCGAACAGTTTGTAGTACATTTTAAAGAAAAGTATCTAAAGAACATTGAGTTTGATACTGCCACCAATAAGCAGCTACTGGTTAAGAACTCATATGACTTATATCGTTCTAAGGGTACTGAACGCTCAATTGACCTATTCTTTAGACTAATCTATGGCGTACAGGCTGAAGTATATTACCCCGGTGATGATCTTTTTAGACTATCCGATGCTGAATGGGTCAAGCCAGTCTACCTAGAAATTACTAACTCTGCAAGATCTGTTGAACTAGTAGGTAAGCAAATTACAGGTGTTACTTCGGGTGCAACTGCGTTCGTAGAAAAGTATATCAAACGTCGTATCAAAGGCGCGTTTGTATACGTGCTGTATATCTCAAATCTGCATGGCGAATTTATTAACGACGAGCTTATTAAAGCAGATGTACTATACCACGACTCACCAACGATTCGTGGATCGCTTACAGGTGTTACCGTAATAGGCGGAGGACGTCTATTTGAAGTTGGTGATATTGTATCCTTTAACTCCGTACGCGGTGATAGAGGTATAGCGCGCGTAGCTACAGTTTCAAACGTAACTGGACGTGTTGACTTTATGCTTTATGATGGTGGTTACGGTTACACTGTTTCAGGTAACACAGAATATTCAGAAGCTGAACTCGAGAAGCGCACCCAATCAATTATTTCTGAGAAAGTACTTACACTTTCGAATGTTATAACCTCAAACACTGTTGATAAAATTGTTGTTAACGCTGGCGGTTCAGGTTATAACAATACAGATATTGTTTCAGTATATACTCCTTTTGTTAACTGCGTAGCCAAGCCTACTACAAACTCAACCGGCGGTATTCTGTTTGTTACTATCAACAACCCCGGTTCTGGTTTCTTTACATTAAACCCTAATGTCACTGTTACTAACTCTACAGGTGGTACAACACTTGGTACGTCAGCTAATCTGCAAGCGACTACAAAATCGCATCCAGGTTACTTTCATTATTTCGAAAACCTAACACAGCGTCTAGCTGAAGTTACATATACAAACGCTGTTAATAACCAGCTTTTTGTAACAGGTGCAGAAGTTTACATTGGCAACTCAACAGTTAATAACGCGTTTGGTGTTATTATTTCAAACGCGAATGGCGCGCTTGGAGATGCCAACGGTGTTCTCACAATAGGTGTTGCTAACAACGGCTTATTTGGTACTGGTAATACAATATATCTGAAGTCAGATGTGGCTGTTACAGCTAACATCAGTGCAATTGCAAACACCACAGCCACTGGCACAGTAATGGGTACACCATCATCAGCGAATATCTCGCTTAATTCAATTACAGGCGGTAGCATTAGTACAGCTGATGAAGTATACTATATTGACACAGCTAATACCGAAGTAGCAAATGCTCGTGTAGTTGATACTTCCTTACAAGTTACAACTGGTATTATTAACGTCGCAAACATTAATGGTGTATTTCCACGCGGCGGTTTACTAAGAGTACGTGCTAAAGAAACTACTGCAAATGTTGCTGATCTACAACTTACTGTAGGTCTTTATAACGTTTCAAACAATTTTACAAACACTGCTGGCGCGCCAATCTTTACAACAAACACCGGTACGATTGCTAACGTAATGTCAGTTAGTGCTGGTACAGACGCATCGTTTAAGGTTGGTACAATATCAGAGGCTGAAACTATCTACCTCAATACCGATATTTTAAACGGCAACGGCACCTTTGTAAACACCACATCGCAATCATATATGACGATACCACTCAACAATCTCGAATACGGGTTCCCAAAGAACCCATCGGGTAATAGTAGTGCAGTAATCCTCTCATGTCTGAATTTCGATTCCTTTACTATCGGTACAATTGCATCACTTAACCAGATCAACCCTGGTTCTGATTATACAGTTAACCCATATGTACTAGCATATCAACCATATCTCGCAGGTTTCGATCTTCAAGATTATATCATTACTATTGAAAATGCAACTGGTGAATTTACACCAGGAGAGCGCATTCTTCAAGCAAATACTACAGAGATTACATACTCAATTGATCTAAGTAACGAAGCTGGTATTGAAGTAGGCGCAAAAGTAATTCAGGGAACTGCTAACGGTATTGTTTATGAAGTTACTGCAGCTGCTAACAATATTCTTGTTAAGAGTGTGCAAGGTACTTTCCAGGCTAATGCGACACCGCTAACTACACCATCTAACAATACTGTCTCAGCTACTGTGCTAGCTGTTGCTCTTGACTCTATTACATCAACTGCAAAGGGCGTTGTTAAAACCTCTAATACCACTACACTAGCAGTTAAGCGTATTCAGTTTGATAACTTATTCGTACCAGGCTCGTTGATTACAGGACAGGCTTCTGGCGCAACAGCTAATATTGTAAGTGTTGTTGAGGATACAACGCTCCTACCAATCGGGCTTAACGCTAATATTCAAGCTAACGTTGTTACTGCAAATGGTACGGTTACTACACTTGAGATTACTGACTCAGGTCTAGGATATAAAAACAATGAAGATATGCTATTCGTATCAGAAGATGGATTACGCGCTGGCGAAGCTCGTGCTATTGTTGATGGCGTCGGTATAGGTTCTGGCTATTATAAAACTACCAGAGGTTCTCTAAGCTCAACATCAAAGTTACAAGATGGCGATTACTATCAGGAATATTCATACGAGATTCTTACTCGTGTACCTCTTGATCGATACGCTGAGATGTTTAAGAAGGTTATGCATACAGCAGGTACACGCTTCTTCGGCGGTGTGCTACTAGAAGGCGAATCACAATTGATCGCAAAGTACGCAGATTCTTCTGTTACAATTTCATGATAAATAAACTCAAAAGACGTAAGTAGGGCTATGACTGCAAAGAAAATTGTTTCCAAAAAGCTGAATATTTCCACAGCTGATCATTTTGTGCAAACCGTACAAAATGAAGCAGCATATTATGTGTTCGCAGCGCGTCATATTGAGTATGAAACTGGTGACTCACCTGTACCTACTCCTACTGATGATGTTGCGAATAACGTTATTGATATTTACAACAACATGCTTTATGGTAAAAAGGTATCACCAAATGATGTTGTGAATATGATTCATCGTTATGATTGGACATCCAATACACAATATGCAATGTATGATGATACAAACTCACAGTTACATACGCAACAATTTTATGCATGTGTTAATACTGGTGCGCAGTATCATGTGTATAAATGCCTGTACAATAACTCAAACGCGTACTCAACTGTAGAGCCTTCTGGGACAGATACAGAGTCTTTTGAAACATCTGATGGCTATATCTGGAAGTACATGTACTCTGCTAATGCTGTAACAATGTCAAAGTTTGCTACAAGCGCATATATTCCAGTTGTAGTAAATACAGCAATTCAAACATCTGCTACTGCAGGTTCTATCGAAGCGTTCATGATTGAAGATGCAGGTCTAGGCTACGACAATTACTTAACAGGCGCTTTTGGTTCACCAGCAGATCTTCGCATTGGTGGTAGCCCATATCAATATTCTATCGGCGCCACAGCATCTACGTTAAACGATTTTTATAACGGGTGTATCATCCTGATGACATCTGGTGCCGCTCAGGGTGAATACAAGATCATTACCGATTACGTTGTTACAGGTGGTCAGCGCATTATTGTGATGAATGACTTCTTCGAAGGTACTGTTGCAGTAAATGACACCTTTGAAATATACCCTTACGTTTATGTTTATGATACCGGTGGTAAGAAGCAGACAAACTGTATTGCACGCGCATTGGTTTCAAATACAACCGGTAACTCAATCTCTAAGGTTGAGATAATTGATCCAGGCTCTGGCTACCGCTCCGCAACAGCTGTGATTTTACCTAACGCTGTAGTCGATGTACAATCAAATGCATCTCTACGCGCTATTATATCTCCACCTGGAGGTCACGGCGCAAACGTTGCTGGTGAACTAGGTGCTAACTTTGCTGGTATTACTGTAAGCTTTGTTGAAAATGAAGAGGCTCTAAGAACAGAGAATGATTATCGTCAGGTTGGCATTATCAAAGACCCGCTGTTTGCTAATCTCAATGTAAAGATTGATATTAACAAGACCCTTGGAAACTTTGCTCCAGGTGAAAGAATCTATCAGTACAGAGACATTCAACTAACCGGTACAGTATCTGTTTATGGTAACTCAACAATTGTTGGTACTAATACTCATTTTGATGAAGCATTAACTGTAGGTGATTCCATTCTAATTACTGATGGTTCACAAAACATTTTTGCAAATATTGCATCTATTACATCAAACACACAAATAACTCTCGCGGCTAATTCGCCGTTCTCAAACACAGGTTGTTCGATTTCGCTTGTTAATGCTGTTTCATATGGTGTCATCACTGGTAACACTACCGGTGAAATTTATGTTTCAAACGTTGCAATTGCTGGTCTTACAACAAGTCTAAAGCTCGTCGGTGAAGAATCATATTGTACAGCCGTGGTTAACACTGCAACAGCATTACCAGTTTCTATTAACGGACGCAATCCAAACGCGTTTAATACATTCACGCAACTAACACGCTATGTTGGTACAATCGATTCTGGTGCGTTTGATTTAGATGAATTAGTAGTGCAAGACGCTGCTGATAACTATGCAACACCTCAGGCGCGCGTCTATGCGACTGTTGACAATGGTGCAACAGATTATATGTATGTTACTAACGTACGCAACGTGTTCCAGTCAAATGCATCCCCTGAGAGTGATGGTGTTGTTGTTGGGTCTAACAGTCAAGCTACGTTCACAATCGCAGCTAAATATGATGGTGAACTAGTACCAGACAGCGGTGAAGTTGTTTACATTGAGAACCTATCACCTATTTCTCGTTCAAATACACAAACAGAAACCATCAAGCTGATCTTAGAATTTTAAAAGAAGAGTTAAACAGGCATGCCAATTCAAACCGATCTGAGCGTTTCTCCTTATTTTGATGACTACAATGAGAACAGAGATTACTATAAGATTCTGTTCCGCCCAGGTGTAGCTGTACAGACTCGTGAGCTTAACCAGCTACAGACCATGCTGCAGAAGCAAATCGAACGTTTTGGAGATAATATCTTCAAGCGCGGCACTGTTGTGGATGGTTGCGATATTACATTCTACTCTGATTTTCCGTATATTAAGATTAAGGATAACCAGAATGATGGCGCGCCAGTTAACGTCAGCCAGTACGTAGGCTACTATGTACGCAATGAGGCTAACGTTGCTCCACTAGTAGCAGCTGTTCAGACTATGGTTGATGGCTATGAATCAAGATCCCCTGATCTTAAAACACTATATCTAAGATATGTTAACTCAGGTTATGCGAACGTTGCTGGTGTAGAAGTTGAACAGCAAGCGTTCTCTGCAAATCAATCACTTACAGTTTACGATCCTGATTCGATTATTGAAAAGGTAACATCGTTTAACGATTCCGCCGGTTTCTCAAACACTGACTCTGTTGTGTTTCTATCAGCTATTGCAATTCAGAACTCGTCTGGTGGTACTACATTCACAAACGGTTTCTACCCGCAGGATTATATTAACGATGGTACTGCAAACGTACAAGTTGTTGCAGTAGACACTACCACTAATAACCAGGTTGTTATTTTGCGTGTTAAGCCTCGTTCAGTTGACCTCAAGGTCGCTAATAATGCGCTATGGTCACTCTCGGTTAATACAAACATCCAGTCAACTAACGCAATTCCGTCGGATGTTGCGACAATTGTTAATATTATCGGCTCTGGTGCAACTGGTCTACTTAAGACAGGCGCTGCTGGTGAAATTGATTCTATCACAGTTACATCAAAGGGTTCAGGCTACACAGTTCTTCCAACGGTATCCATTGCATCTCTCGGTGCAACAACTACACAGATTTCACAAGCAAACATTGTACCGCAGACCTACCTAACTAAGATTACAGTAGCCCCAGAAGACATCACAACCTCACCGGTAGGTACTGGTTATGCTATGTCTGTCGGGTCTGGTGTAATTTACCAAAAGGGTTACTTCTCACGCGTAAATGAGCATCTCGTTATTGTCAATAAGTATGCTAATACACCTGATGCGATTGCTGTTGGCTTTGATACCACCGAAGAGATCATTAACTCAAATCAAGATACATCACTGCTAGATAATGCTACTGGTCAGCCAAACGCTACAGCCCCTGGTGCTAATAGACTTAAGCTTACACCATCACTCGTTGTTAAGACTAAGGCAGCTGCAGACGCTAATACCAACTTCCTATCTATTGCTGAATTCTCAGGGGGTAATCCTTATAAGCAGAATAGACAGACAGTATACAACATTATCGGTAATGAAATTGCAAGACGTTCATATGATGAGTCTGGTAACTTCGTACTTGATCCATTCCTACTCAGCACTAAGAATGCAAACACAATTGCAGTTGAGCAATCCAACTTTAAAATCTCAATCGACCCAGGTGTTGCATATGTAAACGGTCGCCGTATCGAAACAACTGCTTATTATGAAACTGATGTTGCAAAAGGCACAGATACATTCCTAGCAAATAACGTAACAGTATCTATGAACTATGGTAACTATGTACGTGTTAAGCAGCTCGGTGGGATCTTTAAATTCAATATCGGTGATATTGTAACACTTTACCCAGCTGCTGCATCATACATCTCAAGCGGCGCAGCAGGTACAACACCTACAACAGGTGCACTCGGTACTGCACTCGGTACTGCACGCATCCGCTCGCTTGTATACGAAACCGGCACTCCAGGTACTGCTGATTGCGTATACCGCCTATACCTTTTTGATGTGCAACTCGCAACAGCGCGTAACTTTAAGCTCATTAGATCAATCTTCTATGATGGTGCAAACAAGGGTGTTTGCGATACTGTTCTAGAAGGCGGTGACGCTCTTCTTAAGGATAATAACCTATCATCACTAATTTTTAGTGCTGGACGTCCAGCAGTTAAGACTGGTAATAACTTCTCCTATATTTACCGTACAATTAACGACTCTGGTGATATTAAGCTTGCATCTAACGGCATCATTACATTTGCTGCATCTGGTACTGAGACATTCCCATATACAGCTGGTGCAACACTATCAACTGCTCAAGAGAATGAAATTACCGTCATTCCTCTTGCAAACGTTGAAGCTGCAGCAAACATCGCTGGTTCGGTTACTATTACTGGTACCGCAAATCTAGTTACAGGTACAGCAACATCGTTTACAGCTGCACTTGAAGCTGGCGACTTTATTAAGATTGCTAACTCAACCGCTAACGCTGTATTCCAGGTCAGCCGCGTAGCTAACGATACAGCGCTTTACCTAACAACAAACGCGACTGCATTTACATCAGCGAATGCGAAGGTATACTTCCCTAAGAATGCACCAATTTCGCTTTCACGTACTACCCGTTCTGCTAACGTCGACGCAAATGCAAACAACATCGTTATTGCACTAGGCGCTGCTGTTAATGTTCAGACCGATGTTGCTATCGCTTATAATGTACGTTCCTCTAATACTACACCAGCGGTTAAGACTATTAACCGTGATCGTTTCGTACGTCTAAGCCTTGCAAATAACGCAGCGTCAAATACTGGACCATGGGTTCTAGGTGTACCAGACATATTCCGTCTCGGTAAGGTGTATCAAGGCCCTAACGCTACCTTTATTGATACAGATACTACTAACGTAAATGATGTATCTTCTGACTTCTACATTGATCATAACCAGACAGAAGACTACTACGGCATCTCATATCTCTATAAGAAGCCAGACTCAACTCTAGCGATCTCTGAAACAGACTTCCTACTTGTTAAGTTTGACCACTTTACAGATTCTGGCGAAGGTCTTAAGGCGCCGGGCGCAGGTGGTACCTATACCATTAATGACGGTATCACTCTAGCAGCTTCTGCAGCTTCGATCAATACACTTGAAATACCAGAAGTGTTCGGTACTAAGGGTGTTTATTACGATCTACGTGATAGTTTCGACTTTAGACCGCAGTCAGCTAATACAATTGCACCTAATGCAAACTCAGCATTAGCTCCGATTAACCCAGTTGAACCATCAAACACCACACGCTTTACAACTGTTGATAAGAAGTTCCCTGCACCAGACTCAAACCTAACAGGTGTAGTTGAATATTACAACGGTCGTATCGATCGCGTCGTCGTAGATGAATTTAACAACTTCCATGTTGTTAGAGGTACACCAGGTTCGAACACTGCGCCTATTGCACCAGACAATGCGCTTACAATTAACATTCTTAATATTCCACCATACCCATCAAACCCGCATGTACTATCTGCACAAACTGCTCTGTTTGCAGATACAAATATGGCTAATGAGAAGTATACGAATACTAGACTGAGCAAGTATAGAGTAGCTACTACTATTGATGCAACAAAGCGTCAAGCTGAGCAGCCACGTGGCTATACTATGACTGATATTGGTGCGCTCGAGCGTAGAATCGACAACCTTGAATATTACGTGTCATTCACACTTATTGAAGCTTTAACTCAAAAGCAGTCAATTCCAAGCTCATCAAACGCAGCAATGGAACGCGCTAAGTTTGGTTTCTTTGTTGACTCATTCGATGATTATAAGTACTCCGATATTAATAATCCAGGGTATAATGCAACTATTGTAGATGGTTGCCTATCACCGCAGCTAGAGGAAATCAATCTTCCTCTAGAATCAAAGGTGTCTACTGAAGCAATATCTCTTCCATTCAGTGAAAAGGTACTAATGTCTCAGATTCAGGCTACTGATGGACCTATTGTACCTGTTGGTCCTGTTGGTACTACTAACCCACTCACAGGCACTATCACTGTTACCCCTCTAACTAGCACTTCTACAAACACTAACGTTACACAGACTACAGCTAGCATTGTACAGAGCGAGAAGACTAGAGCTAACTCTGATAGCGGTTATGTATATGAAGAATTCTATTATACCTTCAGCTCTAGCGCAGGCCCTGCTAAATTCTTTATCAATGGTCGCGATAACAACCTAGCTACTGAGATCTTCCAGAGCCATACAGAAGGCGGTCCATGGACTTCAATTCTGACATCAGCAACATCGTCGCCTATCACAAGCGGCGATATCACAACTTACAGTCTATCGGAACTAAATGGTTATCGTAAGATTGAACATCCAGGTTCAGAGGAACGTAAGAGCTATGGTCCTGTAGGTTACTTCGTTGAAGATCACTTCAAGCTACTTTGGAACCACAACCCAGATCAGGGCATTTACTATAAGATCCGCATCTACAAGGGTAGAAACCATGGCGCGCATGGTGATGCAGGTACCTATGGATATAAGCTACTATACCCTATCGATTCTGTTGTTAACGAAGTTGTATGGGTAAACGGCTGGGGATCTTCAGTAAGCTACTATAACGATTACTACGGTTCCTTTACATATCCAACTGGTGAGTACTATATCGAGCCATGGAGTTATTATGGTTGGTGGTGGCCATGGACTTGGGGGTATTATGTTACAACTCCTGTTGCAACTACTACCACCGTATCCAAGGAGCAGAGCTTTGATATCGATATTACCGGTCTAAGACCAAACACCACTCATGAGTTCTTCTTCGAAGGACAGAACCTTACAAGTAATTGTAAGCAGGCAGGTGGTACACTTGGTAGCGGTCTAAAATCAGATGCTAACGGAGTTATTGATTTCATCTTCTACTATTACCCTGAAACAGAGCCAACATCATCGGTAACTGCGGGCGTTGCTACTGCTACAATGGCAGCTGGTACAAAGGCTATTAGTGTACGTAATGCTGATGGTACATCAACAGCGTCAAGCACTCTGCAGATTAAGCAGTATGCGAAGGATGAGATAGCAAACACTACTATGACAACTGCACCTTCTATAAATACTGCTGCTAGCAGTGGTATAGCTGTTTATGAAGGTGGTGGGTTTACATACTCTGCCTTAATGAACATTGTATAAATATAACTGATATATTTTTTTAGAGGTACTAATGATTAACTCATTTGAAACAGTCACAGATTATACTATGATACAGACATTCTACGCTGATCCGGAGATTGTCAATAATTCAAGCGAGGTTGCTATTACCTCTATAAACCTGTTTTTTAAGTCAAAGCCAAGTGCAACAAAGAATGTCTCTGGTAAGGCTTCACCAGGGGTTGTTGTGCGCATATGCGCGGTGGAAAACGACGAACCGATCCTTGCAAAGACTTTTGCAGGTTACACATCGCGTAAATCATTTGAAGAAATATACTCGTTCTCAGACGCGTCCTCATCCACAACCTTCGGCTTTGCAAAACCTCTTAAGCTAACAACCGGTAGATTTTATGGTGTTGTGATTACATTTGAAGATCCAGGTTATGAACTATGGGTGAATAAAGCAGGTGATAAGCTAGTTGGCACAAATACACCATCGTCAGGATCAAACCTGATTAAAGATGGTAAGCTTTACAATCGTAACAACTCTGGCGTATTTAACGCTCTTTCAGACTCAGATCTAAAGTTCTTTATCAACTGTGCAAAATACACTAGCAATACCATTTCGGATGTTTTTGTTAACAAAGACTTTGAGTTCTTCACAGCTGCAAACATTAATGGTCGCTTCATCGGCGGTGAGTATGTATACCAGACAGTTGCTAATGCAACCGGTAACGTTGCATTTACACAAGGTACATCCTTTATTATAGGTAATGGTACAACGTTTGAAACAACCGTTACAGCAGGTGATAGATTAGTACTATGGGCTAACTCCACAACTAAACAAGTTGTACCTATTCTAAACGTTGTTAATAACACATACTTAGAAACATCAGTTATGATTTCACATAGCAATACGCAAACAAAGTTCATGTTACCACCATCCGGTAAGGTACATTACTTCAGCAACCCATTGAAGAAGCTTATCCTTGTTAACTCTAATGCTAATTCAACTCTAAAGTTTGCTGCAAACAGTAATATTTTGTACGGTGAAGATACACAATCAACATGTACTATTGCAAGCGTCGATATATTCTCAGCAGATAGAGTAAGACTCCGCGGTGATGTGTTTACTCCTCCAGCGGGGAATGTTAATAACAACATAGCTTTTGCATACTTTGACGGAGCTTCATACCTTTTTGATGGTGCTAAAAGAGAGAGTATTCAAGTCAATGACCAGAAGATGTTTAACATCACACAATACGATGGTCAGATTCTATCTCGCTCATTAGAAGTTGATAACGCAAATCTTCTAACAAACACCGAGCTACTAATTTCACGTAAGTCAGTTAGTGTCAACACAGATATCAATATTAACTTATCCAATACTGAACTGTATCAGTCACCTACTATCAACGACTCCAACATGGATATGTTTGTTGTTCAGAACAAAATCTCGAACACATATACCGGACTTGATAGCAATAACGCTGTAATTGATACAGAAGTTCTTACAAATGGCGTCGCGCTCAGTAAGCATATTACTACAAAGGTAACGTTTGCAAACAATCGTTTCGCAGAAGATATTCGCGTATACATGAACGCTTATCGCCCTGCTAATACTGAGCTTAGAGTATATGCTCGCGTTCACAACTCAGCTGATCCGGACGCGTTTGATGATAAGCAGTGGACGCCGCTTGAGTATAAAGAGAACGGCACAAAGTTTAGCTCAAGTGATGATGAAAATGACTTCATCGAGTATACTGTAGGACTTGCGATGACACCAGAGTCTGCAAACGTGCTACCTGGTACATTCACAGTACAAATCAACAACGCTATTATAACTGCAGCTGGTGTTAATCCAACAGCGCATATTGCAAACAACGATCTTATCAAGATCTACAACCCGCTAATACCTGAAGATTACATTGTAGCAGTTGTTGAGAACGCTAATGCTACTACGATCACTCTAGGCGATGCTGTTTCAAACAACAACCTAGTAGGTACTGGATTTAAGGTTGATAGACTTAAGTATTATCACACTGCATTTAACAACATAACTACAGATAACGTTGCACGCTATTACAACACTTCACTAGTTGAATATGATAAGTTTGATTCCATGCAAATTAAAATTGTAATGCTATCAGATACAACATTTAAAGCACCTAAGGTTGATAGCATTAGGGTTATCGGGGTATCCGCATAATGTCATATGTAAGAAACTCTCAGGGTGTCATTATAAATACTGATGATAGTCATTATAGAGCTATACTTGCGCAACGCTCGGCACAAAAACAAGTTGAAGCACTGTGCAATAAAATGTTAGAAGTAGAAACTGAACTAGTAGACATTAAAAATCTACTGAAGCAAGTTATTAAAAACAGGGATTAAAATGGCTAGAAGTATAGCTAATGTCGATGTTACATCAGAAACGTTTGGTACATGGATTATACGTACCAATCAGCTACTCGATGCAGTGACTAATGAAGTAATCACCGCTAATGCAACCTTTGCAAACACTGGTACACCAGCTGCTCAGCGTAACGCGCAGCTATATGGTTCCTTTGTTGCAAACACATTTGTTGTAGCTACTGGATTAAGAGGTGGTTCAAATACATCCGTATCGGCGAATCTAGCAATTGTTTCGAATGCCGTATTTACTGGCGCTGCGGTTAACGTAGCTTCAAACACTACATT
>JACCDQ010998267.1_pt1 | contig 38243 bp, 44 predicted proteins | sample 7446031 | NCBI WGS metagenome assembly JACCDQ01 (sample SAMN15323442, study PRJNA562643) | freshwater metagenome | isolation source: river surface water | place: USA:Blue River Watershed | collected 2017-08-17 | reverse complement strand
TAGATAGAATACTACACAAATTATCTTAACACCAATAGTCTCAAATGAGATCTTGTTTTGTTTTCACTGTAATCTTTTGCTTATTCCACAGAAATTAAAGATGTACAGGGTTAAATACTACAGAATGGAGTTGCGATCGCTTTTTTACAACGATCAACTCATTGGTGATTGCTCTTTAAAATAAGATAGGAAACCGAGATCTCTTTTGTAAAACAGAATTGGGAATTGCGATCGCTTAAAGTCCGATAAAATAGTCAATAGGTGACATCTACGCTTTGCCAGTTAATGCCCTGGATTCTGGCTCGGCAAAATAACGGGGATAAAGGCGATCGCCGAAAAAGAGAGTCCCGGCAGTTACACAAAAAGGAATTGTCACCAGATTAACGAGGGGAATACTAACTAACAATAAACACGAAAAACCCAAGCCTGCACTAGCCGGTAAACTTTTAAGAATCATCGCAATTTTAGACCGGAAGGTTAACCGCCGTCTTTCCAAGGGCGGATCTAAAAAATCTAAACAAGTGAGCATTAGGGTTAAACTTAAACCCAACATCGTCGCCAATAACGTCCCGACTCCCGGCCATAAATTGAGAGCCAAACCCGGTACACCAATGCCGATAAAAATTACCAATTTTTTGACTTCAAACAACAGCGATCGCCAAATTTCTACGGCTAATCCCACTTCTTTAATAGTTAATTTGCCTAATTGTAATACTTCGATTTTTTCCGAAAGCCGGCCATACCAGGGAGAGCCAATTAAGACCCCCATCTGAGCCAAAATGAAACCCATGACAATCGCCGCCAGGAACCAAATAACCATCTCGAATAAAGATAAGACTCCCTGGGCTAACAGTTCTAAACCCTGTAAATAGGAAGGTAGTAGCGTAATTCCTTCATGCCAACTTTCCCTTACCGTCATTAACCAACTTGTTAGCCAGGGTTTAACCACCTGAAAACCTTGCCAATACAACGCTAAACCGAGACTAATATTAATCCCCAAAGGAATGATCATATAGGCCCAGAGTTGAGGATATTGACAAAAATATCGGAAAGCGAAGAAAGGATAGCCTAACCCTGTGACTCCGCCTAATTTGCCCAAAAGACTGCCTTTTGTCATTCGACCAAGAAGCCCATTAAGGTGAGTTTAAACACGCAATACAATCAATTTCCACTAAAACATCCTTGGGTAAGCGGGCCACTTCGACACAGGCCCTAGCGGGAGCCGTTGCTTCATCAAAATAGCGGGCATAAACCCCGTTCATCGCGCCAAAATCACCTAAATCCTTTAAAAAGACTGTTGTTTTCACAACCTTTGACCAATCCGTTCCTGCCGCTTCTAAAATTGCCGCCAAATTAGCCATCACCTGTTGGGTTTGCGCGACCACATCCCCCGCCCCCACAATCTCCCCTGTTTGCGGATCTAGGGCAATTTGACCCGCCACAAATAATAAACCAGGGACGGCGATCGCCTGATTATAGGGGCCAACCGGAGCCGGGGCCTGTTCCGTCCGAATCACTTCCTTCATCGGTAAAACCTCAAAAAACAACCCCTTACAGCATACAAGTCCAGGGGATCATCCGAAAAATTTAACCAGGCCGCTTCACCTTACTGTCTCGATGGCTTTGGGGAAAGCCCAGGGGCTTAATTTCCTGAGTTTTACGCTCCTCTTCCAATTGTCGTAACTCGGTATAGTCCACCCAATGAATACAATCAACCGGACAGGTATCAATCGCCTCTTGAACGATTTCTTCACTATCCCCGTCCTGATTAAAAACCCGCGATCGCCCGTAATTCACCTCAATAAAAAAAGTATTCGGAGCAACATGAGCACAGTGTTTACAACCGATACAGGTTATCTCATCAACGTAAACCCCCTTCTGCCGCTCCAATCCCCCCAACTCAGGTTCCAAGCCAGAGCGATCCGATAGATTGCGGTGTATCCCTCCCAACTCCGGCTCTAATCCAGAGCGCGAAACCTCACCCATAACGGGCGGATCACGCTCCCAATCAGACGAATCAGAAGGGATAAAAGCATTAGCCATTAGGCACTCCAGCGTTGAACCACTAAACGAATCGAACCATCCTGTTGCCGTTGTTGTTCCGACACCTGAAACCCTTGCTTACTGGTCTCCGCCAAAATCGTTTCTAGGGCGTATCCCTGGGTCACCTTTTGTAAAAACCCCTCTACAGAAAGGGGTTGTTGCCAATATTGCAGATCGGCCACCAATTCGTAGGCTTGACCATTCCAACAAAAGCCCAAATCGTAGTTATTTTCCTGTTTAACCACAACTTCTGCCTTAACCGTTTGCCCTTGGTAACCGCGCACCGTCGCCGGGCCAGTCTCCCAATCTACTCCCAGACGAGTTAAGGCCGCTTGCAGAGCCTCTAAATTACGGATTTGAGTCTTAATATTACTAAAATGAGACATGGTTTTATAAGAAGTAGGTAAAAAACGACAACAATAAAAACCGCCCTACCAGGAGTAATCACCAGTGGATTGGTTAAGACTGAGGGATTGACTCTCAGCCTGAACAAAAAAGTCTGCCGTCACCTCTTGAGAGAGTACCCGCCCCAACTGAGCTTCAATTGCAGCCGTAACTTCCTGGCAAGACGCGCCGACAATTCCCGTCACCATTTCCTTCACCCGACCATCCGGGTAAATCACAAATTCCAAAGTCTCCATGTTCATGGTTTCTCCACGAATTGAACATCATCAGAAATAGCAATCAGGAAACCTGACCTAACCAACATCAGGGCAAGCTCTCCCATAGTGTAAACCAATATTCCTGGAGATATTCACAAAAATTGATTTTTTGTCGGCTCTTGACCCCTCACCGGCTTAACACTTTGTAATAATCCCGATACTTTCCCCCCGTAAGACTGAGCTAAAACGCTTAACCGGCAAGCTTTTTATCCTAGTTTATTGATCTCCTGCCTTCCCAAAAGGATTGGCAAAACCATATAGATACAACAAAAAAACGCAATACTACCCAGTTTTCAATGGGGACGAGCTCCATCCTCCAGAACCTTAATCCTGTTCAAGCTGAGTGGCAATCATCCAAAAAGAAAAAATCCTGCCGAGGCAGGATCAATCAATAATAAGTTGATAATCAATTATCAAATAGTACGAAAGAAAGGGGATGTCCCAAATGAAGACTTATTCAACAATAACTTTGCCGACCATACCAGCACCACGATGGGGTTCACAGTAATAGGCGTATTCACCTGGTTGGGTGAAGGTACTGGAGAAGGATTCACCAGGGGAAAAAACCATCGCTTTATGGGACAGTTCATCTTGACCAGCAACCACCACGTTATGGGGGGCAAGCTTATTATTTACCCACTCCACCGTATCTCCTGCTTTGATGGTGACAGTAGCCGGTTCAAATCCCAAAGCTCCGTTATCGGTTCCCATCTTGACTTTTACGGTATCGGCCGCCGCCGAGTCAACGGAAGCAAAGAAACTGGTAACGAAGAGAAGTAGGCTGGCCAGTAATAATCCTAATTTTTTTAACATCGGCGTAATTCCCATGAATATTTGCGGGCAACCCAGGATTTCCTACCGGGAACTCTCTGAAAACGTTGCGATCGCAGTTTTGCTGTTGTGATTTATCCTACCATAAAGTTTGACGCTTTGTCGTAGGAAATTTGGGAGACCGGCCAATTCAGGGAAATTGAGAAAATTGAAGACGGGAGCAGGCTTTTTACCGATGACAAGTTAACGACGAACTAGCCCCTCAGCCGCTTGACGGAAGGGTTCCACTTCATCGCTGTAGTCAATGGGGAGAACAGCGACAACGTTTTCGTGGGGACGGGGGATAATCACCCAGGTTTCTAGGGCGGCTCCTTCTGTACGGTTAACAGCTTCAATGCCTGCCGCCATGGCCGTTTTGACTTCCTGCACATCGCCACGAATATTGAGGGTAAAACGGGCACTCCCCGCGCGAATATAACCCACGATCGTAATTCTTCCCGCTTTAACCATTGCATCAGCCGCAGCTAAAATTCCAGGAAAACCTTTAGTTTCAATCGAACCGACGGCAGATTGGGCAGACATAAGGGAAAAACTCCTAAAAAACAACGAAATATCTGGGGAACGAATTTTTTTCAGGTCTATGACTACTGCAAATTAGTCCCAGGGTTCAGTGTACCCCATATCGGGAACTCTTTAAAAACCTTCAGAAATGGGAGTTATCGGGTGATCCCAGTGACTTGGTGATGGCGTGGGGTTCTCTATCCGACGGCTTGATGCTAAAGGGTGAGGAGACGGAAAAAGACTTTGACAAGGGGAAAATTAGTCTTGTATATTGGCTAAAAATGTCTCTTTTCTCAATAATCATGAGACAATTTTCGATGACCCTGCTATTTTTAATGATTTTCAGGATCGAGCAGTGAGTTTTGATCAAAGCTTTACTTGTTTACGAACCCTTGAGGGGCATCAAGGCTCTGTGTATGCGTTGACGGTTGCGGCGGATGGTCAACGGTTCTGGAGTTGGGGACTCGATGAAACCCTCAAAGCTTGGGATTTAACGACCGGGGAGTGTTTGGCTTCCTATCCGGAGTTTACTAAAATTAATTTAATTCGGGTGACAACGGATCAACGGGTTTTGGTGACGGCGAGTTGGGATGAGAGTATCAAGATTTGGGATTTAGACTCCGGGCGTTGTCGCTATAGTTTGCAAACGGCTGAAGGAGAACCGGTCATTGCCAATGCGATTGTCATCACTGACGATAATCAATATTTAATTAGTGGGGGTTGGGATAAACAAATTCGGCTTTGGGAGATGGCAACGGGTCAATGTTTACAAGTCTTTAGGGGTCACCAAGGAGATATTAATTCGCTGATTTTAACGACGGATAATCACTATCTTTTGAGTAGTAGTTGGGACGGCACGATTCGTTGTTGGGAAATGCAGTCAGGGGATTGTTTACAAATTTTGAAAAGTCGTTCTCAGCAGTTTGAACATTTGGCGATCGCCCCTGACAATAGCTGGTTAGTGGCCAGTAGTAAACATAAAGCTTTAAGTATTTGGGATGTCGCCCAGGGGCGTTGCCTCAAGATGGCACGCGGTCATTCCAAGGAGATCACTGGGGTGCTGATTTTAGAGAAACCGAGGGTTATTGTCACGGCCAGTTGGGACGAAACCCTGCGTTTTTGGCATACGAAAACGGGCGAATGTTTGCAGACCCTACAGGAACATCAGGGACGGATCTGGGCGATCGCCATGGCTCCCGACAGCAAACGACTGATAACGGGCAGTCAAGATAAACAAATTAAAATCTGGGGGATTGCTGAAGGGTAGAAGCGTTAGGGGCAACCCCTTTGATTGAAGTTCGTCCCCACTCACTCTTCTCGTTTTAACGGTTGGTTAATTGACCTTGGTGTTAACCTTCGTTGTCATCTTAGTTGCTGGGTTGGGTCTGGCTGTAGGCAGGAAAGAGATCACGGGGGAAATCCTCTGCGGCGAGACAGGTATCGAGGGATTGCTGGAATGTCGTTTCTTGACTATCCCGACTCACGGCAATCACACATTCGGAGTGACGGCCCGGATACAAACTGGCACGACAGGCATTCATCGCGGCGATCGCCAAGGTATTCGAGGGGGTAGCCGACACTTCAGAAGCCGAGTATTTACTTAAAACCCCATTCTGAATATCCACCACACAATTACCGAGATCCACAGGATAGCGGACTTGAAAACAGGAACGGAGAGCCGCCTCACCATCAATTGCCGTATTGCTATGGATCATCGCCACACACTGAGAAAGTTGTTTAGGAATCAACGCTCCCGCGCAACCGGTCTGGGCATTGGCACTACTGACCCCGTTGTTCACCAACTCAGAGATGCAGACATCAAATTGATTCCAACTGGCTTTGACAGGTTGCCAGAAGCCATTTAAGACTATTAAGCCCATCGGCAATGACCAGCAGACGACAGAACGTAGGTTGGGCTGGATAAAGTTGGCTAACATGATTTACCAGAGGAAGTCAAAAGATTTATCTGAATCTTAGACGAGAGACGCAATAAAAATCAAGGTGTTCCATGGCCAAGAGACACACCGGTTTGATAGAGCAAAGTCAAAATCAGAGGTTAAAGTTCATAAAACCCAAAGATTTAATGATTTTAAATCATGCCGGTAGGGATGGCGCAATGGGTAGCATAAAGATGATTTTCAGACCTGTCTCCGGCTCAGATGTGGCCATAATTTTGCCTTGGTGGGCTGTAATAATTTGACGACAAAGATACAGTCCTATACCAAATCCGGGGGACTGGGAAGGACGATTTCCCTGGTGATAAGCCTGAAATAAAGAATCGAGTAGGGAGGATTGAATCCCAATTCCATTATCTGTCACTGAGCAAATGATTTGATCAACCGAAGTCTCTAGGGCGATCGTAATAATTAAAGGCGTATGAGGGTTATATTTTAACGCATTGGCAATCAAATTCTCAAACACTCGCCAGAGTAAATTACTATCCGCGAGAATCAAGGGTAAGGCTTCAGGATATTCTAAACGTAGTTGGGCAGGATGAGCCTCTAATTGGGGTTGCCATTCTGCCTGAACATTCTTCAATAGTTCTCTAAGGTTTAGGGATTGCCAGTTGAGCGTAATTTTTCCCGCTTCTAATTGCTGGCTCATCACTAAAGAGTTAATTAAGGCTAATTGGCGATCGCAGCTTTGAGACATTCTTTGGAGAACTTCTAATGGTAATAAAATCGGTTCAGTTTGAGAAGCATTTTTTAAATAATTTTTAAGAATCATTGCCATGCCCAAAACGGGATTTCGCAAATCATGGGATACAATCTGTAATGACATTTGCAGAGCTTTTTCTGCCTTTTGTCGCTCTTGAATTTCGGCTTGTAGTTGGTGACGTTGCCGTTGAATGGTGAGTTGATTTTCGATACGAGCAATCACTTCTTCTCCCTGAAAGGGTTTAGTAATATAGTCCGATCCTCCTACGGAAAAAGCTTTAACTTTATCTAACACATCATCCAACGCACTAATAAAAATTATCGGGATTTCTTGCGTTTGGGGTTGGGTTTTTAAAATTTGACACACTTCATAGCCATTCATGCCTGGCATGGTTATATCTAATAAAATTAGATCAGGGGGATTTTGTTCAATACTTTTTAAGGCGATCGCTCCATTGAGTGCTTTACGAATGTGGTAGCCTTGCTCCGATAAAATGGCGGCCAACAGTCGCAAATTATCGGGAGTGTCATCTACAATGAGTAAATTTCCTTTCATGCTTAATTATGGTAAGTCAATTAATAAGAGATTAACCAATAAAATAATGTTAAAAATCAAAAATATGCAATTAAAATAAAATAGATAATTCTTGATTAAGTAAATTGTTCATCTGTAATAATCATTGAAACTATTCAGAAATATTCTGTAATCTAAGCAATAAACTTAAAGATATTCAATATTTCCTTCCATTTCATCAGGAGACATAACTTCATAAATTAATATTAAACCACGAATAATCTCGCCCATTGAGAGACTTGCTTTCTTACAAAAAATAATACCATAATGCTTATTATTTTTATGGGCCATTTTTAGAAAATCAGTATCATGGGTTATCAAAATTCGCTTTTCCTGACAGACAAATGCTAATTGCTCTTGATCAGATTTTCCTGCCATATTGATTTCAAAAGTAGTGGTTACGTCAATTCCTTGAATACGCAAAGCAAGAGCAATATCAGGATCAATATTTTCATCTAAGTGATAGCGAATTCGATTATTCACCGCTTAAACTCCTTAATTTCGCCTGTAAACGAGAAGGATGATTTTTCTGAAAGTGATCGGCAAACTGTGAATCTTCTTCAATTTGTCGCTCAATTTCTTCTTGATGGTCATAATAATACGCCATAGCCGCATATACTGAACTCAGAGAAATATGGTATTTCCCTGCAATTAATTCTAAAGATTGACCCATTTTGAGATACATGATGGCTACATCCGCTACCGTAATTCGACTACCTGCAATCCGAGGCTTACCGTTGCAAGTACCCGGTGTTATTTCAATGAGTTGAGCTAAAAGAGTTGTCATAATATTGATACTGTCACAATCGTTTATGATGTTTACAATTTTAATCATAACATTGTTATCCTCTATTTACAGAGAATGAATTAAGGAGCGATATTGCGTTTCATTAATTCGACCCGCTTCATAAAGAGTATCGGTAATTTCGGAAATGGTTAAGACAGAATAAGCTTGATACCCCTTCGCCTTGAGTTTATCTTTAACTCCCGACTCATGATCAATAAAAACCACAATATCTTTCACGCTTAAACCAGCCGACTGGATTTTTTCGGCTCCCTCGATCGCACTTTTACCAGAAATTAAAATATCATCTACGACCACAATAGTTTCCCCTGGTTCATAATTGCCTTCAATCACCCGACGAGTACCATGGGCTTTAACTTCTTTACGGGGATAAATCATCGGATGGTGGAGCATTAAGGACAAGCCGGTTGCAGTGGGTAAAGAACCATAGGGAATCCCGGCAATACGGTCAAATTGGAGGGTTTGCAAAATCTCTGCGTAGGCTTGTAAAACTTGATGAAATACCTGGGGATTGGAAATAATTTTACGGAGATCAATATAATAAGAAAAGGTCAATCCGGAAGCCTGAACGTACTCCCCAAAAAGCAAACAGCCAATATCAAATAATTGTAAAATGAGTTCCTGATGGGGGTGTTTATGGGATAAGAGAATATCGGGTTGCCACAGTTCACAAGTCGAATTTTGTTTGGTGACTTGAGCGCGAACTTGATTAATGGTTTGTTGTAATGTTTTCACTCGTTCCGGAAAGTGATAATCTTTAAAATAATCCTGGGGAACAGGCACTAATACACCATCTCCAACGGTCGTTAAGCCAATTTTTAATAAATCTTCAATATTTTCTAAACGATTATTTTGTCCCCAAATACTGCGTAATAAAATCGTGCGTTCAGGAGCCAGTTGGCGAATTTTTTGTAACACGGTTAAATCACGAGTACCAACTTCTAAATAAAGTTGCTCTGGGGTTCCCCAGGTCTGGGCAGATTGAATAACTTGCAGATAAAAAGGATTTTCTTCGTTAGGAAAATGTTGGAGGGTGATCGCCCCTGGGTTAGAGGTATGACACAGAATAAAAACTCCTTTATCAGGATAAACTAAGAACGGCGCACAGTGGTCTTGCCCGGCGTAGGGATTAAGGGTAATGGCATCTACTTGCCAGATTTCAAACGCCGTTTTGGCCCACAGGCTACTGGTATTTAAGTCTCCCAGTTTAGCATCTAAAATGATGGGAATGGATGGCGGAATTTTGCCTAAAATACGCTGAAATAAGGCTATCCCTTCCGTCCCTAAAGCTTGATAAAATCCTAAACTTGGTTTGTAGGCACAGACCTGATCGGCTGTTTGTTCAATAATTTGATTAAGCCAAAGTTCTAAGGTCAAAATTAAATTTTCCGAACCCGTATCTCCTGATGGTAACATTTCAGGATTGGGGTCTAAGGCAATCACCAAAAGGGTATTATTCAAGGAGATCGCATCATTTAGCTTTTCAAAAAAACTCATACTTAGTCACCATAAACCGATTGATAATAAGCCTGATATTCCTGGGATAATAAGGGTTGCCACCAATCCCGATGGGTCAAATACCACTGCACCGTTTTCCGTAACCCCTGCTCAACGGTTTCTAGGGGAACCCAGCCCAATTCTTGTCGAATTTTGGTGGCATCAATGGCATAACGACGATCATGACCTGCCCGGTCTTTTACAAAAGTCATTAATTGTTGGGTCGGCTTCCTAGGTAAATCGGTCGCTAACTCATCCATAATTTCACATAATAAATTGACTAAATCAATATTTTTTACTTCATTATTTCCCCCAATATTATAAGTTTCTCCCGGTTTTCCCTGATGTAAAACCACATCTAAGGCGCGACAATGATCTTCGACATAAAGCCAGTCTCGAATATTTTGTCCATCGCCATAAACCGGTAAAGATTTGCCCAGGAGCATATTAATACACATCAAGGGAATTAATTTTTCAGGGAAATGGTAAGGGCCATAATTGTTCGAGCAGTTGGTAATTAGGGTTGGCATTCCATAGGTATGAAAATAGGCTCTGGCGAGGTGATCGCTCCCTGCTTTTGAAGCAGAATAAGGACTATTAGGGGCGTAGGGCGTGGTTTCCGTAAAAGCGGGATCATTGGGGCCTAAACTGCCATAAACTTCATCGGTAGAAACGTGGAGAAAACGGAAATGATCGGGTTGTTTTTTGGCTAACCAATATTGCCGAAAACTTTCCAGTAACGTAAATGTTCCTACGACATTAGTTTGTACAAACGCATCGGGGCCAAGAATGGAGCGATCTACATGGGATTCTGCCGCTAAATGAGCCACCAGATTAATATTTTCTGATTGCAATAATTGATCAATTAAGGGGCGATCGCCAATATTACCTTGGACAAATTTAAAATTAGGATGGGATGCTAAAGGAGTCAACGTTTGATAATTCCCCGCATAGGTCAACGCATCGAGGACAATCACGCGATCGCTGGGATAGGTCTGGCACCAATGGTAAACCAAGTTAGAGCCAATAAAACCGGCACCGCCAGTAATTAAAATTGTGTTAGAATTAGTCATTAAAGTTAAGTTATAATGGGTAAAAATTAATATCAGTTTGAAGGTTAATACGAAAAATTTATACAGCTAAAATCCCTGTTATAAAACCTCAATTTGGGAATCATCGCCAATCAAAAAACGAAGGGCTTTCGGACGTTGGGGAGCTAGGGTTAATTTAGCGCGTTGACCGATGACACTATCTACAATTCGTTGTTGAATATTGAGAATTTTTGCTCCTTGTAAAATGACACTGTGCTCTATATCCGCATCCTGTAATTGCACACCATCAGCAATACTGGTATAGGGGCCAATAAAGCTATTTTCAATACGACAATTTTGACCGATCATCACCGGACCACGAATCGTACTGTTAATAATTTCACTACCCTCGGCGATCGCCACTCGTCCCGATAAGGAACTTTGAGTATCTATTTGACCTTGCAGAGATTTTTCGAGCAAACAATCTAAAATAATGCGATTGGCTTCCAGTAAATCATCTTTTTTTCCTGTATCTAACCACCAACCTTTTAATTGTTGCGCTTCTACAGCTTTTTGTTGGGTAATTAAGGCTTGAATGGCATCAGTAATTTCGAGTTCTCCCCGCGCTGAAGGTTCAATGCTATCAATCGCTTGATGAATACTTGGAGCAAAAAAGTAAAGACCCACTAGAGCCAAATTAGACGGTGGTTCTTTGGGTTTTTCCACTAAGGCTAAAACACGCCCCTGCTCGTTAACCGTAGCGACCCCAAACGCACTAGGGTTATCCACTTTGCGTAATAAAATTAAGGCATCTAACTGTTGGTTTTGGAATTGCGTTAAAAAAGGATTTAAGGTATCTTCAATGAGGTTATCACCGAGATACATCACAAAAGCTGAATCTCCCAAAAATGCACGGGCAATTTTCACCGCATGGGCCAATCCCAAAGGTTGATCTTGCCGGATATAGGTGATTTTTGCACCAAAGCGATCGCCGTTTCCCGTTTTTTCTTGAATTTCTTGACCCGTTTCGGGACTAATAATAATACCAATATCGGTAATACCCGCCGCGACAATAGACTCGATGCCGTACCATAAAATAGGTTTATTCGCCACAGGGACTAATTGTTTGGCTCCTGTATAGGTGAGGGGACGTAACCGAGTGCCTTTGCCGCCAGAGAGAATTAGGGCTTTCATACAGACTCCTTATTTCAGTCTTTTCTATCCTATCAGGAATGATGTCATCTTCTCTAATCATCAATAGCCCAAAAATCAGTAGCAAGGTATGAATTATTTAAAAGTTTTCTCCTTTCCACAGTAAGAATAGACCATTTTCCCATTTGGCTTCGATTGCGCGAGGCTGGTTATTTTTATCAACGCCTTCCCATCGAATGACTTCAATCGTTTTTTGAGGCCCTTCCAATCGTGCTAGACACCCTTCAACTTGCATAATGTAATCAATCATTTTTGGATCTACGAATCGCTTATTTCCTCTCAACTGACTAACAATGTAGTTTTCCACCTGAGCTCGTTGGTTAGTTGAAAAGACGGGGCGATAAGCATCAAGTTGACAAGGTAAAGCCGCTAAAAGTAAATCAATCATTGTTATCAAAACCAATAAAAAAAGAGCAAATAAGCAAAAACCCTTGATCTATGTCGAGTTTCAATGGTGAATGACAGCACAAAATAGTCCAAAGATCCATAATATGTGATACAATAAACTTTGAAATAGTCTTCATTGTCTTTCGTTATGGAATGTGGAGGCTTAGTTCCCAAGTCCGATGAATTAGCCTCCCTAGTCAAAAGAGTATTAATCTCGACGTAAAGCCTTAATCACCTCTCCCTGACTATCCACAATATCAATTAATAAAGGCATTTGACCCGCCGCATGGGTGGAACAGCTTAAACAGGGATCATAACAACGAATCCCGGCTTCTACCCGATTTAAAAAGCCTTCACTCACATCATTATTGTGAATATAATGTTTAGCAATTTGCGCCACCGTTTTATTCATAGCGAGGTTATTATTACCGGTGGCAATAATCAGGTTAACTTTCTGGATTAAACCGTTTTCATCTACTTTATAATGGTGAAATAAAGTCCCGCGTGGAGCTTCACTAACGCCAACGGCTTCTAAACAGTTGATCCCCGCTTTAGCCCGACAATTTTTTGAGAGAATATCCGGATCATCCATCAATAACTCAATCGCTTCCAAGGCCGCTAAAATTTCCACTAAACGAGCGTAATGATAGAAGAAGGAAGAGGTGGGAACTCCGCCGCCCCGTTGCCGATATTCCAACAATTCTCGGTCTGCTTCGGGAGTGCCAATATGATGACAAACATTTAAACGGGCTAGGGGGCCAACTCGATAAATGCCATCAGGATAGCCATAGGGTTTGTAATAGGGAAATTTTAAATATGACCATTTTTCGACGGATTCGCCAATAAAATCCTGATAGTTATCTTCACTTAAATGATCGGCGACAATATTTCCTTCGCTATCGGTAAAGCGTAGATGACCGCCATAATGTTCCCATTCTTGATTTTCTCCCACTAAGCCCATATACAGAGAGGGAAATTTACCAAATTCAGCCACTTCCGTTTGGAATTTATTTAATAGGTTCTTAAATAAATTTAAAGCCACATATAAAGTCTCTTTGGATTCAGGTAGGCGATCGCAGATCCATTGACGACCTTCTTCGGAAAGCGGCGATCGCACGCCTCCAGGCACAGACCAGGCCGCATGAATTTTTTTCGCGCCTAATAATTCAATAATCGTCTGGCCAAACTGTCGTAAACGGATGCCGGCACGGGCTAAATCTGGGTCAGCCGCAATTAAACCGAACACATTGCGGTGAGCAGGATCGCTATCCCAACCTAACAGAAAATCTGGACTACTTAAATGAAAGAAACTCAGAGCATGGGATTGAGTAATTTGCCCCAAATTCATTAAACGCCGTAACTTTTCACCGGCGGGGGGAACATGGACAGCCAGAATTTTATCTCCTGTTTTAGCGGCACAGAGTAAATGACTCACGGGACAAATGCCACAAATCCGAGCCGTAATACCTGCCATTTCCCACATGGGACGGCCTTCACAGAATTTCTCAAAACCGCGATATTCTACGACATGAAAACGGGCATCATTGACTTCCCCTTGGTCATCTAAAAAGATCGAGATTTTAGCATGACCTTCAATACGAGTAACCGGATCAATAACAACAGTGCGAGACATAGAATTAACTCCAAAAATAATCAGGAAAAATGAAGATCAGGAAACTAAATGAATGTTAGAAAAATTTTGCTGAACTGCATTAAACAGTTTTTTATCACAGGCATAAAAATCAATGAGGACTTAACCGCTACACCAATTATCCAGGTCTAGGGCATCAGAGGCTTCAGGATATTCTTCTAAATATTCCTCCAAAGCGGTTTTTTCCAAACGTTGGGCGCGTTGATGGGCGGCTTCTGCCTGTAATTCTTCGACCATATCCCAGGCAATTTTACATTCTTGGGAATTATGGCCTTTTTCATTACAAATTCGACGGGCTTCTGCTACTGCTCTTTCAATTTCTTGTTCAAAAAAGACTTCTTTTGGGGTTTCTAAAAAATCGCTTTTGACTAAAATATCTGTAGCAGAAATAATGCCAATTAATTCATCGCGAATCACCGGGGCGCAACGAATGTTCATATCCGCAAATAAACGGGCAACATACTCCACACTAAGATTAGGATTAACCACAACACAAGGTTTTTTCATTACCTCATAAACCCGAATTTTTTTTGGGTCTTTACCATAGGCTGTTACCTTTTTAATAATGTCGGTTTCGGTAATAATACCATAGGCATCTTCGGAGTGACGGCGTTCCACAATTAGAGCATAAAGTTCATACTCTTTCATGAGTTTGACGGCTTCTAGGATAGTTTTATGACCTCGTATGGTAATCACCGTTTTGGTCATAATATCAGCAACTTTCATGGTTGATCTCTACTCTTAATCTCTCAATCATCCCAAGTTTGATCTCCTCTCTTAAAGAAGGTTTTGATCCCCCCTAACCCCCTTAAAAAGGTTTTGATCCCCCCTGACCCCGCTTAAAAAGGTTTTGATCCCCCCTGACCCCCCTTAAAAAGGGGGGCTAAGAGACGGACTTTAAAAAAGAAGGCTAAGAAATGAACTGTACAAAAAGGCATTTGGGACGTTTTTGTTGTCAGAGATAATTGCATTTGCATAAAATTCATTACTAAAAAGTTAACCAAATTTAATCATGGCTCGACCTTCCATAAGGGGATGTTCTCCATTGACTAAGGGTTCTAAAGTAGCACGAATCCGGTGGGCATCGGGGGGACAACCCGGCATAAAAATATCTACAGGGATCACCTCATGTAAGGGAACAACCTTGTCTAATAAGGGCGGTACAATGCCAGGTTCATCGGGTAATTGGGGAGTGACATCTCCTAATTCTAAATAGGCTCGTCGTAACACAGGATCGCTCCCTTTTAACATATTTCGCATGGCTGGCACGTTCGCTGTTACCGCACAATCCCCAAAGGAAATAACAACTTTGGTTTTCTTGCGTAATTCTAGGGCCAATTCTAAATTTTCTTCGTTGGCGATCGCCCCTTCCACCAGACAAACATCCACATTATCGGGATAATCCTTGAGGTCAGAACCAACGGGACTAAAAACTACCTCAACCTTTTGAGCGAGATCAATCAGCCATTCATCCATGTCCAGAAAAGACATATGACAGCCCGAACAGCCCGCTAACCAAACCGTTGCAAATCGAATTTTACTCATGATTTTGTTTGTCAAGAATGAATAATGAATAGTTTTAAGGAGTAACCAATTGAGGAGAGTTAGCAACTAAAGAAAACAAATTAATTCCTTTCCACTCCTTTAGAAATTCACAAATTAACTCTGGAGTAAAATTATCTCCTCGGAAAAAATAAAAATCTTGAGTGCTAAGGCTCAAAAAAAAGTTAACGATATTACAATGATCTTTACCCCCCAAAGGACAATTACCAGTTTTCCAGTTGTCAATAGTCCTAGCATATTTTTCAATAGATTTTTTGGCAATCAAAACCTGCTCTGCGTACAAAACATTTAGTTCTAATAAATTTTCGGGTTCCGTACCAATCTCACAAAATAAGTGAATGGCTTGGCAAGGATAGCTAGAAGGTTGACGGGCAAATTCCGACAATGAATTGCATAAATCGAGAGCTTCCAAAAATTTCTTTTCAAAAATAGGGTTGATCATTGTTCTAGCTAGACGGATTTAATAGGTCTGACCAAGGATAACGTTTTTGAGCCATTGAGTTGAGCTTGTCGTTGATTCATGCCCTGAATAATGACAAGTCGAGATTCGTAAATTTCATGGAATAGCAATAGTCGATCTACATCGGTTCCTTCTCCCTTTGCAAGTCTGAGCCAGGCTCTACTCATATCTATATCAGGATAAAACTGATAACGAGTTACACCATTACCAAAAGCATAATCTTTTGCTCTTTCAATTTCTTGAATTGGCAATTGATAATCTTCTGCAATAATCAAAATATCTTCCTCCATTGCTTGAATTTGATCATAGACATCCATAACGGGCTGTAAATAAAGACGTTCATAACGATTAAGATGACTCCATTTATTTTGACTAATTGGCATTAGTTATTTGTTCAGTTATCTTGTCCATTGATGACGCTCACGAGCCGCCGCTAAAAACTCCAATTTTTCGCTGTCTTTGTGTTCCTCGGCAGTGGTCATCCCCTTATGGAAAATGGAACCCGTCGGACAAGCATCCACACATTTACCGCAGGATGTACAGGCTTCAACGGTTCCCCAGGGTTGGTTGAGTCCTGACACAATTTTACACTCGGCTCCTCGATAAGCGACATCCCAAACGTGCGCTCCTTCCAGTTCATCACAGACTCGCACACAACGGGTACACAAAATACAGCGATTGTGATCAATGCCAAAAAGCGGATGGGATAAATCAACTTCCCGTTTAGGAAAACGATAGGAAAAACGGCTGTGATCCATACCCACTTCGATCGCCATATCCTGCAATTCACAGTTGCCATTGGCCACACAAATCGCACAAACGTGATTACCCTCAGCAAAAATTAATTCCACCGTCATCCGGCGATAGTCTTGCAATTTGGGGGTATCGGTATGAATCACCATTTCTTCCGTTACCGTTGTTACACAGGCGGGCAAAAGCCTATTCATACCTTCGATTTCTACGAGGCAGAGACGACAGGCGGCAGTATCCGAAACTCCGTCTAAATGGCAAAGAGTGGGGATATGAACCCCGGCTTCTTTAGCCGCTTGTAAAATGGTTGCGCCTTCTTCAACGGCGATCGGGGTATCGTTGATGGTTAGGGTGATGACAGACATAGTGAATAATTGATAGTGGATAGTGGATAGTGGATAGTGGATAGTGGATAGTGGATAGTGGATAGTGGATAGTTGATAGTGGATAGTGGATAGTTGATAGTGGATAGTGGATAGTTGATAGTTGATAGTTGATAGTTGATAGTTGATAGTGGATAGTTGATAGTTGATAGTTGATAGTTGATAGTGGATAGTGGATAGTGGATAGTTGATAGTTGATAGTTGATAATTGGAAAAATTTAGGTCATATTTTCCCCTCTTTTAAGGGGGCTGGAGAGATTAAACTGTTTATTTAATCTGCATTGCCACCCCCTGAATCATCAAAAACTTTTAATAACCAAGCCATTACTTTACCGTGATTAGTCTGGCGAGTCATTTTTAAAGCTTCCTCTAGGATAGATAATTTTAAATCTGGTAAAACCTGGGATTCTCGAATCCGATAGCTCCCTCCATTTTCCATTTTAAAGGCGATAATTTCTCCTTTGTTAACATTAACTATCCAGTATTCTTGAATCCCTAACTTTTCATATAATAATTGTTTTTCGCCTTGATCATCCTCAAGAGAAGTCTTGGCAATTTCGATAACTAAAGTGAGAGCAGGAAATTTATCTAATTGAATAATATTCGTTCCATAGGGAATGGCATCCACCGTGTCTCCCAGATAATAGGACAAATCGGGTTGGGCCTCTTGATAACCAATTTTGCGATAACTACAATTGTCTTTACCATTTAAATCAATCGGTTTTAATCCTGCGTAGAGATTAATGGCACTGTTGATAATAGAATGCTCCCTGGCATGATCATTGCCAACGGGAAACATTTCGATCCTTAATTTTCCTTGGTAATAATAAAATTTTCCTTTTTCATAATCTGGATTTTCCGTTGCTTGGATAAAGTCTTGCCAGGAAGCCTCGATCCAAGTATCGGAAATAATTTTTGTTTGTAACAACGTCATCTTAATTTTCCCTTATGATAACTGCCTTGCAAAAACAACAGGATTACTGGTTCTTGGGCGCAAGCCTTGCGCCCCTACAGAAGTTTGTGATGGGAAAATCAGGTTTTAACTAATTGCAAATACTCCTCTTTAAAGTAACGTAACGTGCTTAGAACTGGATTGGGCGCACTCTGACCCAAACCACATAAGCTAGTGGCTTTAACCATGTGACAAAGACTTTCTAATTTGGCTAAATCGGCTTCGGTTGCCTCTTGGTTTAACAGTTTAGTTAAAAGGGCATAAAGCTGGACGGTACCGGTACGACAGGGGACGCATTTACCACAGGATTCACTTTGACAAAAATCCATATAGAACTGAGCCACATCTACCATGTTGGTTTGATCATCCATGACGATCATGCCGCCCGATCCCATCATTGTTCCCAAAGCCAAAAGGGTGTCGTATTCAATAGGGGTATCCAAAGCATCGGCAGGAATACAACCACCTGAAGGCCCACCTGTCTGTACTGCCTTCACTCGGCCACCATCGGGAACACCACCGCCCATAATCTCCACCACTTGTCGCACAGTGGTTCCCATGGGGACTTCGACCAGTCCTGCGTTCTCGACTTTTCCCGTCAGCGCGAACACTTTGGTTCCTTTACTCTTGGCAGTCCCAATGTTGGCATACCAATCACCGCCTTCTCGAATAATGGGGACAATATTGGCGTAGGTTTCGACGTTGTTAATTAAAGTTGGCGAGTCCCATAATCCCGATTGGGCAGGGTAGGGAGGACGAGTGCGAGGGGTGCCACGACCGCCTTCGATGGAGTGAATTAAAGCCGTTTCTTCGCCACAAACAAAGGCTCCTGCCCCCACCCGAATATCAATTTTAAAGTCAAAAGTTGAGTCGAAAATTTGCGATCCCATTAAGCCGTATTTTTTGGCCTGTTGAATGGCTTTTTGTAGGCGTTTGATTGCCAACGGATATTCCGCCCGCACATAAATAAATCCGTGATTAGCTCCTACGGCATAGGCGGCGATCGCCATTCCCTCTAAAACACGATGGGGATCACTTTCCAGCACACTGCGATCCATAAAAGCACCGGGATCACCTTCATCGGCATTACAAATCACATACTTTTGTTGACCAGGCATTTTAGCCACAGTTGTCCATTTTAAACCCGTAGGATAACCGCCGCCGCCGCGGCCCCGTAGGCCACTTTTCGTAACTTCAGTAACAACATTTTCGGGGGTTAATTCATAGATAACATGGTGTAATTGTTCATAACCACCGGTAGCAATATAATCCTCAATACTATCGGGATCAATTTGCCCTGAATTTTCTAAAACAATATTGCGTTGGAGGGTATAAAACGGATGCTGGGGATCGCCCACCACCGGACTATTTTCGGGAGTCGCATCGGGATTTTTCAATTTTTCGACGATCGCTGTTACTTGCTCAGGAGTCACTAACTCATAAAGACTACCGACGGGATCAACGGCTACGAGGGGGCCTCTACCGCAGAATTTCATACAGCCGACCCCACAAACCTCAACGTCTTTGTCAAGACCCGCAGAGGCGATCGCCTTTTCTAAATTGTCCTTAACAGCTTGGCCCTCAGAAGACAAACATCCCGCCGCATTACAACAGCGAATCCGCATCTTTGGCTGATTTTGACGAGTATTTTCAGCAATTTCGCGCAGTTCTAATAAGTCCATAGCAACGAACCTTAATTGAGTAAAAGATGAACGTAAAATTAATGTAAAAGGCTAGTTTTTAGCTCTCAACTCTTTCTCTTTTCCGCAGGACTACTGGCGATTTTCCGAGAAGAGAATCCAGGGCTTTAATGATTGGCCAACCAGGGTTTAACCGACTCCATCAACGTTTCCGAAGTCTGTTTACCCAATACTTTCCCGTCATAAACCACCGCCGGCGCGATCCCACAAGCCCCAATACATCGAGCCGTTACTAGGGACATTTTGCCGTCCTCCGTCGTTTCCCCTGGCTGTAACTGTAAATCCTGTTTCAAGGTATCTAGTAAGCCTCCTGCACCTTTCACATAGCAAGCGGTTCCCAAACAAACCACACAGGTATGTTCCCCACTGGGTTTGAGGGAAAACAAATGATAAAAGGTAGCCACTCCATAGACTTGACTTAAAGGGAGTTTCAATCCCCTAGCAACATAGAGCAGGACATCCTCTTCCAGAAAACCAAAGACTTCCTGAGCTTTGTGGAGAATTTCAATCAGTGCATCCTGGCTAAATTGGTTGCGCTTCATCGTAGCGTCCAATACCTTGAAGCGTTTGTCACCACTGGGATGATCGGTATTGGTTTTAGGAGCGGGGGAGACAGTGGGCATAGGAAACGTCCTAATTCTTGAAAAGCCATATTCCCTGAGCGCGATAACAGGACATCAAAATAGTCACCTGTTAACCGAGGGATAACCTTATGACAGGGTTACTTTATTCATACACTGACTTGGGGGAAATGCGGCAGATTTTTATATTTTTTAAATATCGAAATGGTGACAGGATTAAGCAACGGGGATGTTGTTAAAAGAAACTCAGTTGAAGTAGTATTATAGTAAGGATTTTCGGTTATGCTAGAATTTAGAGGGTTTGCATGAGCTTGAGCAATGATGGGAATTGAAACAACAATTGTAACGGCGATCACTGCTTCTTGATACATGATAAATCGAGTTCTGTGCCTGATCATGGTATAGTATGATAGTAAGAATTTGAGTTAAGCTAAAATTCAAAGAATTTGCAAAAGGTTAAGTTTATGATAGCAGTTGAAAAAGCTATTACATTGGATATCCTTGTTTCGCATTTAAAATAAATATTGAGAAAGCTCGACTCTATGGATAGAAATGGTTTATATTAGAAACATAAAGTCTCCGCGATTTCATAGGTGAAAACATCAATAATTACAGCAATTACCATTTTCCAACTAAGGAGTGTCCATGAAATTTATTGACTTGTTTGCTGGTATTGGCGGTTTTAGGATAGGCTTTGAAAAAGCTGGTTTTACTTGTACTTTTTCTAGCGAAATTGACTCTCATTGTAGAGAGGTCTATCGTAAAAACTATGGAGAATATCCCTTTGGAGATATTAAGGAGATAGACCCAAATAGGATGGATGATTTTGATGTACTGGTTGCAGGATTTCCTTGTCAACCGTTTAGCATTTCTGGAAAAAAACAAGGGTTTGAAGACACTAGAGGAACATTGTTTTTTGAAATTTGTCGTATTGCAGAAGCAAAGCAACCTCGTGTGATTGTCTTGGAGAATGTCAAGCACTTGATCCATCACGATGGTGGTCATACCTTACAAGTTATTTTATCTAGTCTTGAAAATTTAGGCTATCATGTCAAACATCAACTCCTCAATGCTCGTCATTTTGGGCTACCTCAAAATCGAGAACGTCTTTTTATTATTGCAACGAAGACTAAAACTTTTGCTTTTTCTCGACTATCATGCAAGCCCACTCCAGCCTTGAGAGATTTTTTAGAAAGTGAAGGTGATTTTGAAATTTTGGATAAATCCGAATATACAATGATTGAATCACCTAAAAAACAAGAATCTGAATTAATTTTTGTTGGCTATCGTAACAAAGGAATTTGGAAAACAGGGATTAGACCTAATACAGAACACTTATCGAGAGTTCATCGCCAGCCTAACCGAATTTATTCTATTGATGGGGTACATCCGACTATTCCATCCCAAGAAACATCGGGACGTTTTTTTATTTACATTCCTGAACAAAATTTAGTTCGTAAATTAACCCTAAATGAATGTTATCGAATTATGGGTTTTCCCGAAAACTTTCAAAAAGCTAAAAGCATTGCAGAATGTTACAAACAGATTGGGAATTCAGTCTGTGTTCCTCTGGTAGAAGAAATTGCAAAAGAATTATTAAATCAAAACTTATTATCTCCTAGTAAATTCTATGAGTCACCAAGAAAAGCTCAACGCTATCTACAAACAGTCCTCTTCAATTAGCGACATTCAAAATATTCCCGAAATTTATCATCAGTATTTAACAATTATTGCTGATAATGTCTATAGCCAAAAAGCTGTTTACACAGTCATGGTTACTTTACTTGTTCATAAAATTTTAGTTCCAGAGCAAGATATTCGCGCTCATCAGGAGCATTTAGAAGGCGGTTTTTCTGGACGAACAATAGATACTAAATTTATTACCCCAACATTAAGGGCTTTGGGATTACCTGCTATGTCAGAAAGTGGTTGGCTGACCAGATCTTTGGAACAGCCTTATGCTTACACTCTAGACTATCAAGGAAAAATTAGCAACAAACAGGTTAAATTAGCATTTCTAGAAATCCTTGATTATGTTCAGAAGGAACCTACTTTGGCAGAGAATATATTACGAATTTTACTTCATAAAATAATTAATTTACGAAATAAGAATATTATTCAAATTAACAAAATTAGTGATCCTGATATTTTATCAATTTCTACTATTATATCTGTTTTGAAAGAGCATTTTTTAGCAAAATATAAGGTCAGAGGTGGTTCTAAATTATCTGTTTTGGCTATTTATGCTGTTTATCAATCTCTTATCAAAGAAGTCAAAAGATACGAAGGTAAAATATTGCAACCTTTAGGGAGCCATACTGCATCCGATAGAACCTCTCAAAGTTCTGGTGATATTGAAATTTTTGATGAAAATCACAAATTATTTGAAGCTGTAGAAATTAAGCATGATAAATTTATTGACATACAAATGCTAAGAATAGTTTATGACAAGATCAAAAAGTTTAATCCCAAAAGATACTATATCTTATCTTTACAAGATGTAAAAGAGTCTGATATTGAAGCAATACAAAAACTTGTTCAAGAAATTAGTCGGGAGCATGGTTGTCAAGTTATTATTAATGGCATCATTCCTACATTAAAATATTATCTACGTCTTATTCCACTAGATGATTTCATGGAAAGTTATTCTACTTTAGTATCCCTTGATCAAGAGTTGCAAGCTATTCATAAAAGAAAGTGGCAAAAACTAATACAAGACTTGATTGATAATGAGAGATTAATCAAACTTTAAATCATATTCTATGCGTCCACTATTACCAGTATTTCAAGAAGACTTTCCCCGTTTAGTTAGTTGCTATATTTTGAGGTAAAATCAAATGCTAAATACATTAACCAAATTTAATCTTCTTGATGTTGTTGCCCTCAACGAAAACTTACCAAAACACCATCTTAAAATGGGACAAGTAGGAACCATTGTCGAAGGATTATAGCCCCTGATGTTTATGAAGTAAAATTTAGCGATAATGACGGTCAAACTTACGCCATATTACCGCGCAAAAGCGAGCAATTGATTAGACTTTACTTTGCTCCTGAGACTTAAGCAACTCCGTATTACGAAGCTAAAACTCAATTATGGCAATAGCTCAAGACACCCTAGATTATCTAAAACTGATTCCTGTCCTTAAAACCCTCCCCAAAAGAGCTTTTCAAATGGTTTATGATTATGAAGCTGATGTTCTCTACATTGACTTTTATAATCCCCCTTACTCTAGTGATGACACAGAACTAACTGATAATGACATTGTAATTCGCTACGGTGAACAAGACGAAATTGTTGGTTTCACGATTCTGCACGCCAGCACTCGGTAATTCAAATCACGCCAATTGATTAAACTTTACTTTGCCCCTGAGCCTTAAACAACTTGCTCTGTAACTGGCTATTAACACTGATATTGTATTTCTGCGATCGCCGTTGAAAATCTCAAATTTTTCATAGAAATTTCCGAAATGCCTTAATATTTATCCCTTGTAACCGCTCCTGTAAAGCACTTAAATACTCTTGGATCGCATCTTGAATATTATTAAGAGCTTCCTCCTTCGTTTGACCTTCAGACCAACAACCATGCAAGGTAAGAACAGAGGCACTAAAGCCTTCTTCTGATTGATAAAGAGAAACCTGATATTTCATCTTTGATCCTTCAAAATTTTTCGTACCTTAAAACCATAACATAAACCGAACTCTTTGATATAGGACTTAGAAACTAAGCCCCTACATTTTATAAAAAGAGGTATGAATTGGGGATTCTCTCAGAACGCGATCGCCGTAAACAGAAATCTCAGGGAAAATCCAAGATGCTCTCATCCCTCCTTTTCCATTAAAAAAACTTCCAAGCCCCTAAGAACTCGGAAGTCATCAAAAAAGTTAACTTATCCGCTTAAAATAAGCCCAAAGTTAAAGATTTATCAATCGGGAAAGTCGCACCGGCTCCTAACCACAAAGCGATCGCCGTACCAAACAAGAAAACAGTCATCGCTAAAGGACGACGGAAGGGGTTTTGGAACTTATTGACACTTTCAATAAAAGGAACCAACATTAACCCTAAAGGAATGGCGGCCATACAGCCAATTCCCAATAATTTGTTCGGTAAAATGCGAAGAATTTGGAAAGTCGGGTATAAATACCATTCCGGTAAGATTTCCAAAGGAGTGGCAAAGGGATTAGCCGGTTCCCCAACCAAAGCCGGATCTAAAATTGCTAAACCGGTGACTAAACCGATCGCCCCCATAATGCAGATGGGAAACATATACAAAATATCGTTAGGCCAAGCCGGCTCACCATAATAGTTATGACCCATGCCTTTCGCCAACTTAGCGCGTAAATCGGGATCGCTCAGATCCGGTTTTTTAATAATGGTCATTGGATGCTCCTTAAATGTAAGGAATGTAAGAAAGAAATAATCAGAAAAAACAAACTGGAGCCAATGTCAGCCTGGAGCGTCCTCAATCCCCCGGCAACCAGGGGACAGGAAACTTACAACGGGCCAGAAATGCCCTGTTTACGGATCATGAGGAAGTGGAACAGTAACAGGACAGCAATCACCCAGGGTAAGACAAAAGTATGCAGGCTATAGAAACGGGTTAACGTTGCTTGACCCACACTTTCGCTACCCCGCATCAGGGTCACTAACTGATCGCCCACCACCGGAATGGCCGCAGGAACTCCAGACACAATTTTGACCGCCCAGTAACCCACCTGATCCCAAGGTAAGGAATAACCCGTTACCCCAAAGGTCACAGTCGTTACTGCCAACATGACACCGACGACCCAGGTTAATTCGCGGGGTTTTTTGAATCCCCCGGTCAGATACACCCGGAAAACGTGCAGAATCATCATTAACACCATCATGCTCGCCGACCACCGGTGGATAGAGCGAATTAACCAACCAAAATTTACCTCATTCATAATGTATTGAACGGAGGTAAAGGCCTCTGCGACGGTGGGCTTGTAGTAGAAGGTCATCGCAAACCCAGTGGCAAACTGGATTAAAAAGCACGTGAGGGTAATGCCCCCTAAGCAATAGAAAATATTGACGTGAGGAGGGACATATTTACTGGCAATGTCGTCAGAAATGGCTTGAACCTCAAGACGATCATTAAACCATTGAAAGATTTTTGATTCGGTGACTTCTTTTGAAAACATTGAAGCTAAACTTCTCTAAGGATTAGGGATGGTAGGGAACGACTCCAGGACGGAATCGGCTGTTAACGTATATTTAACGTAGTATGACAGGTTATCCGAGCCAATGGAATAGTGCCATTTACTCAGAAAAATGAGAATCTCTCCCTAAAAAATTTAACACAGCTTTACGTTACGGGCTACGCACCGGCCATGATCGGGGAAAGCCGTTTTTCAGCGTTTGTGCCGACCGGCTCTGGATTCCTGATAGACTCGTTTTTTGGAACTTTCCGGGTAAAAATCTGACCTTTGCCCCCGGCTCCTTCGCGGTTTTGCCCATGCCCCCCCCTGTTTATTCGCTGATTATTCCCATCTATAACGAAGAGGAGACGATCGCCGCCTTGTATGAACGGGTGAGTCAACTCCTGGGCCAATTAGACGCGCCAACGGAATTAATTCTGGTCAATGACGGGAGCCGCGATCGCTCTTTGGTGTTGATGAGGGAACTCGAAGCCCAAGATCAACGGGTGAAATATATCAGCTTGGCCCGTAACTTTGGCCATCAAATTGCGGTAACGGCGGGATTAAAATTTGCCAAGGGTCAAGCCGTCATTATTTTGGATGCCGATTTGCAAGATCCTCCCGAATTAATCCCCCAACTCATTGAACAATGGCGACAGGGCTATCAAGTGGTCTATGCCCAACGCACCAAGCGCAAACAGGAAGGCTGGTTTAAACGTTTAACGGCCTATCTCTTCTATCGCTTACTGCAACGCTTGGCTGATGTCAATATTCCTGCGGATACGGGGGATTTTTGTTTAATGGATCGCCGGGTGGTGGACTTATTAAATGCCATGCCCGAACAAAATCGCTATATTCGGGGGTTACGTTCCTGGGTCGGGTTTCGTCAAACCGCCGTACAGTTCGAGCGCGATCCGCGTTTTGCTGGGGAAGTCAAATATACTTTTCGGAAATCTTTGACCCTGGCGATTAATAGTCTAATTTCCTTTTCTAAAGTCCCCCTCAGACTTTCGACCTATCTAGGGTTAATTTCGGCGGCGTTAGCGTTGGGGATGGCTGTGTTAGTTCTCTATTGGCGACTAACCCAAAAGGTGTCAGGGGTGACTGGGTTGGCCACCGTGGTCATCGCTATTTTATTTCTGGGATCGGTGCAGTTGGTCTGTCTTGGGATTTTGGGGGAATACATTGGTCGCATTTATGAGGAAGTCAAAGGTCGTCCTCTATTTACGGTGGCGGAATTAGGCGGGTTCGAGAAGTTGTTGACAAGTCATCAAGACGATCTGAAAAGTTGATCGGGTTGGAGGTTTAGCATTATTCCCTTGACCTGGAATTGCGTCACGCGATCGCTAATGAAATTTTACCAGATCGGTGATCGCCCTTGGGTAATTTTATCTGTAAGATCTGGGAGAGAACATTATCGTATTTGTCAACAAAAAGGCGAATTAAGTAATGCGACAAGCTAGGCGATCGGACTGTCTTAGTTCACTATCATGAGGTGTTGAGTTGCACATATTGCTCATTTTCTAAAATGCCTTATGGCTTTTTCTCATAGTTTTTAGGTTTACGCCTATCTTTTACATAGACGAGGTTATTCCTGCGTTCTATGTCGAACAAATCAACTGCTTCAAATAGAGTACTCAGTTTAGAGTAGCCGTAATTACGCGGATCAAAAGACGCTTGATTAGCTATGTGCGCCCCAATAACTCCTAGATTAGACCACCCATCATCTTCCTGACTACTTGCAATTGCTAGTCTTAGTAAATTCACTAATTTTGTATCTTGCTTTAACTCTTTGGTTGTCTTTTTAACGCTTCCAACTTCTCTGGATGTTTCGGAATCAACATCTTGACCCAGATTTTCCAAATATAAGAAAGTTGAGCAGGCATAAACGAACGGAAGAGGAGATTTTTTTTCTCCAAATCCGTAAACTTTTAAGCCACTTGTGAGAATCCGCATAACTAAAGGTGTAAAATCGCAGTCACTTGATACAATTGCAAAGGCATCAAGATGTTGTGTATACAACAAATCCATTGCATCAATAATCAATGCTGCATCTGTTGCATTTTTTCCCTTTGTATAGTCAAATTGTTGAACTGGGCGAATTGCAAACTCATGCAAATTGTTCTCCCAAGCCTTCAGTGAGGGGCTTTTCCAGTTTCCGTAAGCTTTTCTGATGTTCGCAACACCATATTTTGCAATTTCAGACAGAATTGCATCAATCTTAGAAGCCGGAGCATTATCTGCATCAATTAACAATGCAATTTTTGATTCTGATTGTTGCATTTTTTGTTATGGGTTTTACCTGTTTTAACGCTGACCTCGAACATATATGCTCTCAGTCTCTAAACAACTTAAGCTACCTAACTAATGATTATACAGAAATTTTCCGTATAACACTCCCCACAGTAACGATATGTGGAGACTTTCGACATATCACCCCATTTAGAAGTGATCGCCAAAAGTTTTCCGTACCTGATGGGGAAGACCTTTTATAATCGAAAATGTCAATAGCGTTAGGGGAAACTCGGTTGAAACTTTTATTAATCGGAGCCAATGGCCAACTCGGTTACACCCTACGTTCTGCCTTACAACCCCTGGGAGAAATTCAGCCTCTCACCCGTCAGGACGTGGATCTACAAGACCAAAATAAACTCCGGGAAATCGTTCTCGCGCTCCAACCCGATGGCGTGATCAATGCGTCCGCCTATACCGCCGTTGATCAGGCAGAAAAAGAACCCGAACTGGCCTGGGCCATTAATGCTCACGCGCCCCAAACCCTAGCCGAAGTCACTAAAACCCTGGGGATTCCCTTTTTTCATGTTTCAACCGATTACGTTTTTGATGGCCGGAAAAATACCCCTTATCTGGAAACTGATACTCCCCATCCCTTGGGAGTCTATGGTCAAAGCAAGTTAGCAGGAGAACAAGCCATTCAATCCGTTGGCGGCGATTACGGCATTGTGCGGACAGCCTGGGTTTACGGAGTTGCCGGTAAAGGCAATTTTATGAAAACCATGCTCCGTCTGGGGCAGAGCCGAGACAGTTTGGGGGTAGTCATGGATCAAGTGGGTTGTCCGACTTCTACGGTAGATTTAGCCCAGGCGATCGCCGACCTTTATCGAGTCCAAGCGAGGGGAATCTATCACTTCACCAATAGCGGAGTCTGTAGTTGGTACGATTTTGCCGTAGCCATTTTTGAAGAAGCAGAAGTCTTAGGAATCCCCCTAACCGTGAAAGAAGTCAAACCGATTACAACGGCGGACTATCCCCTTCCCGCTCAAAGACCCGCCTATTCCGTTCTTTCCACCCAAAAATTCGCGCAAACCGTTGGTTATATTCCCCCCCACTGGCGTAAATCCCTACGGATTGTATTAAGTTCCCTGAGTAATCAATCGGTTGGATAATAGGACTCATCGAGTATTAATCACCCTAGCATTAATACTTGGATATCGCCGGTTAAATTCTGATCAAAGAGAGACTTCAAGAAACCATTCAAAACGTCAACATTCCCCAGAAGACGACCTTGGCATTCTTCCTCAAAAGATAAATTTTTGTGAACTTTGTTAACGCTTTGGCAATAAACATTAAGAAGCGCAAATAATTCAATTTTTTCACCCGCGAAACCGGGGGGACGGTGCTACCGTAAAAGTAACTCTGGAACCGCCTCTGGAACTCGGAATTTTTGGGATAGAGAAAATCCGGGCGAGAGGTTCCCTTACTGTATTGCCTTTGGCTTGATTGAGGATAAGATGTTTAATCCTGTTCCGGCTAGGGAAATTACTAGCTCTGCCCTAGAAAAAGTCGCCCTAGACCGTTATCGTCAGTTAGTTCCGATGTTGCCTTCGCATTGTCGTGTCTTCCGAGAATCCTGGGGCAATTCAACTGTTCTTTGTTTTGACCTTCAGGATAGTTTTGCAGGACTCCCTTTTCTGCCGGAAACGATTGAAGGGTTACTGGAAACGGCCGATCGCCTAGGATTGGCCCAGGCTCTGCTCTTTCGTCGGGGTCAAAAATTTTTAGGACTGAAAACGCGATCGCCGGTTACTTAGCTGACTGACCATCGGTTACAGACTGGTAAATTTCGCCAACGCCTGACGGGGGTTTTCACTGCGATTAGCCCGAATTTGTTCGTAAAGTTCTCGTTCCTGGGGGCTGACCTGTTTCGGAGCCGTAATGACCAATTTCACCAGTTGATCACCCCGACCTTCCTTGGGAATCACCCACCCTTTACCGCGTAACCGTAGAGACTGACCCGATTTAATGCCTGGGGGAACTTTCATGGTCACTAGACCATCCGGCGTGGGGACATCAATCGAGGCTCCTAACACCGCTTCATCCGGGGCGATCGGCACTTCACACACTAGATTATCCCCTTCAAATTGGAAGAAGGGATGGGGTTCCAGTTCAACGATCAGAAAGAGATCGCCGCGTTGTTGATTAAGGGGATTGACCTGACCTTTACCTTTGACCCGCACCCGACTCCCCGCTTTAGCCCCCGCAGGAATCCGCACATCAATGATTTCATTACCTAAATTCAGGCGTTTTTGTACCCCATGAAACGCTTCGGCAAAGCTCAGTTTAAGGGTCGCTTCTCGGTCAACGTTGGGAGTTTGAGTGCCAAAACCCGTATTGCCAAAACCACCAAAATCGTTAAATCCCGGCCCGCCACCACTGCGATAGGAATAGCTCCGGCTACCACCACCAGGCGTGCTGAACCGGCCTAATAATTCGTTGATAAATTCATCAAAATTACCATATTGGCTAAAATCAAAGCTGCCAAAATCCACGTTTGGCCCGCCCTGGCCACTCCAACTACCCTGGCCTGCCTGTTGCCAATACTGACCAAATTGATCGTATTTTTTGCGTTTTTCGGGGTCAGAGAGAACTTCATAGGCTTCGCTAATTTCCTTAAATTTCTCTTCCGCGACCTTATCCCCCGGATTGCGATCCGGATGGTATTTCAGGGCTAATTTCCGAAAGGTCTTCTTGATTTCGTCTTCCTGGGCGGATTTGCTGACCCCTAAAATGGCGTAATAATCTTTAAAGTTGGTTTCTGGCATAATCCACTCCCCCAGTAATAAATTAGAATTAGGTTTAAGGTTTATAGAGATAAAATAACCGTTAAAATCAGAGAGATATTTTTTTCGTTTCTAGCCTAGCAAAGATGGTGGAGATTTTCGTTCGGTTCTTACTCCCCCAATCAGGGATAATTGCCAGAATCTGCCGTTAGCTTGCCCTTAGCTTACCGTTTCGTGTTGATTCTATGACCCTTCAAGAGTTTACCCAGCGTTTTTATCAATTAACGCCGAAACCGAAAACGGTCTTAATTTTGCTATTGGAAGGGAAAACTGACCTGGAAATTGGGGTAAGCCTGGGAGCGAGGGAAAGTACTGTCCGCAAACATATTCAAAATTTGTGTGATCATTTTGCCATCGAGAGTCAGCCGGGTGAAGGTAAGCAACAGCGACGGTTACGGTTAATTGAGCAAGGACGACATTATTTGGGTTCGCTTTTACAGTTGCCACCCTCTGGGCCGGAGCCGGTTCCGACTTCTTTACCAACCCCTTTACCGAAACCTGTACCGCGTCCGCGATCAATCCCTGAACCTGTTGAGGAGGTTTCCCCCCAGCCCTCCTTGCTTGTGGAAAATTGGGGGAATGCGCCGGATCATCCCTATTTTTTAGGCCGGGCAGAGGAATTATCTACCCTTGCCCAATGGATTCAGGGCGATCGCTGTCGGTTAGTGGCTCTTGTAGGTTTAAAAGGCAGTGGTAAAACTCGTCTGGGGGTGAAGTTAGCGCAACAGGTCAAAGACGATTTTCAAATTCTGAGTTGGCGATCGCTGAAAAACGGTCAATCTTTAACGCAACTACTAGACGATTGGAGCAACGAAATTGCACCCCGCCGGGCTTTTTGTTTAACCAGTTCTACCGAAGAACAAGTCAGTGATTTTTTGCAATTATTACGGGAATTTCGCAGTTTATTGATCCTGGACGATTGGGAATCCCTGTTGCAAAGCCAAGCCTTAGCGGGAACCTTAAAACCTGGCTATCAAGACTATCACTATTTTTTACACCGTATCAGTCAAGAAATCCATCAAAGTTGTCTGTTACTCCTCAGTGAAGAAACGCCCCAGGGATTTACTGTTTGGGAAACGGCCAAGTTAGCGGTGAGAAAATGGAAACTGAAGGGTTGGGGTCAGACTGCCAAAACCTTTCTACAGGATCAAGGTCTGAAAGGGGAAAAATATTGGGATAATTTTTTACAAGTTGTGGGAGATTTACCGTTAAACTTAATTTTAACTAGCTCAGTGGTACGGGATTTATTTGCCGGTGAAGTGGGTCAATTTTTAACCTTTAATCCTTTGGGACTCCTCAGCGAAACCCGCCAGTTAATGCAAGACCAATTAAGTCGCTTAAGTCAACCGGAATGGCATTTGCTCTACTTGCTCCTATTACTCGAAAAAGATACTACTTTACGGGAAATCCAACAAAAAAGTCAATTGACGGCGATGACTTGTTTAAGTCTGATTCAATCCCTCCAAGCTCGGTCATTGATTACTCTGCATCAGGGAAAATTGATGTTAATACCCTACCTGCTCCATGGTCTGCTTTTGGCGATCGCCGAGGCAATCATCAACGAACTAGAAGCCAATACATCTCAGCAAAATTGGGAAAATTTAACTTTCTTGTCTTATTATGATCTAGGTAAATTAAGCAATACAAAAAATTCTATCGCATCCACATTTCAGGAAATTTGGCGAAATCTTATCAAGGAAAACCAAAATTGGCTGGGGGAAACCCTACAATTCATAGAGAACCATTTACAGCAAGATTCTGCCCATAATTATAGTCAAAAACCTAATAACCAGCAAGTTATTTTACTGAAAAATATACAAAATTTATTACGCATTGACAAGGAATAATTATGGCAATTAAGCTTTATATTACAGAGAATATTCATTATTTGAAGGAGCTTTATGAGAAGGCAGATCAGGAAGGTAAGCAGAAATTAGCGGTTTTAATTTCCATCAAACAACCTGAAGAAATTACTTATAAAAAACTTCAATCATTTACCAATAATCAAGAAAAAGATATTAAAAAGTGGATTAATACTTATCGTAAGCTAGGGTTAAAAGCCCTGATACAAGAGGAAGTAATTAATGAAGTAAATCAAGAAAACAAATTCCGCAGTGATCATCATGCACAAGAAAAAATTATTCTTTCTACCGATGGCTTAGTTACCCTTTATGAGAATTTTTTCTCTATTGTAGAAAGTGACAAGATTTTTCATCAATTATTAACGAATATTCAATGGCAACAAGATCAAATTAAATATTTTGGTAAATTAATTCCTTTACCTCGATTAACAGCTTGGTATGGAGAAACTGGAAAAACTTATACTTATTCAGGAATTATGATGAATCCTCATCCCTGGACACCATTATTACTAGAGATAAAAGAGCGAATAGAAAAGATTGATAACAGTAAATTTAATAGTGTTTTGCTCAATCAGTACCGCGATGGGCAAGATAGTGTCGCTTGGCATAGTGATGATGAACCGGAATTAGGTGAAAATCCTCAGATTGCCTCCGTCAGTTTTGGCGAAACTCGACAATTTTGCTTCAAACATAAAACGAAGAATGAGATAAAACCCATTACACTAAATTTGTCAACGGGTAGCTTATTATTAATGCAGGGAGCAACCCAGAGTCACTGGTTACATCAAGTTCCTAAAACAACTAAACCAGTAACAACACGCATCAATTTAACCTTTAGAAACATTATTTAATCACTTAAATGGATAATTTATACAATTTGATTTTAGCAGGCTTGCAAAAAAGTAATCGGGCGCAAAGCTTAGATCAAAATTTTGCTAATTATTTGCGATCGCTACAAACACCGGTTAAACAATTAAGACAATCCTATCGCAGTGATTTAGTTACTGTTGATTATTCTAGCGAGGAGATACAATCTGCTTACCTCATCGCTTATTATCCCCAGTATGCTGAGATGACTAAACAAGTTTTAGAACAGGTTAATTATTTACATAATAACCTATTTTTATTAGAGCAGAAACATTTGAATATTTGTCTTTTTGGTGCGGGAGCGGCTCCTGAAGTGGTGGGATTGGTCAGCTTTTTATCAGTCCATTATCCTAAACTTCAATCTTTAAATATTCGAGTCTATGATATTTTTGCCGATACCTGGGCATTCAGTCAGCAAATTACCCGCAATATTATTGATCAGCTATGGCAAGGGAGAATAGAGTTCTCTACTCATTTAGTTGATTTTTGCCAATTTGACAGTTTTAAGGATTTAAAAGACGTGATTAGTGAAAGCCAATTATTCATTTTCCAAAACTGCCTTAATGAAATCAGTGATTTTAAAGATTTTAATCAAAATATTAGCTATTTACTGGAAATAATGCCAAGTAATGCTTGTTTAATTATGGCTGATTTAAGGATTTATAAAAAGACAGTAAAATTTCAGGATAAAGTTAAGAAGTTTATACAAGAAATAGATTTAGAGCTGGATCTACTTTGTTTTAGATATATGGAAAATCTTGACTTTACTTCAGAACTTACTATGCCCGATATTATTATAAAAAATTTATTAACAGGAGACTCATTTCTAATACCCAGAAAAAATATTAAATGTAATTTTTTGAGTATCTATAAAGCTTATAAATATGAAGTTATAACCAATTTACTAAAACAATCTAATCTTCTGAATCAATCACTCCTATCACTTAAAAATCTACAGGAGCAAGAAAATTATAATCTAAAACATCAGATAAAGGTATTAAAATTGGGTTTAATAGCTACTGCTATTGTTGTCTTGTTAATCCTAATATTTATGATTTTTTATTGATTTTTATAATCTGCTCAATGAAGATAAACTATGATAATGACTATTATTACAGGTTTTTGTATAATCTCTCAAAAAGTGAGGAACAGGCATGATTAATGTTATCGGTATCGGTTTAGATGGAGCTAAGGGGTTAAACCCGGCAATGTTAGCCCTTATCGAACAGGCAACGGTTTTAGCCGGCAGCGATCGCCATCTCAGTTATTTTCCGGAACATCCCGCCGAGAAATTAGTATTTGGTAATTTTGCTGTTGTGTTTGAAACCCTCCGTCGTCGCCTGGTTCAGGAGGAAAAAATTGTCGTCTTAGTGAGTGGTGATCCCCTCTTTTTTGGGTTAGGTCGGTTACTCACGGAAAATTTTCCACCGGAACAATTAACCTTTCATCCCCATCTCAGTTCCGTCCAATTAGCCTTTAATCGCTTGCAATTGACCTGGCATGATGCCAATATTGTTAGCGTCCATGGTCGTTCTATGAATCTCTTAATTCCCCTCCTGCAAAAGGGAGTCAAAAAATTAGCCATTTTTACCGATAATAATAATCATCCAGGGGCGATCGCCCGCTTCTATCGTAACTTAGACCTCCCCAATCATTATCAATTTTGGATTTGTGAAGATTTAGGTGGCCCCCATGAACAGGTTTTTAGCTGTTTACCGGAAGAAATTGATGGGAAAACCGGTCAAGATTTTTCGAGTTTAAATCTTGTACTCTTAATACGTCAAGATAGCCTGGATCAAGATTTATTAGACTTAACCCAGTTACCACTCTTGGGGATTCACGATGCTCAATTTTTCAGCTTTGAAGATCGTCCAGGGCTGATTACGAAACGAGAAGTGCGAGTACAAGCCCTAGCAGAATTAGCTCTCCAACCGGGTCAAGTGATTTGGGATATTGGGGCCGGTACCGGCTCAGTAGGGATTGAAATTGCCCGGCTCTGCCCAACTTCTCAAATTTATGCGATAGAAAAATCTTCGATGGGCATGGTCTTAATTGAACGAAATTGTCAACGGTTTCAGACCTTTAATGTTTATCCCATTTATGGTGATGCCCCGGAAATTTTAGAAAATCTCCCCACACCAGATCGCATTTTTATTGGGGGCAGTGGCGGCAATTTATTAGAGATTTTAAGTGTCTGTCAAGCCAAATTAACTGCCCAGGGACGGCTAGTGGTAGCCCTAGCAACCCTAGAAAACTTGGCTTCCTGTTTAACTTGGTTTAAAAAATATCAATGGGACTGTTCCTTACAGCATATTCAAATTTCCCGTTCGGTTCCCTTTGCCAATTTAACCCGTCTCAATCCGATCAATCCCGTCAATTTGATTACCGCTTTTCCCCTGCTCTCTCCTAACTCCCAGAAACGCCCTTTCCCAACTCAACCTCCTAAAAAAACTGCTAAATCTAATCCGCTTGACAGTATTGATTCATTTGATTAATAACGGTTTGTTCCTTACGGCTCGTTTCTTTTACCTGGGTCTGGGCCAGTTTAGCCGTGGTAATATCTTTTGTTTGAATGGCACTGACAATATTCCGCGTGGCCTCCGCATTATTTTGATAAATGGCGGCTAAGGCCTGTTGATAGGTTTGCAGTTGTGGGTCATTGAAGGACATTTCTTGAATTTTTTTAGCGGTATCTTCAAAAGTTTGAGCAAAAGCTAGAATTTTTTGGGGATCAACATTTTGACGATTCTCCTGGGCCGCTTTAGCCAGGTTTTGGGTTTCCGTAATTAGCTTTTGACATTGGGCTGTTTTGCTGGGTTCACAACCGAAGAGATTCAAGCAAAGTAAACTTAAGACGCTAATTATTAGCCAAGGCGAAAAAAGTGATTGAGAACGAAATTGAAACATGATTAGAAAAAACACTCAAATTGACAATGAGGCAAAAATTCCGTAGGACAACTCAATTAAGCAGTACACAAATTTAACCCTGTTCAATCCTGACGGAGAGAACTTTTGGTTTTAGGGACATAACAGAAGCGATTTTTCTCTTAATTCAGTTGAGTAACTTACCGTTAAGATTCGTGTTAAAATAGGCTCTTATCAAGCAGTGAGATTCTAGCATCTTTGACCGTCAAATTTCCAAAGGCTGTTATTTGCTAATTTTAGAGTTGATGATCCCGAATGACCCATTCCCCTCGACAAATTATCGTGATTGGTGGCGGTGCGGCGGGCTTTTTTGCGGCGATTAATGGGGCGATCGCCTTTCCCCAGACCCAATTTACCGTCTTAGAAGCCGGGCGGGACTTTCTCAGTAAGGTCAAAATTTCCGGCGGCGGGCGTTGCAATGTGACTCACCATTGTTTTGATACCATGCAGTTGGTACAGTCCTATCCCAGAGGCGGCAAAGCGTTACGGGGAGCCTTTAGTCGTTTTCAACCCAGGGATGTGATCGCCTGGTTTGCGGAACGTCAAGTCACCTTAAAAACCGAAGCCGATGGTCGGATGTTCCCGGTGAGTGACGATTCCCAAACAATTATTGATTGTTTTTTGGAGACAGCCCAGGCCTACGGGGTTAAATTACGCGCCCGCTGTCCCGTGAGTGAGGTGCAAAAATCCGCTTCTGGGTTTGAAATTCTGCTCAAAAATGGCCAAACCTTCAACGGCGATCACCTTTTGTTAGCCACCGGTAGTCATCCTACCGGGTATCAAATAGCGACCAGTTTAGGGCATACCATTGAACCGCCAGTTCCTTCTTTATTTACTTTGAATATCCAGGATCCGAGATTGCTCAATTTAGCAGGAATTAGTGTCGAATCGGTAAAATTAAGTCTTGGGACGGGCAAAAATCGCGTAATCCAACAGGGGCCGCTGTTAATTACCCATTGGGGACTAAGTGGGCCAAGTGTTTTAAAATTATCTGCTTGGGCCGCTAGGGAATTACACGCCCAACACTATCAAATGGGTTTACAAATTAATTGGTTGCCCTCCGAAACTACAGAGAGTTTACATCAAATTTTGCAAACAGTTAAACAAACCCAGGGACGTAAATCTCTTTTTAATTTTTGTCCGGTTAATCTCCCGAAAAGACTCTGGCAAAGTTTCTTAAGTTATTTGGATATTCACCAGGAATTTCGTTGGGGGGATCTCAATAAAACTCACCTGCAACGTTTAAGTCAAGAACTTACCCAGGGGCATTATCAAATTCAAGGAAAAGGCGTTTTTAAAGAGGAATTTGTCACTTGTGGCGGCGTAAAATTAGATGAAGTGAATTTTAAAACGATGGAAAGTAAGTTTTGTCCAGGTCTTTATTTTGCCGGGGAAATTTTAGATATAGATGGCATTACCGGCGGCTTTAATTTTCAAAGTGCTTGGACGACCGGATGGTTAGCGAGTCAGGCGATCGCGTTGTTTGGGCAGATAGATTTCCGGTGATTCTGGTAAAGGGAGTTTACCGAGTTGATATTTAATAATGGCTTCCCAAATGGAGACTACACTTAAATATACGATATTTTTAGGGTCTTTAATTGCATTACAAAAAGCTTGTGAAAGTTGAGGATCTCCATTGAGAAACCAGAGAAAAATATGGGTATCAAGGAGGGGAGGAGTTGCATAATTTTAATTGAAGGTTTTCAAAGTCTTGTAAAATGTCTTCTGGTAAGGGTAAAGCGTGTCTCATTGCTTAAATCTTCTACGTTCCCAACTAGATTCTAGTACAGGACTCAGCCAAGCAAAATTAAACAATTATTAAATGTCTATTAGGGTGGTTTTCTTAACACGGCTTCATTCCAAAAAACAAAGGCGATCGCCCAGTAATTTATGTCAGTTTTATGTCAGTTTATGGCTTATGTCAGATTTTGATACACGCTAAAGCTAGGGATAATCCCTGAAAGCCTTACTATATGTGGGGTTAAGGAATGCCAGGAGGCGGAATTGAACCGCCGACACGAGGATTTTCAGTCCTCTGCTCTACCAACTGAGCTATCCCGGCAGAATTACACTGCTTTACTACAATAACAAAGCTCAAAATATTTAGCAAGGG
>JACCDQ010454094.1_pt1 | contig 38250 bp, 35 predicted proteins | sample 7446031 | NCBI WGS metagenome assembly JACCDQ01 (sample SAMN15323442, study PRJNA562643) | freshwater metagenome | isolation source: river surface water | place: USA:Blue River Watershed | collected 2017-08-17 | reverse complement strand
GCGGCCTCCGACCGTCGGCGTTGAAGTCGCTTGCTGGCGGCTGTTGCGCGTTCTGGCCGAGTTGGTGCGCGGCCTGTGGACCCTGCGGACCCAATTCGGGGCCTGGACCGAGCCGCAGCGCCAGGCAGCAGTGCAGGCGTGGTCGCTCCGTGTGCTCGGGCACATGGGCGTGTCGCTGGCGGTGCAGGGCGAACCGCCTGCCCACGGGCCGTTGCTGGTGGTGTGCAACCACCTCTCGTGGCTGGACATTTTGGTCATCAACGCGGTGCGTCCGTGTCGTTTTGTTTCAAAAGCCGATGTGAAACATTGGCCCGTGGTGGGCAAGTTGGTCGAGGGATCCGGTACCCTGTTCATAGAGCGCGAACGCCCCCGAGATGCCATGCGCGTGGTGCACCACTTGGCCGAACGCCTGCAAGCGGGCGATGTGCTGGCCGTGTTCCCCGAAGGCACCACCAGCGATGGCACCGCGGTGTTGCCCTTCCATGCCAATTTGTTGCAGGCGGCGGTGGCCACCCACCACCCGGTGCAGCCACTGGCCTTGGCTTACCGCCATGCACTCACCGGCCTGGCCCACCGGGCACCGCTCTATGTGGGTGACGACACCCTGGTGGCCTCGGTGTGGCGCACGTTGCGGGCCCGGCATTTGCAGGCGGCTTTGCACTGTGCCACACCGCAAGCCGCAGCGGGGCGCGAACGCCGCGAATGGTCGGCCGCCTTGCAGGTTCAGGTCGGATGCCTTCTGGCCGACCTGACCACGCCTGCGGTGCACCAGCATTGATATTGTTTGATCGAGGTTTGAATTGCCACTTCCCGCACCCACTTCCCGCCAGTTGACCCACACCCGCAAAGTCACCTTCCGTGGCTACCAGCGCGACGATGGCCTGTGGGACATCGAAGGCGAATTGCACGACTCCAAATCCCATGAACTGGTGATTCCCAACGAACGCACCTGGGCGCCGGGCGAAACCATACACGGCATGACCATCCGCGTGACCATCAACCGCCAGATGGTGGTGCAAGAGATTGCGGTGGCCATGGACGACGTGCCGCATGGCGAATGCCCCAAAACCATGGCCCCGATGCAAAACATGGTGGGCGTCACCATGGGGCCGGGCTGGCGCCAGGCCATTGAAAAACACCTGGGCGGTGTGCAAGGGTGTGCCCATTTGAGGGAGTTGCTGTTCAACATGGCCACGGCAGCGTTTCAAACCCTGCCCGGCGGGTTGTCCAAGGCGGACCCCAGTCGGCCTCCTTTGCACCTGGGCAAATGCCTGACCTGGGACTTCAACGGGCCCCTGGTGCAAAAGCTCTACCCTGTGCATTTTCAAAAGGGGCCGGCCCCCAAGCCTCCCAAGACCCCGGAAACGCCGGCGCACGGCTGACTTCAGCGACCCGGCGCGTTGGTCTACAAGTCCTGCTGCGCGGCTTGCAATTGCTGGACGAATTGGTCTGCGCTGCCCAGCGCCTGGGCGTTGAGCAGCGCCAATTTCACCAGGAAAAGCTCGGTTTTGTCGGCGGGAACGGCATCCAGCGCGGTGGCGAGGCTGTCGTAAACGGTTTCCAGATCGGCAATGGGTAGACCGGGTGTGTGCAAAGCGGACATTTGGATTCCTTATTGGGGCAGGGCGGTGTGCAAAGCGCTCTGGAGCCGTGTGGCATCCAGCGTCAGCCAGCGTGCGCACACGTGTTGGTCTGGGCGCAACAGATAAGTGGCGCCGCTGGAGGTCGCGCCATAGCGTTCGCGGCAGGCGCCATGTGCGTCGGCCAGTGTGGTGTCCGCCCCCTCGACCGGATGCTGACTGCCCACTGCAATCACCCGCACGGGCACGCCGCGTGCACGGGTCTGGTCCACCACCTGCCGCACCTCTTGCGGTAGTGGGCTTGTCTGGGTGAAATACAGCAGGTTGAAGCCGCCCCCCAGATGGTCGAGCAAAAAGTCGTCCGGCCCCAGGCGTGCGTTGGTGGGCGGGGCGCCCGTGGCCGGGCCGGAGGCAAACAAGAGGTTGTCGTCGCCCGGGCTGTTTAGCACCGAGCGGGTGTATTCGTGCGGACGCGATGTGCGCCAGTGGTAGAGCGGGCGCACAAAATCCTGGGTCAGTGAAAGCGACAACACCGCGTCGCGCAGCAGACGAAACCCCCGCGAGGGTGGGGCCATGAAGCGGGTGCTTTTGCCCGCTTCATGGATGATTTCGCGGGCCGCACCCACGCGTTCCGTGCTGTGGTTGGCCAGCAGTGCCGGACCCGCCCAGCCCTTGACCACAAAGGCCAGGTGCCAACCCAGGGATTGGGCGTCCTGGAAAGCGGTGTTGGCCCCTCGTACCCCAAAAATCGGCAGCAGGTGAGCGGCGTCGCCCGTGAAAATGACGTTGCCTTGCACAAAGTCTGGCAGGGTCAGGGCGCGGGCGGAATACACCGATGACCAGTCCATTTCCCACGGCATGCCGGCAAAGCCGATCATGGCCAGTTGCGCATCGATGCGTTGCTTCAGCGATTCCGGGCGCAAAGCTTCTTCGGGGGTTTCACCCGGGGGCAGTTGGTAGTCCACCCGCCAGATGCCATGGGGCTCGCGGTGCATCAGAATGGTGTTGCCCGGGTTCCAGTCGGGGTCAAAATAGGCCAGGCGCTCGGTGGGCAGGGGCAAGTCGATCTTGATGTCGGCGATCACGAAAAACCCCTCGTACGATGCCCCTTCCATCTGCAGGTTCAAGGCCGAACGCAAGCCGGAGCGCCCACCGTCCGCAGCCACCAGCCAGTCGGTGGTCAGGTTGTAGAGGCCTTCGGGGGTGTCTACCTCCAGTTGCACGCCACCGTCCAGTTGCTGAACCGCGCCTGCTTTGTTGCCCCAGCGCAGGTCGATCAAGGGGTTCGCCTCGCAGGCGTCGATCAGGTATTCCTCCAGGTACTGCTGTTGCAGGTTGATCATGGGATAAAAGCGGTCATGCGGGCTGTGGGGGGCCTCCATCCGGAACACGTGTTGCCCCCGGTAGTAGGAATTTCCAAAACGCCAGGGCAGACCGTTCGCGCTGACCCGATCGGCCACACCCACCTGTTGCAGTATTTCCATGCTGCGCCGTGTGAACACAATGGCCCGACTCCCTTGTGACACTTGCAATTCGGTATTCAGCACCACGCTGGGCACCCCGTAGCGCGCCAGTTCCAGGGCCGTGACCATGCCCGCCGGCCCGGCGCCCACCACCACCACCCGGTGCCGGGTTTGCGGTGGGTGTGCACTGGGCAGCCAAGGGGCATGCACGCGGTAGGGGTAGTAAATCGACGGTCGCGGGGTGCTGGTGGGGTGGTGCATGTCAGGGCTCGGTGGGTTCAAAAGCGTTACAAGCCGGTGCCGTGTTGGGCGTTGGCAATCAACCGGTCCAGCAATTGGCTCAGAACGGTTTGCTCGGCCTCGTCCAGGCAACCGAAGATGTCCTGGTTGCGGGTGTGTATCAGGTTCATCGTGCGTTGCCAGGCCTGCCGCCCGTCTTCGGTCAGCGTCAGCACCACGCCGCGCCCATCGTCGGGGCTGTTGTGCTTGGCCACCAGGCCTTGTTCGACCAAGGCCTGGGCGGCGCGGCTGGCCTGTCCCTTGTCCAGGTTGGCGTGTTCAGCCAGGGTTTTGACCGACAGGGGTTCAAACGCACCCACAGCGGCCAGGCAGCGACCGGCGCTCAACGACAGCCCGGTTGCTTGCGGGTAGGCCTGCTGGCTGGTCTGGTCTGTGAGTTTGTGCAGCAAGTGCAGGCGGTAGGTGAGTGTTCGTTGCAGCGTGTCTGGGCGAACGGACGACAGGTGCTCGGTGGGCGTGTGGGGCATGGTGGCATTGGGGTGTGCGGCCCGATCTTATACTTATTTGGTTGCGTGCGCAACTAAAAGAAGGGCGTCAAACCGGATTCGACGGTAAGGTGTGCGTAATCCCCACATGGCGCGGCTCATGTGGGTGCGGTACCATCCCGGCGTCTGCCGCTGGCATATCGGCTCGCGGGTACCCAACAGAAACGAGGTGAATGTGGACTATTTCAGCATGGCGTTCTTGACTGCGGTCTTGCAGATCATTGCCATTGACATACTGCTGGGCGGCGACAACGCCGTCGTGATTGCTTTGGCTTGCCGCAAGTTGCCCGAATCGCAGCGCAACAAAGGCATCGCCTGGGGTGTGGCAGGTGCCATTGCCCTGCGTGTGGTGCTGATTTTCTTCGCATTGCAACTGCTGGCCTTGCCCTTCCTGAAGGTGGTGGGCGCGTTGTTGTTGCTGTGGATCGGTGTGAAACTGCTGCAGCCCGAAGACGAGGATGGCCATTCCAACGTGGAGGGTGCGACCACCCTGGCGGGAGCAATCAAAACCATTGTCATTGCTGATGCGGTGATGAGCCTGGACAACGTGATTGCCGTGGCCGGCGCCGCCAAGGGCGAAATGGGCCTGGTGGTGTTTGGTATCCTGATCAGCATTCCCATCATCGTGTGGGGCAGCAAGTTCGTGCTCAAGCTGATGGACCGTTTTCCCATCGTCATCACTTTCGGCGCTGCCTTGCTGGGCTGGATTGCGGGTGACATGTTCGTGTCGGATGTGTTCGTGAAGCCTTACCTGGAAGGCACCCCGTCTTGGTTGCACTACGTAACGGCGGCTGTTGGCGCTGTTTTTGTGGTGGCTTTGGGCACCTGGCTGGCCAAACGCCAGACCGCCGAACAAGCCCCGCTGGTGGATTTGGCGGCCCCTTCTGACAACAAGAACGCACACTGAGGAAACCCAAGATGAGCAAAGTACTTTTTCCGGTGGACGGTTCTGAGCATGCCCACCGCGCTGTGTCGCAATGGTTGGCCGACCACGCCCAAGGTGCAGGGCACGACGTGCACCTGCTGAGCGTGCAGTTGCCCGTGGACGGCAACGTGCGCACGTTTGTGAATGTGGATGAACTCAACGCTTACCACCGCGAAGAGGGGTTGGCCGCCCTGGCCGGTGTCCGTCAGGTGTTGGAGCAAGCCGGCGTGCCCTACCAGCAGCACGTGCTGGTGGGGCACCCCGCCGATGTGATTTGCCGCTTCGCCGCTGAGGCAGGCATGAACGAGGTGGTGATGGCTACGCACGGCCGCACCGGCCTGTTGCAAGCGCTGATCGGTTCTGTGGCCCGTGATGTGTCTGAAAAATGTGAGGTCAAGGTCACCCTGATGAAATGATCAGGGGTACAGACCGCGCAGTTCGCGGGCATTCAGAATGCGGGTGCAAGCCACGATGAAGGTGGCAGTGCGCAGGCTCACCTTCTTGTCCTGCGCAACATTCCAGATGCTGTTGAAGGCATCCTTCATGATGCGCACCAGGCGGTTGTTGATTTCTTCCTCGGTCCAGAAGAAGCTGGAAAAGTCCTGCACCCACTCGAAGTAGCTCACCGTCACCCCACCGGCATTGGCAATCACGTCGGGCAGCACCAACACGCCACGCTCCTGCAGAACGTCGTCTGCGTCCGGGGTGGTGGGGCCGTTGGCACCTTCGATGACCAGCTTGGCTTTGATGCGCTGGGCACGCTCGCTCGTGATCTGACCTTCCAGTGCTGCGGGGATCAGGATGTCGCAGTCCACGTCCCAGAAGTTTTCGTTGGCAATGACATCGGCCCCCGGGAAACCGGCGACCGAGCCATTGGCGGCCACGTGCCTGAGCAGGGCAGGGACGTCAAAACCATTGCTGTTGCAGATGGTGCCGCCGTGGTCCTGGACGGCCACCACACGGGCGCCAGCTTCGGCAAACAGTTTGCCGGCAATGCCACCGACGTTGCCAAAGCCTTGAACGGCCACGCGGGCCGTGCTCACGTCCATGCCAAGGTGCTTGGCCGCTTCGCAGCCGACGGTGAACACGCCGCGGCCGGTGGCTTCCTGGCGTCCCAGCGAGCCGCCCAGGTCCACCGGCTTGCCGGTGACCACGCCGGTGGCGGTGGCGCCTTCGTTCATGGAGTAGGTGTCCATCATCCAGGCCATGATCTGCGCGTTGGTGTTCACGTCGGGCGCAGGAATGTCCTTGGTGGGGCCGATGATGATGCCAATTTCGCTGGTGTAGCGGCGGGTGATGCGCTCCAGCTCGCCCATCGAGAGCGTGCGCGGGTCGACACGGATGCCGCCCTTGGCACCGCCGTAGGGAACATTCACCGCTGCGTTCTTGATTGACATCCAGGCCGACAGCGCCATCACTTCGGACAGGGTCACGTCCTGGTGGAAGCGCACGCCGCCCTTGCCGGGGCCGCGCGAGGTGTTGTGCTGCACGCGGTAGCCCTCGAAATGGGCGACGGTGCCGTTGTCGAGGTGGATCGGCACGTCCACGATCAGCGCGCGCTTGGGGCGCTTGAGGGTGTCGGCCCAACGGCTCAGGGAGCCGAGGTAGGGAATGACACGATCGACTTGCTGCAGGTAAGTGCCCCAAGGGCCCAGGTTGTCGGCGTTGAGGTATGAGGGGATGGCCAGGGGGGAAGCCGGGTGGGACATGCATGCTCCTTGTGTGAAGGGGATGCCGCACTGTAGGCGCCCGGCAAGCGATTGTCCAAGGCCGAGTGTTTTGCTAACTATGCAAAAAACACATAACGTCAAGGCGCCCCATCCCGTGAACCCCCTTTGCGTCTTAGCGCATCAGGTCGTGCAGCGTGCGGGCCACCACCTGGGTGGCACGCTTCAGGTCGTTCAGGTCCAGGCGCTCATCGGCCCGTTTGGCGTGGCTCTCGCGCACCGTGCGCGGGCCGGCGCCGTAAATCACGCCCGGAATGCCTTGTTCGACGTACAGGCGCACGTCGGTGTACAGCGGCGTTCCCACGGCAGGAATCGGTTCGCCAAACACCGTTTCGCCGTGGGCCTGCAGCGCCTGCACCAAGGGCTGGTTGCCGGGCAGGGGTTTCATGGCATGGGCCAACAGCATCCGCTTGACGTCCACCTGCAGCTGCTTGCCACCGCGGGGCGGTGCGAAGCTGGCGGCAGCGGCGGCAATGGTCTGGCGCAGGCTGGCTTCTACCTCGGTCGGGTTTTCTTCTGGGATCATGCGGCGGTCCAGCTTGAAGGTGACTTTGCCAGGCACCACGTTGGTGTTGTTGCCGCCCTGGATCAAACCCACATTGAGGTAGGGGTGGTCGATACCGGCCACGCTGGAACGCACCGATTTGTAGGTGTCGTTCAAGGCGTACAGCTGATTGAGGATGTGTACCGCACCTTGCAGCGCATCGGTGCCACTGTCGGGGATGGCCGCGTGGGCCATTTCACCTAGCACGGTCACTTCCAGTTGCAGGCAGCCGTTGTGGGCGGTGACCACCTGGTAGCTGAAGCCCGCTGCAATCATCAAGTCGGGCTGGGTGAGCTTGTTTTTCAGCAACCAGCCGGGCCCCATTTCACCGCCGAATTCTTCGTCGTAGGTGAAGTGCAGCTCGATGCAACCCTGGGTGGGGCGGGCCACCGCTTCCAAGGCCTTGACGGCGTGTGTGAAGGTGGCAAAGTCGCTTTTGCTGACCGCTGTGGCGCGGCCAAACATCTGGCCGTTGACCACGTCACCGCCGTAGGGGGGGTGGGTCCACCCTTCGCCGGGCGGTACCACGTCGCCGTGGGCGTTGAGGGCGATGGTTCGCCCGCCAATGCCGTAGCGGCGTCGCACAATCAGGTTGGTGATGGTTTGCAGTCCGGCGGCTTGTACCTCATCGGCCGGTACGGCGTGGGCTTCCACGTCCCAGCCCCAGTTTCGCAGCAACTCGGCGGTGCGTTCGGCGTGTGGGGCGTTGTTGCCTGGCGGGGTGTCGGTGGGCACGCGCACCAGTTCCTGCAAAAAGGCCACTTCGTCGTCGAAGTGCTGGTTCACCCATTGGTCCAGGGCGGCGTAGGTTGCCTCGGGGGCATTCGGGTTGTTGGCGGTCATGGTGCTTGGGGGTGGAGTGAATGGGGCAGTCAGTGGCCGGTTGGCTGGGGGCTGTTCTCAGCGTCCACTTGCAGCAGCAGGTGCTGGAAGGCACGCACGGCCAGGTCCATGTCTTCGCTGGTGCTGGATTCGAGCGGGTTGTGGCTGATGCCGCTGTTTTCGCCGCGCACAAACAGCATGGCCTGTGGCAGGATTTCGTGGATTTTCATGGCATCGTGGCCCGCGCCACTGGGCAGTTTGAAGGTGGGCAAACCGAGTGCCCTCACGGCGTTTTCCCAGCGTGCTTGCCAGGGGGCCGCGCTGGGTGCAGCACTGGCGCGCACGGTTTCGGTCAAGGCGTAGCGCACGCCGCGTCGCTGGGCAATGGCCTGCAGTTCGTTCAGCACGTCGGCCACCAGGGCGTCGCGTTGCCCGTCGTTGGGGGCGCGCAGGTCCAGGCTGAATTTGCAGCGCCCAGGAACCACGTTGATCGATCCGCTCGGCACCTCCAGCATGCCCACCGTGCCCACCGAATCGCCGTCTTTGGCGGCGCGTTGCTCTACGTACAGGGCCAACTCGGCCACCGCGGTGGCGGCATCACGGCGGCGGTTCATGGGGGTGGTGCCAGCGTGGCTGGCGGTGCCGATCACTTCCCCGGTGTAGCGCACGCTGCCGTTGATGGATGTGACCACGCCCAGCGGCAGGTTCATTTCGTTGAGCACCGGCCCTTGTTCAATGTGGACTTCAACAAAGCCGAGATAGCGGGCCGGGTCGCGTTTCAGGGCGGCAATGTCGTCCACGCACAGGCCTGCGTGTTGCATAGCGGCGCGCAGGGGCGTGCCTTCGGTGTCCAATTGGTCCAGCCATGCCGGGTTGAAGTCCCCGGTGAGTGCACTGGAGCCGAGGAATGTGGCGGCGTAACGCTGCCCTTCTTCTTCGGCAAACCCCACCACCTCCAGCCCAAACGGCAGGCGTTGTCCGGCTTGGTGCAGGGTTTTTACACAGGCCATGGGCACAAAAATGCCCAGCCGTCCGTCGTACTTGCCACCGTTGCGCACGGTGTCGTAGTGGCTGCCCGTGAGCAGGTAACGGGCCCCGGGACTGGCTGCGTGGTAGCGGCCCACCACATTGCCCACGGCGTCGATTTCCACCTCGTCAAAGCCGCATTCGTGCATCCAGTGGCTGATGCGCTGTGCGCATGCCCGGTGGGCATCGGTCAGGTAGGTCACGGTCAGCTCGCCGCGCTCGGCGTAGCCGGGGTCGGAGTGCTGGGCCAGTTTTTCCTGCCAGTCCCACACCTGGTTGCCCAGGGTGGGCTCGGCCCCAAACTTGTCGTTCAGACGGATTTCGGCAATCCGGTGGATGTTGCGTATGCACTCCTCCAGCTCGAAGTCCGGGTGGCCGTGCAAACGGCGCTCGAAGGTGGCAATGATGTGGGCTTTGGTGAATCCCGTGCCACGCGGGCCGCGCACCGCCAGAATGAAGGGCCAGCCGAACTTCTGGTTGTAGTCGCGGTTGAGTTGCTGGATGTGTTCAAACTCTTGCGGCGTGCATTGGGTCAGGCCGGCGGTGCTTTGCTCGTTGGTCGATTCTGCGGTCAAGGTCTTGGCCACCATGGCTTTGCCCGCCAATTCCGGGTGTGCACGGATCAGGCCCAGTTTGGCGTCGCGGCCCGCTTGGTCGAGCGCCTGCACCATGGCCCACTTCAACGCAGCCAAGCTGGCGAAAGGGCGTTGTGCCAACGCCTGTTCTGCGATCCAGGGTGTGTGTTCGTACAGGCCGTCCAGCATGCCAGTGGCCTGGGCCAGCGGGGCGGCGTTCAATTCGTCTAAGGTGTAAGGCATGGCGTTCAGGCGTGGGGGTGGGTGGCGCGCCAGTGGCGGGCAATGTCAATGCGTCGGGTGATCCAAACCCCTTCGTGGCGCTGGATGTGGTCCAGAAAGCGTTGCAACGCGGTGATCCGCCCCGGGCGGCCCAGCAGCCGACAGTGCATGCCTATGCTCATCATCTTGGGGCTGTTCAAGCCATCGGGGTCGCCTTCGGCGTACAACACGTCGAACGTGTCTTTCAGGTACTGGTAGAACGGGTCGGCGTGGGAATAGCCTTGGGGCAGCGAGAACCGCATGTCGTTGCAGTCCAGGGTGTACGGCACGATCAGCTGGTGGGTGTCGGTGCCGTCGGTTTTTCGCACTTTCATCCAGAAGGGCAGGTCGTCGCCGTAGTAATCGCTGTCGTAATCAAAGCCCCCAAAATCGGCCACCAGGCGGCGGGTGTTGGGGCTGTCGCGGCCGGTGTACCAGCCAGCCCCGTGCAGTTGGCGCGGGCCGCCCAGCCGTTCGCCCGTCAAGTCGGCCACGATTTGCATGGCCTGCGCCAAGTGCTCACGTTCCACGTCTTCGGGCAGGTTTTGGTAGTGAATCCATTTGAGCCCGTGGCAAGCGATTTCGTGCCCCAGCTCGCGGAAAGCGGCGGTCACGTCTGGCGAACGCTGCAGGGCCGTGGACACGCCAAACACGGTCAAGGGCAAGCCACGATTCTCGAACTCGCGCAGCAGGCGCCACACCCCTTGCCGGGAACCGTACTCGTAAATGCCTTCCATGCTGATGTGTCGTGCAGGAAAAGCCGCCGGGCTGAACATTTCAGACAGAAAGGTTTCCGACGCCGCATCACCGTGCAGCACGCAGTTTTCGCCCCCCTCTTCGTAATTCAATACAAACTGCACGGCGATGCGCGCCTTGCCGGGCCATTGGGCATGTGGCGGATTGCGGCCGTAGCCGGCCAAATCGCGGGGGTAGGGGGCGGTGCTGTCGTAGATCATGTGACGGGGAAGGTTTCAGGACAGGGCCATGGCGATGTCGCTGGTGGGGGGCTTGCGGTCGAAGGTCAGGTTGGCCACCACGTTGCGCAGGTGGTTTTCCATCAGTTGCACGGCCAGGGTGGCATCTTTGGCCGCCAGGGCCTGAACGATTTCGGCGTGTTCTTCGTTGGAGTGTTCGGCCGCGTTGGCGCTCTGGTACATCAGGGTGATCAACGCGCAGCGCGAAATCAGTTCGCCCAGCAGCTCGGCCAGCACCCGGTTGCCCATCAGTTCTGCCATGCGCACGTGGAAATCACCGAGCAATTCGGTGCGTCCGGGCACGTCGTTGCTTTGGACCGCCTTTTTTTCCTCGGCCACGTGGGCTTTGAGTGCCTTGATCTTGGCCGGTGTCACCTGCTGCACAAAGGCCCGGGTCATTTCAATTTCCAGCATGCGCCGCACTTCGAACACCTGCTTGGCTTCTTCGACCGAGGGGGTTGCTACGAACGCGCCCCGCGCGGGTTCCATTTTGATGAGCCGGTGCTGCGACAACTGGAACAAAGCCTGACGCACCAAGGTGCGCGAAACCCCAAAGTGATCGGCCAGTTTTTGCTCGGCCAGTTTGGTGCCCGGGTGCAGGCGATGCTCCACAATGGCACGTGTGAGCGATTCAACAATTTGGCTGGTGCTGGAACTTTCCATGGCTTCATCATATCCATAAAAACGAAAAGTGTATACACTTTCGGTCGACCGATTTGGTTTTTGTAAAGGATAACACTATGGGCCTCAGCACACACGTTCTTGACACCATGCACGGTTGCCCCGCAGCGGGCATGCAAGTGGCGCTTTACAGCACACAGGGGGGGCAGGCCACGCTGGTCAAGCGCCTCACGCTCAATGACGATGGCCGCAACCCCGATGGCCCTTTGTTTGACAACACCACCCTGCAGGCGGGTACTTACCGCCTGGTGTTCGATGTCAAGGCGTATTTCCAGGCCAAGGGTGTGACCCTGCCCGAACCCGCGTTTCTGGATCAGGTGCCTTTGGATTTCGGTGTCGCCGACACACGCCAGCACTACCATGTGCCGTTGTTGGTCAGTCCCTGGAGCTATTCAACTTACCGTGGCAGCTGATTCGTCCACTTCTGCGCCTGGGTGGTTGGCCAGCGACGACCTCGCCGGGGCCTTGGCCCAATTGCGTCTTGAACCGGCCAGCCTGGTCACAGTGACGGCCGTGCAGGGTTCCGTCCCGCGCGAATCCGGTGCCTGGATGCTGGTGTTTGCGGGCCGGGTGTGGGGCACCATCGGTGGCGGCCACTTGGAATGGGAAGCTGAGGCTTGGGCCCGGCAATGCCTGGCCGGTTCGCCGGGTGTGGGGGCGCGGCACCGTCGCATGGCGCTGGGGCCTACGCTGGGGCAATGCTGTGGCGGTGCCGTCGAGCTGTGCTGCGAGGTGGTCGGGCTGGATGACGCGCCGCGTTTGCAGCAGCAATTGGCGCCCCGGCGACAACCGGTGGCCTTGTTTGGAGGAGGCCATGTGGGCCATGCCTTGGTGCAGGCGTTGATGCCCTTGCCTTTTCGCATCCACTGGGTCGACAGCCGCGAGGCCGTATTTCCGGCCGATCTGCCCCCCCACGTTGAGACCGATACTTCCGATCCGGTAGAGGCGGCGGTGGCCGATCTGGCCCCAGGCAGCTGGGTGCTGATCATGAGTTTCAGCCATGCCGAGGACTTGGAAATCCTGCGCCGGTGCCTGGAGCGTCAGGCCGTCCAGGCCGACCTGCCGTTCATTGGTTTGATCGGCAGCCGAACCAAATGGGCGGTGTTCCAGCGCCGCTTGCTGGAGCGGGGGGTCACGCAGTTCCTGCTCGACCAAGTGACTTGCCCCATCGGTTTGCCGGGCATTGGGGGCAAACAACCTGCCGTGATTGCCGCCAGTGTGGTGGCACAGTTGCTGTTGCGAGGCAGATCTTCTTTGTGAGAGTGGCCGCCAAGGCGGTGGTGGGCCCGTTCCGGCATCAGTGTGGCACGGGGATTTTGGATGGGGTTTGTGGCCCCTCGGCCGGTTCTGGCAAACCGAGAAAATCAAACGCCTCGGTCAGCAGCAGGGGGGCTCCTCGGCGCTGGAACACCCGCCGTCGCGACGGGGCGACTTCCGGGCGTGGGCTGCTTCGCGGCACGCAGCACCGGGTCCAGGCGAATTCCAGGGGCGATCGTTCCAGTCGGGGCAGGGCGAACAAAAGTTCCCCCAGTGGCCGCTGGCCCAAAGTGGACACCACTTTCCAAGGGTTGCGGTGGTCCCATGCGGGAACCACCGTGCGCGCGTGTACCAAGGGGCGGTCGTTGGCGTGCAATTGCACCTCTCGCACCCAGCACAGTTGGGTGCTGCTCAGCAACAGGCGCTCGCGCTCGTCAAGCTCGGGTATCAACAACCCTTCCACCACAACCCTGACGCACAGGTCTGGCCAACCCATGCGCAGCCGGGCCGTGATGGAGCCGCCTTCTTGCAGCCAGGAAGCGGTGTTTTCCGAGGGAGAGCGCCCTTCAAAATCGGGCAACTGGGCGCTCCACGGCGTGAGTGGTTTCATGCCACCTCCGGGAGGTTCATCCGTTCAGGTCCATGCCGGGCTTGTGGCTCAGGGACGCTCCGACCGCCACGCATCCTTGCGCTGCAACACACAAGGGGCGCGGAGCTCATGCGCATTCACGACGGTGGCTGGGTTCACGATGCGGGACATGGAGGGGGTGGTGCCGGGCCTGGGTTCGAAACGACCCCAACGGCGAGGCACGGATGTTACCTGTGTTTATAGCACCTCAAACACCCCAGCGGCGCCCATTCCGCCGCCGATGCACATGGTTATGCAAACGCGTTTGGCGCCACGGCGTTTTCCTTCGATCAGGGCGTGCCCGGTCAGACGCTGACCGCTGACGCCATAGGGGTGGCCCAGCGCGATCGCGCCACCGTTGACGTTTAGACGGCTGGCAGGAATGCCCAGGGTGTCACGACAGTGCAGCACTTGCACGGCGAAGGCTTCGTTCAGTTCCCACAGGTCGATGTCGTCAATCGTCAAACCCAGACGTTTCAGTACCTTGGGAACCGCGAACACCGGGCCAATACCCATTTCGTCGGGTTCGCAACCGGCCACCGCGAATCCCAGGAAACGCCCCAGGGGTTGCAGCCCTTTGCGCTGGGCCACGGTTTCGTCCATGACGACACAGGCCCCCGCCCCGTCGCTGAACTGGCTGGCGTTGCCCGCGCTGACCACGCCACCGGGCAAAGCAGGGCGGATGCCACGGATGCCTTCTTTGGTTGTGCCTTCCCGGATGCCTTCGTCCTTGCTCACGGTGACTTCCCGGGTGACCAGGCCGAAGGTTTTATCGATCACGCCCGCTGTGACAGTGATGGGCGCAATTTCGGCATCAAACAGCCCCGCCGATTGGGCCGCACAGGCCCTTTGCTGGCTTTGCGCGCCATATTCATCCATCGCGTCGCGGGAAATGTTGTAGCGCTTGGCCACCTGTTCGGCGGTTTGCAGCATGCTCCAGTAGATGGTGGGTTTGATCTTTTCCAGGTTCGGGTCCACGGCCATGTGCTGGTTCAGCTCCTGTTGCACGCACGAGATGCTTTCCACACCGCCTGCGGCGTATATTTCTCCCTCGCCGGACATGATGCGTTGTGCAGCCAGGGCGATGGTTTGGAGGCCCGAGGAGCAAAAACGGTTGATCGTCAGCCCCGAGACCGTGACCGGGCAACCGGCGGCCAGCGCGATCTGGCGCCCGATGTTGAAGCCCAAAGCACCTTCAGGGTTGGCGCAGCCCATGATCACGTCTTCTACCTCGGCCGCTTCTATGCCGGCCCGTTCAATGGCGTGCCTGACTGCGTGGCCACCCAAGGTGGCCCCGTGGGTCATGTTGAACGCACCCTTCCAGCTCTTTGCCAGTGGTGTGCGAGCGGTTGAAACAACAACGGCTTTCGTCATAACTGTTCTCCGTGGGATTGAGGGCGTTAGCCGGTGAAATTGCGGCCTTCAGCGATCAGGCGCCGAATCAGGGGAGCGGGTTCCCAGAACCTGCGATCGTCCAGTGGGTTGTTGGCAAAACGCTTCATGGCTTCAACCACATTGAACAGGCCCACTTGGTCGGCGTAGTGCATGGGGCCACCGCGCCAAAGCGGAAAGCCGTAACCGGTGAGGTACACCAAGTCGATGTCGCTGGCCCGGTTGGCAATGCCTTCCTCCAGAATATGCGCGGCTTCGTTGACCAGTGAATACACCAAACGTTGCACGATTTCTTCGTCAGAAATCTGGCGCGGTGCTATTCCCAGTGTTTGACGGTGTTTCGCGATGATTTCTACCACCATCGGGCTGGGTATGGCATCGCGTGCGCCATTCGCGTAGTCGTACCACCCGGAGCCGGTTTTCTGGCCAAATCGCCCCAGTTCGCACAACAGGTCGGCGGTCTTGCTGTACTGCATGTCGGGTTGTTCCAGGTAACGGCGCTTGCGGATGAACCAGCCAATGTCGTTGCCGGCCAGGTCGCTCATGCGGAATGGCCCCATGGCGAAACCGAATTTCTCGATGGCTTTGTCCACTTGCGCCGGTGTGCATCCCTCGTCCAGCAGAAAACCGGCCTGTCGGGTGTATTGCTCGATCATCCGGTTGCCGATGAAGCCGTCGCACACACCCGAAACCACACAGGTTTTTTTGATCCTTTTCCCAATGGCCATTGCTGTGGCCAGAACGTCTTTGCCGGTGTGGGTGCCACGCACAACTTCAAGCAGTTTCATCACGTTGGCCGGACTGAAGAAATGCATTCCCACCACGTCTTGCGGGCGCCTTGTGAAGGCGGCAATTTTGTTCAGGTCCAGCGTGGAGGTGTTAGACGCCAGAATGGCGCCCTGCTTCATCACCTCGTCCAGTTGCTTGAACACGACCTCCTTGACGCCCAGGTCTTCAAACACGGCTTCGATGACCAGATCGGCCTCTCGGATGTCGACGTAGTCCAGCGTTGTTTTGAGCAGGGCCATGCGCTCTTCGTATTTCTCTTGTTTGAGACGCCCCTTTTTGACCTGGGCTTCGTAGTTCTTGCGAACCAGGGCAACCCCACGCTCCAGGGCTTCTTGTTTGGTTTCCAACAGGGTGACCGGAATGCCCACGTTCAGGAAGTTCATGCTGATACCGCCACCCATGGTGCCAGCACCGATGACTGCCACCGCCCTGATGTCGCGTTTTGGCGTGTCTGCCGGCATGTCGGGGATTTTGGACGCCGCGCGTTCGGCCACAAAAAAGTGGCGCAGCGACTTGCATTCGGGCGTGTTCATCAGGTCGACGAATGTCTGACGTTCTGCCAACAAGCCGTCGTTGAAGTGCTTGGTGGTGGCGGCTTCTACGGCATCGACGCATTTCAGGGGCGCAGGAAAATTTTTGCTTTTTCCTTTGACCATGTTGCGCACGAACTGGAAATAGGCATCGCCCTGCGGATGTTTGCAGGGCAAATCCCGCACCAGGGGGCATTTGCCGCCGTCGGCTTTGTGCTTTGCTGCCACTTCCTGGGCCAGCGCAATGGCTTCTTCCAGAAGCGTGTCGTTTGAGCTGGCGATTTTGTCGAACAGTTTTTGGCCTGGCACCTGGGCCAGCCATTCGCTGTTCATCGACTCGCCGCTGATCATCATGTTCAAGGCCGTTTCAACGCCTAGCACCCGGGGCAGGCGTTGCGTGCCCCCCGCACCCGGGATCAGGCCCAGTTTGACCTCTGGCAAAGCCACCCGGCAACCCGGCGCTGCAATTCGGTAATGGCAGCCCAGGGCCAGCTCCATGCCACCCCCCATGGCAACACTGTGCAACGCCGCCACGACGGGTTTGGCGGAATTCTCTACAACACTGATCACGCTCTGCAGGTCTGGGTCTTGATAAGCCTTGTCGGAGCCAAACTCCTTGATGTCTGCTCCACTGGAGAAGGCATGGTTGGCCCCGGTCAGCACCACGGCCTGGGCCGAGGAATCGGCGTTGGCCCTTTCCAATGCCTGCACTGTGCCGACACGGGTGGACAAACTCAGGCCATTCATGGGCCCGTTGTCCAGGCGAATGATGGCCACACCATGGCGGACTTCGTATTGCGCAGTCATGAAATCTCCTCGATCAAAACAATCCAAACACAAATAAGGGCGGTCATCTGATTGACCGTGCTTTGGGTCAGGGGCAACCCGGCTGCACGGAGCGAGACGAACGGCCGCTTTGACCGTTTGAACCGGCATGGCGCAGCGCAGATTGCCAGCCGATGTCGGCCAGCGGCTGGGCTTTTTTGCCGGTTTCAACCGCGTCGGGCGAATTGGCCGTGCCATCGTGGGCCCGCTGTGCGATGCCGTGCAGAATGGCCGCCATGCGGAACAGGTTGTAGGCCATGTAAAAGTCCCAGTGCTCGATCTGGCCGCGACCGGTGGCCTGTGCGTACCGGCGCACGTGGTCTTGTTCGGTGGGCAGGCCCAACGCGGCAAGGTCCAGCCCGGCAATGCCGCGCCACAGCGTTGGCGGGATGTGCCAGCTCATGCACTGGTAGGACAGGTCGGCCAACGGGTGCCCCAGCGTGGACAACTCCCAATCCAGCACGCCGATGATGCGCGCTTGCGTTGGGTGGAACACCAGGTTGTCCAGCCGGTAGTCGCCGTGGACAATCGCGGTTTCGTCTCCTGCGGGGATGTGCTCAGGCAGCCATTCCATCAGCCTCAGCATCGAATCGCCCAAGGGCAAGGTGGACGCTCGGCATTGTTTGGACCAGCGATCGATCTGGCGCTGGAAATAGTGGGCCGGTTTGCCATAGGTGCCCAATCCCACGGCCTCGTAATCCACGCTGTGCAGCGCTGCCAGCACGCGGTTCATCTCGGCATAGATCGCGCCACGCTCTGCCGCTGTCATGTCCGGCAGGGACTGGTCCATCATCACCCGGCCCTGCAAAAACTCCATCACGTAAAAAGGCGTCCCCAGCAGGCTGCGGTCCTCGCAGTAGGCCAGCATGCGCGGGACGGGCACGTCGGTGCCCTCCAGGGCCTTCATCACGCGGTATTCGCGGTCTACAGCATGGGCGCCCACCAGCAACTGGCCGGGCGGCTGTTTGCGCAGCACAAATTGCGCCGTGCCCGACCGGATGCGGTAAGTGGGGTTGGACTGCCCCCCCGACAGCACCGAAACGTCCAGGGCTTGTGTGCCGCACAGGCCCTGGCCTTGCAGATAGGCATGCAAGGCGTGGGTATCCAGTACCTGGTTCATAGCGTGTTCACCAAATGTCCACCATCCACCGCCACGGTCGCGCCTGACATGGCCGCACCGGCACCTGAAGCGAGCAAGAGCATGGGGCCGTCCAGGTCGCTCAGCTCGCTGAAACGCCGGCTGGGTATGCGCGAGCGCAATTTCTCGCCCGGTTCGCTGGCCAGAAAGTCGCGGTTGAGGTCGGTCACCACGTAGCCCGGCAAGAGCGCATTGACCCGGATGTGGTGGCGTGCCAGCTCCAGCGCCAGTGCCTTGGTGGCCTGCACCACGCCGGCCTTGGATATGGCATACGGCGCCACCCCACCGGCCACCCGCTCGCCCAAGATGGACGCGACGTTGACGATGCTGCCGCCCTTCTTGGCCGCAACCATGTGGCGTGCCGCTTCGGTGGCCACCAGCCAGCACCCCTTGAGGTTGGTGTCGAGCACCTGGTCGTAGTCTTCGGGCGTTTGTTCCAGGGCCGACTTGGTGACCGTCACACCCGCGTTGTTGACGACCACATCGGGCACGCCACGCCATTCAACAATTTGAGCAAATGCCTGCCGCACGCTGGCCGGATCGCTCACATCCATCGCAAAGGCTCGTGCCTGCCCGCCAGCGGCCGGAATGCGGTCCACCAGTTCCTGCAACTTGTCGACACGCCGGGCCACCACGGCCACGGTGGCACCGACCTGGGCCAGCAGCGTCGCGAAATGGTGGCCCAGGCCGCTGGAGGCGCCGGTCACCACTGCGAGTTTGCCGTTCAGGCTGAACATGGACGCAATGAAATCGGGCTGACTCATGCCTGGCTTCCCTCATGGGCTTGAACAATCTTGCGCGCCATGCTCCAGCGGTGCACTTCGCTGGGGCCGTCGTAGATGCGGAAGGCGCGCATGTCGGTGAAGATGCGCATCACTTCCTTTTCAGCGGTGACGCCTTGGCCGCCCAGGATCTGCACGCTGCGATCGACCACGCGCCATTCGGCCTCCGAACACACCACCTTGGCGCGGCTGCTCTCGAAGTTGCACTTGTGCCCTTGGTCCAGCATCCAGGCGGTGTGCCAGATGTGCAAGCGCGCGGTGTGCAGGTCCATGTCGTTGTCGGCCAGCATGTAGCCCACGCCTTCGTGCGCTGCCAGCGGTTGCCCGAACGCCTGCCTTTTGCTGGCGTAGGCCACGGCGGCGTCGTGGGCGCGCCGCGCCTGACCCAGCCAGCGCATGCAGTGCGTCAGTCGTGCCGGGGCCAGGCGCACCTGGGCGTAGCGGAAGCCCTTGCCCATCTCGCCCAGCACGTCACTGGCGGGCACGCGCAGGTTGTCAAAGCGCAGCACACCGTGTCCACCCGTGAAGCAGCGGTCCATGGCGTCCATGTTGCGTTCCAGCACAAGGCCCTCGCGGTCCATGTCGCTCAGGAACATGGTGGCCGAGCCGTCTTCCATCCGGGCCATGATGATGGCGTAATCGGCACCGTCGGCGCCGGTGATGAACCACTTGCGACCGTTGATCACGTAGTCGTCACCGTCACGCACGGCCGAGGTTTGCAGCATGGACGGGTCGGCGCCCGCCCCTGGATCGGGTTCGGTCATGGCAAAGCAGGAGCGTGTGTGCCCCTGCACCTGGGGGCGCAACCAACGCTCCTTCTGTGCGGGCGTGGCCACTTCTTCCATCAGGTGGATGTTGCCCTCGTCGGGCGCATGGATGTTGAGTGCCGTCGGGCCGAGCCAGGAGTAGCCTGCCTCCTCAAACACCACCGCTTTAGCGATGTGGCTCAAGCCCAGCCCGCCCATGTCCTGGGAAGCATGGGGCGTCAACAGTCCCTCGGCGCGGGCCCGTTCGACCAGTTCTTGCCGCAGCGCTTTGTCGGGTCCGTGGGAGGACTGCCGCGCGTCCCCTTCCAGGGGGATGACTTTTTCCGAAATGAAGCGGCGGGTGCGTGCCTGCAGTTCCTGCAGTTCGCTGGAAAGAGCAAAGTTCATCACGTGGCCTTTTCAGGAATGGACGTTGGGTGCACGCAGTGCAGCACGCAATTGGGCTCCCACTTCGGGGCGCGAGGCAAAAGGATCGGGGGGGTCGCGCTGCGCCAGAATGGCTTCCATGCGCAAGGCCACCTGGTCGAGCTTTTCAGGGTGGGTGAACACATAAAAGCGCTTGCTGGCGATTGCCTCAAAAATCTGGCGGGCCACCTCGGCCGCCGACACGCTGGCACCGGTGACGGCCGTTTCCATCATGGCTTTGCCGATCAACTGGCTGTTGGTCAAAGCCCTCTGCTGTTCAGCATCACCGGGTTGGCGTGTGCTCTGGTGTATGCCGGTCGGGACGAAGAAAGGGCACACCACACTGGCCGTGACCTGTTGAGTCACCAGGCGCAAGTCGTTGAACAGGGTTTCGCTCAAGGCGACCACCGCATGTTTGCTGACGCAGTAGGCGCCCAGGTTGGCCGGAGCGACCAGACCCGCCATGCTGGCGGTGTTGATGATGTGGCCGCTCCAGGATGGGTCTTTCCGGGCGGCATCCAACATCCATGGCGTGAAAACACGGATGCCATGGATGACGCCCCAAAGATTGACACCCAGCACCCACGACCAGTCTGCGGGACTGCATTCCCAGACCAGTCCCTGGGTGGCCACGCCCGCATTGTTGAAGACCACATGCGGCGTCCCGAACCGCTCGACCACCGCCAGCGCCAGGGCGTCCATCTCGGTGGCACTGGAAACGTCCGCCCGGCGTGCCAGTACCGCACAGCCTGCCGCCTGCATTTCGGCTGCGCACGCGTCCAAAGATGCCTGATGAACATCCACCAGCACCAGTTGCATGCCTTGCCGGGCTGCGATCCGTGCGAACTCCAGCCCGATGCCGGAGCCCGCACCGGTGATGACGGCTGTTTTGCCGCGCAGTTCATGGGAGTCTGATGTGTCCATTCCTATCGGCCCTTGATCTGGTTCCAAGATTGAGCAACACCCAAAGATTGCCTGCGTTGAACAACACGTCCGTCAAAAGGCATCCAAAGGCATGCCGATCACGGCTTCGTTGCCGTTGATGAGCGACTGCAGCTGCCCATGGGTTCGGGGCAAGATGTGGTCGGCGTAGAACCGGGCGGTCAACGTCTTGGCATGCATGAAGTCGGGGTCGATACCGTTGCCGTGCAACCGGTCTGCGATCAACAAGGAACGGGCCAGTTGCCACCCCACCATCAGGTTGCCCGTCAGCAGCAAGTAGGGCACACTGCCCGCGTACACCGCGTTGACGTCGGTTTTGACGTGCGCCACGATGTAGTCCACCGCACGCAGAAAGTCATGACGTGCCTCCGCCAAACGACTGGCCATGGCCTGCGCGTGGGGGGTGCGGCAGCCGGCCAGTTCCCGTTCGGTTTGTTCGATCTGGGCAGCCAATGAAATGGCGAAGCCACCGGCATCCCGAGCGGTCTTGCGACCCACCAGATCGTTGGCCTGGATGGCGGTGGTGCCTTCGTAGATCGGCAAAATCCGAACGTCGCGGTAGAACTGGGCCGCCCCAGTTTCCTCGATGAAACCCATGCCACCGTGCACCTGCACGCCCAGGCTGGTGACTTCCAGCGCCATTTCGGTGCTGTAGCCCTTGACCAGTGGCACCATGAATTCGTAAAAGGCCTGGCTCTGTTGGCGTGTGTCGGCGTCGGGGTGGTGGTGGGCCGTGTCGTAAGCGGCGGCGGACACGCTGGCCAGGGCGCGACAGCCCTCGGTCAGGGCGCGCATGGTCAGGAGCATGCGTTTCACATCCGGGTGGTGGATGATGGGGGCGGCGGTGCTCATGGAACCATCGATGGGGCGGCTCTGCACACGGTCGTGGGCGTACCGAACTGCTTTCTGATAGGCCCCTTCGGACAAGCCTATGCCCTGGATGCCCACTTGGTACCTGGCAGCGTTCATCATGATGAACATGTATTCCAGCCCTCGGTTTTCTTCGCCGACCAGGTGGCCGATGGCACCGCCGTGGTCGCCGTACTGCAGCACGGTGGTCGGGCTGGCGTGGGTGCCCATCTTGTGTTCGATGCTGACGCAGTGAACGTCGTTGCGTTCGCCCAGCGAGCCGTCGACGTTGACCAGGAACTTTGGCACCACGAACAGGCTGATGCCCTTCACGCCTTCCGGTGCCCCCTGCACACGGGCCAGCACCAGATGGACGATGTTCTCGGCCATGTCGTGCTCACCGTAGGTGATGAAAATCTTGGTGCCAAAGAGCTTGTAGTTGCCGTCAGCTTGCGGTTCGGCTCGGGTGCGGATCAGCGACAAGTCCGAACCGGCCTGTGGCTCGGTCAGGTTCATGGTCCCGGTCCATTCGCCCTGGATCATGCGGGCCAGAAACGTGCTTTTCAATTCGGGCGATCCGGCCATCAGCAGGGCCTCGATCGCACCATCGGTCAGCGAGGGGCACTGGGCAAAGCTCAGGTTGGCACCACAGAAAATTTCCAGGCAGGCACCACCAATGGTCTTGGGCAGCCCTTGGCCCCCGAAATCGACCGGGTGTTCCAGACCTTGCCAGCCGCCGGCCACGAATTGCCCGAAGGCTTCTTTGAAACCGGGCGGGGGGGTGACCTGGCCGGCGTGGTAGCGCGCTGGCTGTGTGTCACCCACCGTGTTCAGCGGGGCCAACACCTCCTGGCTCAGTTTGGCGCATTCTTCCAAAACGGCCTGGGCCGTGTCGGTGCCCGCGTCGGCGAAAGCCGGAACGCTCTTTGCCAACGGCTCCAGGCCGGCCAGGTGCTCGATGTTGAACATCAGGTCTTTGAGGGGGGCGACGTAACTCATGCAGACGACTCTAGGCTGTGGTTGAAAAAAAGGCGATCAAGCGCGCGACAGTTGCGCAATCAAGGCGGTGGCCCCGGGCCATTCACCAAAGCCCGACGCGGGATTCAAATGCCCCACCTCGCCGAGGTCGATGGTTTCACTGCCCCAGTCCCGGGCCAGCGCAAGTACGCGGTCGCAAGGCCCCAGGGGGTCGTCCTGGCTGGTGGCCACCAGGCTGCGGAAAGGCAGGCGCGTGCGGGGCACCGGCAACCACCCCCCGGCCTGCAGGCTTTCGAGGGTGGGGTATCCGGCTGGCATGGGGCGATCGAAATCGGGTGGCGTGGCCAGCAGGCAGCCACGCACCCGTTCGGCGTGCTGGGTTGTTAGCGCCCAATGGGCCACCATCACGCAGCCACCGCTGTGCGCCACCATGACCACAGGGCCTGCAATGGCCGACATGGCCCGCTCAATGGCTTGCACGCGTGCCGCGCAATCCAGGTCTTCGCGACCCATGGGGGGCACGCTTTGAACCTTGGGCAGGCGACGGGCCAACAGGGTTTGCCAATGCGTTTCCACATGGTCGCGCAGACCGGGAACAATCAAGACAACGGGGGATTCAGTGCAGGCGATGGACATGGTTTGAGACAAGTCGTCAGCCTTGCTGCGGTACGTTCGGCACCGGCTGGACCGGGTGCCAATGTGGGGTGTGCATCAGGCGGCCTTGCGCAGGAAGCCCTGGTTGCCGCCGTTGCGGTTGGGCGCGAAGCCGTTGGCGGCCAGCGATTCCTCCACGGTGTCGTAGAACACGCCAATCTTCAGGATTTCGCGTGCTTCTTTGGCGGTGGCCACTTCGCGGCCAAACTCGCGTGCAATGCGCACCAGCTGCTCGATCTGCTCGACCGTGCTCATCTTGGCGTCGCGTTTTTGGTTCCAGATGTTGTCCTCGATACCGCAGCGCACGTGCAGGCCCATGGCCATGCCCATCATGTTGATCGGCAGCACATTGCGCATGCTGCTTTCCACCGTGAGCTTGGCGCCGTCGGGCAGGGCACGCACGAAGTTGGTCAGGTTGTAGATGTTGGGCGCGTCCATGCCGCCGCTGATGGCGACCCAGTTGCACACCAGCGGGCCCTTGTAGACGCCGCGGCGCATCAGGCGCTCCACGGTTTCGAAGCTGTTCAGGTTGTAGAACTGGAAGGCGCTCTGGATGCCTTTGGCACTCAGGCGGCGGATGTGCTCTTCGTACCACGCCGGGTTGGAGGGCACGATCATTTCGCTGTAGGCGCGGCGGCCTTCGGGCGTGGCCATGGAGGTGCCCGCGATGTCCGCTTCTTCCATGTGCTCGGTCACGTTCATCTGCGTGGTGTTGATGGTCACGGTCACCTGATCGGGCGTGGGTTCCAGCTCGGCCAGCATGTGGCGCGTATCGTCGGACAGCCACTTGGCCACGGCGCCGTCGGTCTCGGGCGCGAAGCTGATGGAACCACCGACCTGGATGATCATGTCGGGCGCCGCCTTGCGCACGCCGGCAATCAGCTCATTGAACTTGGACAAGCGCTTGGAGCCCTTGCCATCCAGCTCACGCACGTGCAGGTGCAGCACGGTGGCGCCTGCGTTGTAGCAGTCCACGGCCTTCTGGATTTGCTCCTCCATCGTCACGGGAATGTCTTCGGGGAAATCCGAAGGCATCCATTCCGGGCCGTAAGGCGCTGCGGTGATGATGAGTTTTTCCTGGTTTTCGGGGAACAGGTGGCCGTCGAGAAAATACATGTTTTGACTCCAAAAGGGTTGAACTTCAGAAAGTTGGGGTGCCGACGATGCCCGCGCGCTCCATCTTGCGGTGGCAGGGCGGGTAGTCCATCACGGCGTAGTGCTGGGTGGATCGGTTGTCCCAGATCGCGACGCTGTAGGGTTTCCAGCGCCAGCGCACCTGGTATTCGGGGATGTAGGCCTGGCTGATCAGGTATTGCAGCAGGTCGCCACCGACCTGGCTGAAGTCCTGACCGCAACGCACGTTTTCTTTGTTGTGATAATTCACAAAGTGTGTCGTGAATCCGTTGACGAACAAGACTTTTTCCCCGGTTTCCGGGTGGGTTCTGACCACCGGATGTTCCGCATCAGGGTATTGCGCCCGCATGGCCAAGCGCTTGTCTTGGGGCATGGCAGACGCAAAGGAGGCGTTGAAGCTGTGGTTCGCGATCAGGTGGTTGATCTGCTCTTTGACCCTTTGTGGCAACTTTTCGTAGGCCAGCACCATGTTGGCCCACATGGTGTCCCCCCCCACGGGTGGGCATTCGATGCAGCGCAGCACACAGCCCAAGGCGGGCGCCTCTCGCCACGTCCCATCGGTGTGCCACGCGTTTTCATAGCGATCAATCGGGCTGTCGGGCGTTTTGTAAATCTGCACCAGGCCCGGCGCATCGGGGTGGCTGGGCACCATGGGGTGGGTTTCGAGCTCCCCCAATTTGTTCGCGAACGCCATGTGGTCCAGGCGCGACAGCTTGTCCAGTGTCTGATCGCGCAGGAACAGCACCTTGTGTTGCAGCAAGGCGGCGTAAATCTCCTGGAACAGGGCTTCGTCACGCACGGCATCGCCGAGGTTCACGTCATGCAACTCGGCACCAATGGCGCATGTCAATTGTTCAATACGCACGGGGGTCTCCTCAGGGGGTGTTCAGACAACAAAAATGGACGAGCCTGTGGTCTTGCGGGCTTCCAAATCGCGGTGGGCTTGCACAGCATCCTCCAGCGCATAACGCTGATTGATTTCGATCTTGATGCGCCCTGCAGCGATGTGCCCGAAAATTTCACCCGCCAATGCCGCCTTCTCTGCCGGATCTGCGATGTAGTCGGCCAAGGCCGGGCGGGTCAGAAACAAAGAGCCCTTGCGCGCCAGAATCTGGGGGTTGAAGGGTGGAATGGGGCCACTGGCCGTGCCCACACACACCATCAGCCCACGGCGCTTGAGCGAATCAAGCGACGCTTCAAAGGTTGACTTGCCCACACTGTCAAACACCACATTCACGCCCACCCCGTCGGTGAGTTCGCGGACACGTTTGGCCACGTCTTCCTGGCTGTAGTTGATCGTGTGGTCGCAGCCGTGTGCACGGGCCAACTCCGCTTTGGCCTCGGTGGAGACGGTGCCAATCACCTTCAGACCCAACAACTTCGCCCATTGCGACACGATCAGTCCGACGCCGCCGGCCGCAGCGTGCAGCAAAATGGAGTCGCCCGGCTTGAAGTCATAGATGCGGCGCATCAGGTAAGCCGAGGTCAGGCCGCGCATCGTCATGGCTGCGGCGGTTTCAAAACCAATCGCCTCCGGCAGTTTGATCAAGGGCGCAGCGTCGATCAGGCGCTCGGTGCTGTAGGCACCCAGTGTGTTGGTGAACCCGGTGTACGTGACGCGGTCACCCACGGCGACCTGGGTAACGCCTTGGCCCAGTTCTTCCACGATGCCTGAGGCCTCCACGCCGATGCCGCTGGGCAGCGGAATGGGGTAGGTGCCATCTCGGAAATAGGTGTCGGCGTAGTTCAGGCCCACTGCAACATGGCGCAGGCGCACTTGCCCCGGGCCTGGGCGGCCAATCTCAACGGACGCGCTGTACAGAACGTCGGGTCCGCCTACGTTATCGAATCGGATGGCTTTCGCCATAGTGTCTCCTTGGCTGGTTCGGTTGTTCAAATGTGTAGCGCTACTTTAGGAGGGCTGCCCTGAAATTGATTTACCATTTCTGGACATTTGTTTAGCATTAGGCGTCAATGGGACCCCGCAATCTCAAGCGGTGGCCTTTCCGCTGGGGCTTCGAAAAAGGGGTGTGCATGCGCAAGTCAGCTGTTCAACACAAGGTGACCCCCGTGCGCGCGGCGGTGCTGTCGCACTACGAAGACGTCGCAAAGAAACTGGGGCTGAACCCGCATCCCTTGCTGCACAAGGTGGGGTTGACGCGGCAGATGATTTCGGTACCCACGCAGTTGATCCCGGTCAACAGCGCGGTGGCCTTGCTCGAACAGACGGCACAGGCCAGCGGATGCGATACCGTGGGCCTGATGATGGCAGAGGCCCGGGCGTTGACAGACTTTGGGCCGATCAGCCTCCTGCTCATGCAGCAGCCCTCGGTGCGCAGCGCGCTTCACACCGTTTCCCAGTACCGCCACGCGTTGAACGAGTCACTGGGGCTTTATGTTGAAGACGCCGGGAAGGTGACGGTCATCCGGGAAGAGATCGTGACCGACCACTCCGGAAGCTCCAGTCAGTCCACCGACATGGCCGTAGGCGTCTTGATGCTGGTGTTTCGTGCCATTCTGGGCCCCCATTGGCGACCGCAATCGGCGCACTTCACCCACACCGCCCCCAAGGACTTGCAGATATACAAGCGCATCTTCAAGTGCCCGCTGCAATTCGAGAGTGATTTCAACGGACTGATATGCCTGACGACAGATTTGGACAAGCCCAATGAACAGGCAAACGCGGTCATGGCCAGTTATGCCAAGTCGTTCATGGACGCTTTGCCCAAGCCCGGGCAGCACTCGGTCGTTCGCGATGTGCGCCGTTCGGTCTACCTGTTGCTGCCCATGGGGCGCGCCAGCGCTGAACAGGTGGCTTCGGGCCTGGGGGTGAACATCCGAACCCTGCAGCGGCGGCTGGACGAAGCCGGCGTGAACTTCAGCGCCATTCTGAACGATGTGCGCCGTGAACTGGCCCAGCGCTACCTGGACAGCACCTCCTATTCCATGAGGCGCGTTGCCGAATTGCTGGGGTATTCCAACCTGAGTTCATTCACCAGATGGTTCACGGAGCAGTTTCAGTGCGCCCCATCGCGGTTCCGGTCCAGGGAGTGAGCGTGCCGGGTGCGGGTTTTCCCTCTGTGTCGTCGAAAGAAAAAATGTTGGCGTGAAATGTCAAGTTGACTGGCGTGAATGTTCGCAGAATTCGGGCTCTGATCATGCTCACGGCAATGATCACGAGCAGGATCAACATTCAACGGAGACAACTGATGACGAATGCACGCAAGGTTTGGGCACTTTCTGCCATGGCCATGGCATGTTTGCAAGCCCAAGCGGCCGAATTCAAAACCGAAAGTGGGCTGGAAGGCAAAATCAATGGGGTGCTGACTTTTGGCACCCAAATTCGAGCGAAGGACCCCAGTCCTGATGGGTATTCATCCGCCGTCTCGTCTTTTGTGGCTGGCGTTCCTTCGGGCCATCTGATTGGCCAGAACGGTGGGCCTGACCTGAACTTTTACAAAGGCGATCAAATCTCCACTGTGATCAAGGGCGTGGTTGATCTGGACCTGAAAAAGGACAACATCGGGGTGTTTGTACGAGCCAGCGCCTGGAAAGATTTCGCTCTGGGCCAGAACGACGTGGCCTACGGCAACTACCCCAATGGTTTTGTGCAGAACACCCCCCTGAGCGACAAGGGCTTTGCCAGCAGCACCCGATTCTCCAATGCCGAAATCCGTGATGCATTCCTGTACGGATCAACCAACCTGGCAGATGGGAAGAAACTCGAAGGTCGCCTGGGGCGTCAGGTGTTGAATTGGGGCGGTTCCCAGTTGTTGACCGGTGGTATCAACTCCGCCATCAATCCGGTCGATTTGTCTTCGCAACTTCGGCCGGGCGCCCTGCCTTTTGAGGGAAAACTTCCTTTGGGGATGTTGAGTGCCAAGCTGGCCGCAGGTGCTGCATGGAGTCTGGAAGGCTTTGCCGCTTATGAACACCGTGGCAACGTTTACCCGGGTTGTGGCACCTATTTTGATGTCGCATCCTTCATTGCCGACGGGTGCAACATGATTTCATTTGCCGGCGCTTCCGAGCAACAGCGTCTGGCAACCGATCAGTACGTTCACCGGACCCCAGATATCAGCCCGAGCGGTCCCAGCCATTACGGTTTCTCGGTCGGTTTCAAGTCCGATACCTTGAACTCAGACGTCAAGCTCTATGCAATGAATACGACAAGCGTGGCACCCAGCTACCGCATGACGGTCAATTCACAAACGTCCTTATCGACGGCAAACAGCAACTACGGACTGATTTACCCCGAAAACGTTACGGTGCTGGGTTCTTCTTTCAACAAGAAAATAAGCCCGGAACTCACTGCTTTCGGCGAGCTGGCCTACCGTCCGAACCAGCCCATTTCTTTCAACGCTTCGGACTTGCTGGGGGCATTTTTTGGTCGCAGCCCCAATTCGTTGCTCGCACTTCGCAAAGACATTCTCAGCATACCCGTGGGTGGTACGTTTGACGCCTACGACCGATTCGGTGTTGTGACAGGCAGCATCGGTGCCAGCAAAATATTCCCCAAAACCTTGGGGGCCGAACGTGTGATGGTCACTGGCGAAGTCGGCTTCAGCCACATCAACGGGCTGCCCAGCCAAGACATGTTGCGCTTTGGACGGGGCACCGCCTACGGAGCCGCAGCTTATGTGGGGTCAACCGGTCTGACCACCTGTACCGAAGCCGTGGGAGGCAAGCAGTGCACCAGCGACGGTTACACGAGCAGCAACGCCTGGGGTATCCGGGTCGTCGCATCGGCTTCGTACCCCGACGCCGTGGCAGGTGCCACCCTGTCCCCCTCGGTACTGATCGCCAAAGACATCAAGGGCTATTCCTTTGATGGCACTTTCTCGCAGGGCCGCACCTTGATTCGCCCCGGTGTGCGTGCCGAATGGGCCAAGAAGTACTACGCCGATGTGCAGTACAACAAATTCACAGGTGGCAATTACAACCTGTTGGTCGATCGCGATTACCTCAGTGTCGTGGCAGGTATGCGGTTTTGAGATTTGACGGTATTGAAAATACAGGAGACTTTTATGAATTTGCACAACAAGGCACGCATGCTCGGGCATTTGCTGGGTGCCACACTCTGTGGTTTTGTTTTGCCCTCCGCCCATGCGTGGACCGACAAGCCCGTGAAGATGATTGTTCCGGCACCGGCAGGCGGTACGATCGATGTCATCGCGCGCATGCTCAGCGAGCAGTTGGGCAGCGATATCGGGCAGCCCATCATCGTAGAAAATCGCGCCGGAGCCGGTGGCGGCATTGGTGTGCAGGCGCTGCGCTCCTCTCCAGCGGATGGTCAAACCGTGATGGTGACGGCCAGCAATGTGCTGACCGAAATTCCCCATGTGTTGAAGTCCGGTTTCGATCCTCTGAAAGATGTCAAACCGGTCGGCGTGATTGCGCGGGGCTCCTTGGTGCTGGTGGCGTCACCCACTGTTCCTGCCAAGAATTTCCAGGGGTTTCTGGCTTATGCCAAAAGCAATCCCGGAAAACTGAGCTTTGCTTCTTACAGCCCCGGAACGGCTTCTCACTATGCCGGGATGATTCTGAACCAAAAAGCAGGCCTGGATTTGCAGCACGTGCCATTCGCCGGTTCTCCTCCCGCATTGACCCAAGTCATGGGCGGGCAAATCCCGGTGATGTTCGATGGTTATGTCACGTCTCGTGCCATGATCAGTTCTGGCCGGCTTCAGATCTTTGGTGTGGCTTCAAACACCCGCTTGAGTCAATTGCCCGACGTACCTACATTGTCTGAATTGGGTTACCCAGAATTGAATTTCACGAACTGGTTGGGCGTGGTGGTATCTTCCAATGTGCCTTCCGATATGGTCGAAAAGATCCACAAGGCCATAACAAAAGTGGCAACCAACCCCAAATTCCGTGGGCGCATGTTTGCAGCAGGATTCGAAGCCGCCGAGGACCAGACGGTGGAGCGGTTGTCTCAGTCGATCAAGGCCGAATATGACCGCAACGGGGGAATCGTCAAGCAATTCAATATACAACTCAACCAATAAAACAGCCTCATTGAGTACCGCTTGGGCAGTTCCTTGATTGCCTGAGTTGATAAATAGCCCTCCAGGCTCGGGTTGGTCCACATACCGGGGTCTGGAGGTTTTTTTGTTTTAGATGAAAATATTATGAACGGTTTGATGATGCAGCAATCGCTGCTGATTTCCTCTTTGTTGCGCCACGTGGAACGCCACCATGGCGAACAGCTGGTGGTGTCGCGTCGCGTGGAAGGGGGTATCCACCGCTACACCTACCGCGACATGGCGGCCAGGGCCCGCCGTGTGGCCCGGGCCATGAGCGCATTGGGTGTGCAGGCAGACACCCGCGTCGGCACGATCGCCTGGAACGGTTACCGACACCTGGAGTTGTATTACGGTGTGTCGGGCATGGGCGCCGTGCTGCACACGCTCAATCCGCGCCTGCACCCGGACCAGTTGGCCTGGATTGCAGACCACGCACAAGACGAAGTGCTGTGTTTTGACTTGACCTTCCTGCCGCTGGTGGAAGCGGTGGCGTCCCGGCTGGCGACGGTCAAGCACTTCGTGTTGATGACCGACCGGGCCCACATGCCTGAGCAGACCTGCATCCCCCGTCTGCTGTGCTACGAAGACTTGCTGGCCGAACAGCCGGACCGGTTCGAATGGCCGGACCTGGACGAGCACACCGCGTCCAGCCTGTGCTACACCAGTGGCACCACCGGCAACCCCAAAGGGGTGTTGTACAGCCACCGGTCCACCATCCTGCACACTTACGCCTCGGCGTTGCCGGATGCCCTGAACCTGTCGGCCCGCGATGCCATTTTGCCCGTGGTGCCGATGTTTCACGTCAACGCCTGGGGACTGCCTTACTCGGCCTGCATGGTGGGGGCGAAACTGGTGTTGCCCGGTCCCGGGCTGGACGGCAAATCGCTCTACGAACTGTTCGAATCCGAAGGCGTGACCCTGTCGGCCGGCGTGCCCACTGTGTGGCAAGGCTTGCTGACCCATGTGCACAGCCAGGGACTGCGCTTTTCCACCATGAACCGCACCATCATCGGCGGCTCGGCTTGCCCCCCCGCCATGATGGACGCTTTTGAAGACGGGTATGGTGTGCAGGTGATCCATGCCTGGGGCATGACCGAACTGAGCCCTGTGGGCACCGTGGGCATTCTCAAAGGCGAGCAGTTGTCTTGGTCCAAAGAAGCACGCCGCACCGTGCAGGCCAAACAAGGGCGCGCCGTGTTTGGCATCGACATGAAGATCGTCGATGCCCAGGGCGACGAATTGCCCTGGGATGGCAAGACCTCGGGTGAATTGCTGGTCAAGGGCCCGTGGGTGGTGTCGTCCTACCTGAACGCGGGTCCGGTCAGTCCGCTGGTGCCCGATGCCGCCGGGCATGGCTGGTTCCCGACCGGTGACGTGGCCACCATCGACCCCCAGGGCTTCATGAACATCACCGACCGCAGCAAGGACGTGATCAAGTCCGGCGGCGAATGGATCGGCTCGATCGACCTGGAAAACATCGCCATGGCCCACCCCGCCGTGGCGATGGCGGCGTGCATTGCCGCGCGACACCCCAAATGGGACGAGCGCCCGCTGTTGATCGTGGTGCTCAAGCCCAACGCCACCTTGAGCCGCGAAGACATGCTGGCCTTCTACGAAGGCAAGATCGCCAAATGGTGGACGCCCGATGACGTGGTGTTCGTGGACAGCATCCCGCTGGGTGCCACGGGCAAGATGCTCAAGCACCAACTGCGTGACCGTTACCAAGATCACCTGATCGCGAAGGTTTGAACATGCAAGCTTGGAAGACCCGCTGTGCTGTGCTGTGGCCGGGCATGATGATGGCGGCCGTGGTGGCCGTGGCCGCCTTGTTTCTGTCGGAGCACTACGGCGCCCCTGTGATGCTGTTCGCGCTGTTGCTGGGCATGGCGGTGAACTTTCTGTCGGAGGATGGGCGCTGCAAGCCAGGCATCGAGTTCACTTCCAAGCAGGTGCTGCGCTGGGGGGTTGCCTTGCTCGGTCTGAAGATCACGGCGTCCCAGGTGCAGGCCATGGGGTGGCAGCCGGTGCTGATGGTGGTGCTGGCCGTCGTGGCAACCATCGCCTTTGGCATCGTGATGGCCCAAGTCTTGGGCTTTCAAAAGTTCTTCGGTTTGCTGTCAGGCGGTTCGGTGGGCATTTGCGGAGCATCGGCGGCATTGGCCATTTCGGCGGCCTTTCCGCACCACCCCCAGAAGGACCGTGCCACGCTGTTTGTGGTCATCAGCGTCAGCACACTGTCGACGGTGGCCATGGTGCTGTACCCCATGGTGGTGCGCTGGTTGGGCCTGGACCCGCTGCACGCGGGCTTCTTCCTGGGAGGCACCATCCACGACGTGGCCCAGGTGGTGGGGGCTGGTTACAGCCTGGGACCGCAAACGGGCGATGCCGCCACGGTGGTCAAGCTCATGCGCGTGGCAATGCTGGTGCCGGTGATCGCTTTTGCGGCCTGGATGACCCACAGCCAATACAAGCAATCGTCCCGGGCCTTGGCGGACACCGGCGCGGCAAAGCCCCAACGCCCCCCGCTGTTGCCCGGGTTTGCGGTGGTGTTTGTGCTGCTGGTGGTGATCAACAGCCTGGGTGTGTTGCCCCGCTGGCTGGTGAGCGGCGGCAACGATCTGTCGCGCGCGTTTTTGATTGGTGCCATGGCCGCCATCGGCATCAAAACCCACCTCAAAGACATACTGAGCGTGGGTTGGAAGCCGGTGGCTCTGATGGTGCTGGAGACCATTTTCTTGGCCGTGCTGTTTTACGCCATGATGCAGATGGTGGTCATGCCTGCCTGATCAGCCCAAACACATGCAAGGCACGTTTCTGAGAACGTGCACGGTGCTGGTGCCAAAAACTGAAAAACCCCATTCCGTTTCCAGAATGGGGTTTACAGATTTGGTGCGGCTGGCAGGATTCGAACCCACGACCCCTTGGTTCGTAGCCAAGTACTCTATCCAACTGAGCTACAGCCGCTGAAGCAATTAGTATAGCACTACTTTTGGCCCTTGATCAAATGTCGCTGCCGAAAGTGGGCAAAATCCCGGTCATGAGCAAAGCCTTCACCAAAGAAACCGATGCCGACGAGGACGACGACCTGCCCACCGGGCCCGCTTTGCCCAAAGGCAGCAAAAACTACATGACCCAGGCGGGGCACGACCGCATGCGTGCCGAATTGCTCCACCTGCTTGATGTCGAACGCCCTCGCATGGTGGAGGTGGTGCATTGGGCCGCCAGCAACGGCGATCGTTCCGAGAACGGCGACTATCTGTATGGCAAGAAGCGCCTGCGCGAGATCGACCGCCGAATCCGCTTCCTGACCAAGCGCCTGGACATCGCGGAAGTGGTCAACCCCTCGGTACACCACGGCAAAGACCAGGTGTTTTTTGGCGCCACCGTGACATACGCCCGCCAGGATGGTCGTGAAACCACCGTCACCATCATGGGCATGGATGAAGCCGACAGCGCGCAGGCCCAGGTCAGCTGGATCGCACCGATTGCCCAGGCTCTGCTGAAAGCCCGCGAGGGGGATGTGGTGCGTCTGAAAACCCCCGCTGGTTGGGAAGACATCGAGGTGTTGGAGGTCAACTACCCCAGCTCTTGAGCCCCCGAGGTCAGGTCAGCGCCTTGGCGGGCCGGATACGCTGCGCCTTGACCACCGACGGTGTGCGTTTGAGGCTGCGCAGCACTTGGGCCAGGTGCACCCGGTCTCGCACGGCCACGGTAAATCGCAATTCGGTGGCGGTTTGTGCGGGTTCGTCACCCATGTGCACGTGGGTGATGTCGGCTTCTGCTGATGCAAATGCCGCAGCCACCTTGGCCAGCACGCCCTTGCCGTTGGTCACGGTCACATGAACTCCCGCATCGAAGGCGCGCACAGGTTCATCTGACCACTCCACCTCCAGGAAGCGTTCGGCATCGCGGTGCAGCAATTTTTTGCCCACCGGGCAGTCGTCGGTGTGCACCACCAAACCTTCGCCCCGGCCCAGGTAACCCACAATGCCGTCTCCGGGGATGGGGCGGCAGCAGGTGGCGTACTGCACTGAAACGCCTTCGCTGCCGTCCAGCGTGACCACGCCCTGGCTCACTTGATCCTGCGGTGCCGCATAACGTTCTTGGCTGATCAGCAGCACATCGGGTTTGACGCCGCTTTCTGCCAACAGCACCGCCAGCTTCTTGCCCACCATGCTGGCGATTCTTTTTCCCAGGCCAATATCGGCAAGCAGTTCGTCCCGGTTTTTGTTGCCCGTGAAGCGCAGCAGTTTGTCCCAGGTCAGCTGCAGTTCAGGCAAGTCTTCCGGCAGGTGGGCAATGCCCTCGGCGCGCAGGGCTTGTTGCAGCAGGCGTTCGCCCAGCTCCTTGGATTCGTCCAACGCCAGGGTTTTGAGGTGGTGTCGGATTTTGGAACGTGCCCGACCTGTGCGAACAAAACTCAGCCAGGCCGGGTTGGGTTTGGCGTGCTGGGACGTGACGATTTCCACCACGTCGCCGTTGTTGAGCTCGGTGCGCAGTGGCATTTGTTCGCCATTGATTTTGGCTGCAATGGCACGGTGGCCCACATCGCTGTGAATGGCATAGGCAAAATCCATGACGGTGGCGCCTCGGGGCATCGCCATGATCTTGCTTTTCGGCGTGAACACGTACACCGCATCCGGGAACAGGTCGATCTTGACATGATCCCAGAACTCGGCGGCGTCGTGGGTCTCTTGTTGGATGTCCAGCAGCGATTGCAGCCACTGTGTGTTCAGGTCTTGCGCGCCTGGCAGGTTGGGGCTGCTGGCCTTGTAGAGCCAGTGAGCGGCCACGCCCGATTCGGCCACCACGTCCATGGTGTGGGTGCGCATCTGGAACTCAATGTTGGTTCCGAACGGGCCCACCAAAGTGGTGTGCAAGGATTGGTAGCCGTTGATTTTTGGAATCGCAATGTAGTCGCGAAATTTGCCCGGCAGCGGCTTGTACAGCTGGTGCAAGATGCCCATGGCGGTGTAGCACTGGGTCAGGTCGTCCAGCACGATGCGAAAACCGTAAATGTCGGTCACCTGCGCGAAAGACAGGTGTTTGAGGTCCATCTTCCGGTAGACCGAATACAGGGTTTTTTCGCGCCCCATGATGCGCGCCTGCAAGCCGTGTTTTACAAAGGCGTTGTCCACCTCGGCACGCACACGTTCAATCAGGTCTTTGCGGCGGCTGCGGGATTTGGCCAGCGCTTTGCTCAACGCGGCATAGCGCCACGGATGGAGGTGCTGAAACGACAGGTCCTGCAGTTCGCGGTAGGTGTAGTTCAGGCCCAGGCGGTGGGCAATCGGGGCGTAGATTTCCAGGGTTTCGCTGCTGATACGGCCCCACTTGCTGCGCGGCATGTCGCCCATGGTCCGCATGTTGTGGGTGCGATCGGCCAGTTTGATGAGGATGACCCGTACGTCACGAGCCATCGCCAGCAGCATTTTGCGAAAAGACTCGGCCTGGTTTTGCTCACGGCTGTCGAACTCCAGCTTGTCCAGCTTGGTCAGACCGTCCACCAGCTCGGCCACTGGCGAGCCGAAGCGCTCCACCAACTCCTCTTTGGTCACGCCACAGTCTTCCATGGCGTCGTGCATGAGGGCCGCGGCCAACGCCTGAACATCCAGCTTCCATTCGGTGCACATCTGTGCCACCGCTATCGGGTGGGTGATGTAGGGGTCACCGTTTTTCCGCATCTGGCCCAGGTGGGCTTCGTCGGCAAAGCGGTAGGCCTGTCGCACTTGCTCGATTTCTGCTGGGCTGAGGTAGTCCAGCTTTTCCACCAGCGCCGCAAAACTGGCGGCCGCAGCTGTGGCTGCGGCCTGAGCGGGCGAGGGGGCCGAAATCGTGCTGTGACTCATTCCCCTACTTTAGCCGGAGTTTTTGGTTTTTGCAGGTGGCTTGGCGTGCGCAATGGCAGTAAATGCGGTGTTTCTGTCGCAGTGCCAGATTGAAATGAAAAAAGCACCCAAAAGGGTGCTTTCTGGTGGGAGTCGGAGGGCCTCAGATGGGCACTTTTTTCAGCATTTCCAGGCCCACTTTGCCTTCAGCAATTTCACGCAGTGCGGTCACGCCGGGCTTGTTTTTTGTCTCGATCTTGGGGGTGTGGCCCTGGTTCAACATGCGCGCACGGTAGGTGGCCGCCAAAACCAGCTGAAAGCGGTTGGGGATTTTTTCCAGACAATCTTCAACGGTGATGCGTGCCATGCCAAATTTCCAAAGACGTTTACAGAATATTGAGTGAGCGAAACGTGTCTGCCCGGGCGCGCTTCTGGGCGCTGACTTTCAAGCGCTGGGCGTGGGCAATGGCCTTGAGGTCGAACAAGGCCCGCTCAAACATCTCGTTGATTATAACGAAATCGAATTTTTCGACGTGCGCCACCTCTTCGGCTGCGTTTTTCATGCGCAACTCGATCACCTCTTCGCTGTCTTCGGCACGGCGCATCAGGCGGGCCCGCAGTTCGGGCCAGCTGGGCGGAAGAATGAAGATCAGCACCGCGTTGGCGAACTGTTGCTTGATCTGAATGGCACCCTGGTAATCGATTTCGAGCACGATGTCGGCGCCTGCCGCAATCTTGTCTTCGATGGCCTTGCGGGAGGTGCCGTAGCGGTTGCGGTGCACATGGGCCCATTCCACAAAGGCCTGGTTGGCCACCATGCGGTCGAACTCTTCGTTGCTGACGAAGTAGTACTCACGCCCGTGTACTTCCTGGCCACGCGGGGCGCGGGTGGTGTGCGAGACCGACAATTCCATGCGCGCATCCACTTCCAGCAAGGCTTTGACCAGGCTGGATTTGCCCGTGCCGCTGGGCGCAGCGACCACATAAAGGTTCCCGGGGTAGTCCATGTCTTACTCCAGATTCTGCACTTGCTCGCGCATCTGTTCGATCAGAACCTTCATGTCCACCGAAACGCGGGTCAATTCAAGACTGGACGATTTGCTGCCGAGGGTATTGGCCTCGCGGTGCAGTTCCTGGATGAAAAAGTCCAGTCGTTTGCCGACTTCGCCGCCTTTTCTGAGCAGCCGTTCGATTTCTTCCAGGTGGGATTGCAGCCGTGTGAGCTCTTCAGCCACATCAATACGGATGGCAAACGCTGTGGCTTCGGTGAGCGCGCGTTCCTGGGCGGCATTGGCCGAGGTTTCGGCTTTGGCTGCACCCAGTGCCTCGTTCCAGCGGTCGATGAAGCGTTGGCGTTGCAGTTCCACCAATTCGGGCAGCATGGGCTCGGCTTTTTGGGCCAAGGCGCGCAGTTGTTTGACGTGCCCCAGCAGCATGGCCACCAGTCGGGCACCTTCGCGTTCGCGCGAGGCCGTGAACTCCGCAATGGTTGAACGCGCCAGTTCCTGCAGGGCTTCGCTCAACCCCGAGGGGGTGGGTGCGCTGCGCCCCAGAGTTTGCAAAACTTCGGCCACCGACAATTCGCGCGCGGTGGGCAACCAGGCCCGGATCTGGTCTTGCAGGCCGAGCAATTTTTGCAACTCAAGCACATTGGGGGCGCGCACGGCGTTGTCGGCCCGTCCCTCTACCCAGGCCCGCACCTCTACCTTGCCGCGTTTGATCTGGCTGGCAATGGCTTCACGCAAACCGGGCTCAGTGGGGCGCAGCTCGTCTGACAGCCGAAAGCCCAAGTCCAGAAAGCGGCTGTTGACCGAACGGATTTCCATGCCCAGACCGGGGGATGCCGAGGTGGCGGATGCATCGGCGCCGGGTGGCTGGCTGGTGGCCGTGGCGTAGCCGGTCATGCTGTAAACTGGCATTCAATTTTCTCGCTATAGGATCGCAGCAACGGCATGGGTTG